>JACCDH010425779.1_pt1 | contig 13048 bp, 13 predicted proteins | sample 7442481 | NCBI WGS metagenome assembly JACCDH01 (sample SAMN15323433, study PRJNA562643) | freshwater metagenome | isolation source: river surface water | place: USA:Blue River Watershed | collected 2017-08-15
GATGGCCAGCAAGAAAATGATGGGGGCATGCCTATGCCACAACAATATGCACAAGCAGTGAAGGTTGAAAAACTTGGATAGACGGTAAAAAATTGACGACTGAAACCTCTAGGAACTAGGTAGAGATCTCAACAATGGAAAACACATCGCTTCAAGATATTCTGATTCGGTCTCGTATTACGATTCTGGATCTGTTGGACGCGCGAGGGTATACTACAAAACCCTATAGAAAAATGATTGGTTCAGAACTTGTCAAACTTATTGATTCTCCCGAAGCACTTCGTATGGAAGTACAATCAAAATATGATCCGAGTAAAAAGGCAATTGTCAATTATAACTTTGGCAATATTAAACAATCTGTGGGAACTGGTGATTTTGTAAAACGAATTGTTGGTGATGGTGCAGATCGTCCTGCAGGCGACCTCCATAATGTTGATCCTGCGACCACTGAAGTACTTGTCATCTTTATGACGAAAAAGGATGACAGTTCTGATGATATGGAGTCCTTTAATAAAGGTGCACTGGAAGCCTGGACCAAATATAATTTGAAGATCCAGTTCTTTCCAATGGTACGTCTTGTCAATAATCCTCTCAAACATGTTCTTCAGCCGAAATTTGAAATCGTTCCAAAGGATCAGCATGCAGCGCTTATGAAAGAATGGTTTGCAGAGTCTAAATCACAATTTCCAATTATTCGGTTTCATGATGATATGGTATCACGTTGTCTTGGCCTTGTTCCACTTGATATTGTAAAAATAACGGAAGCATCACCTACGGCAGGAGAATATGTCAAATATCGTGTTTGTGCTCCCTAAATAGAAGATGGCCACCTGGGACCAATTGAAGACAGGCTTAATGAGTCAAAAAACGGAATTAGATACTCGCACAACAGATGCAATTATAGATCAAAAAGTAACAGCAATGAATAATGCAATTTCTCGCTTTGTCTCAAGAGCAGGAATCTCTCAAAACCCGGCCTCTGATGCTGATTACAATACGGCAAACAATATTTTTAACGAACTTTCTGCTCTTGAAAAGAATTACATTACACTCAATACAAATTTATCGGCCGCAATCCGACAAATGACGAGTGCATCCGATGTACAGAATAAACTTCAAACAGTTGGCACGTTACGGAATGATATAATAAACTTGGAGCGAGAATTAAAAGATGTGAAACAAGATGCGAATACATCTCTAGCCCGACAAGATTCTGTTGAAAAACCAGCACAATCTGTTAGTTTTTATCAAGGATTTGGAGCAAATCTAGGATTTACGAAACCCCTTCATAAACTCTCCATTCCAATCTTAATTGGATTTGGTATTCTTCTTTTATTTTTCAGTGGTCTTATTCTTCGTGATTTTTTCAGCCCTACTGTTGGCTCATATGGTGCAATGAATGATATAGGTGTAGAGGGCGTATTTAGTCTGTTTACAGATTCCAGAGCAATTTCAGTCTTATCTGGTGTTGTCTTTGTTATTATCGTAATAACAATCTTATCTGTATATGGATATTTGGGTAGTACATTAAAATAAGATGGGTATAGATAGGAGTCGTACCGAATGAGTACATTTTGTGGAGGAACAAATTCAGTCCCTGCATTTACGACTGTAGAAATGGATCAAATATTTACAAATGGATTACTACCATCAGCATTTCCACCGATGACGGATGGCCTTGCAACAAATGATTGGGTAAGTACATATATTCGGCAATTGGAAACACAAGGTCGTATTCCTGTTCCAACTCAAGCGGCAGATGTGGCGAGTACACCGAATACAGCCCCCGAAGCCGCTGACCCTCTTGCACGTTATGTTGAAAAAGAAAATCAGTTCCAGCAAGCCATCAAGGAAGAATATTGCTTTTATGAACGCAGATATTTTGCAGCACTGGACAGTTTTTTACAGTCTGTTGCAAATACATCCTTGCGTGGTCAAACAGCAGAGCAAGTACAGCAAAAGTTGAATAGAGCCCGCGAATTGAATAAGAAACTCACGTTATTGACACAGATTACAAACGGTGTCAGTAAATATCGTTATGCAGCATCATCGCAATTTCAGCAAGATATTAATACAGTCAATTCCAAATTACAGGCTCGCCAGGCAGATTTATTGGAACAAAACAGCATTTTACAGAAAGAAACAGCCGCTGCTGAATTACATCAACGAATGGTGGCTTATAGTGTTGAAAAGAACAAGGCCAACCAAAATATGTTGACCTTCTATGGTATTTTAAATTTAGTTGCGTTGGGAATGATTGTCTATATTGCACGCACATAGATGTGTATCATAATCAAAGAGTTTATACAACCTATAGTTTCATAGTTTGTATAAACCATATGTCATAAGCCAAGTCTATATATTCTGTGTCCCAAAATAGAAGTGGTCCGATGGCCTTAGAGAAGAATATTCAAGATGTAGTACGTCTACAAGATGTGCAACTTGCAAATGCGATGAACACATTACGTGCCGATCCAACTAAATTAAATCAATTCATTACGGATCGCAAGTCTGAGTTGTATAATACAGTGACAAAGGAGCACTCCGACAACTTTCAAAAAGTCTTTGGAGATTTAACAAGAGCCAGTAATACTACTAAAAATATATTATATTATCACGTTCGTAATAAGGACTTGGATTCCTTGCAACAAGACGTATATGAAAATGCAAGAGGAAGTGCGGATGCAGCCATGATGAATAGCCAGAATGCAAAACGTCAAGTGGAAATGAATGACTGGTCTGCTGAAAATAAGCGTGATACTCTCTTTGTCTTGCAACTTACATTTATTGTGTTGACGATTACAGCACCGTTGTTGTATGTACAACGAATGGGGCTCTTGCCATCCAGTATATTCTATGGAATCATCGGATTATTGGTCGTGGCTGTCATTTTAACAATTGTAGTTCGTGCACAATACACAAGCAAGACACGAGACCAACGATTCTGGAATCGTCGTCGGTTTGCAGGTATGGGTGGACCTCCTGTCACTCCGACATGTGAAGATGTAAAAGGGTTGGCTGAACGAGCAATCAATGATATTTCAGAAGTGGCAATACAAGCAGCAACGATAACCATGTAAGACTCTCTTGCAAGTGCAACGAATGCATTATTTGGTTCAGCCTAGAACAGGAGAGGATAGGAAATGGCCTCGCAAACAAATGCACAATGCCTAGGAAGTTCACAACTTGCACGATCATTTACACAGTATGTACAACAATGCCGCACAAGTACTGGTGATGTTTCACGTACAAACAATATGTTTCCAGTTGCCCGTGCTTTTAAAAATAACTTTACAGATCTTCGTTCACAGTTTGATGATATGCTTACAACAGGAAATTCAATGAATGCTTTGGCAAATTTATCTGGAGCAACAGTATCAGGAGCAGATCAACAGATTCGTCAATTACAAGAAAAAAAAGGTAGTCTGCTGTCCGAAATTAAACAACAGCGCCGTATTTCTGAATCTGCAGATCGTACATTTTTAGAAGATGTTATGAATGGAGCACCTCAACAACAAACAGCGCCAACTCTTCAAGATGTAACATTATTGCTCTTCTGGTTTGGATGGTTAACTCTTACAATTCTTCTTGTGTATGTTCGTTGGGCGTCTCCTGGTGGTGGATGGAAATCAGGTGTTTTTACACTTGCTCTTATGGCATTTGTGACTATTTGCGTATATGCATTATTAATTCGTGTCGCCTAAGCGTTTGCCTCTTGTTCTTCACGATCATATTGTTCGGCGTCTTCATCCATATCAAAGAGGCGGAGATGTTGATAGGTTTTTCCATCGGCAGGAGTTTGAAACTGTTCATTGAGACGAATTTTTAATTCATTCTCACTGAGTCGTTTTCCAGTTGCTGATTGATCATTGTGCCAATTACGATAGCATTTCCAAATATCCTTAAATTGAGGAGGATCATTCCAACCAGCAATACGACGAACACGAGCTTTAATGAATTTTCCATAGGAATCAAAGTTTCCTTTGTACGTTTCACACGCTTGCATAACAACCGCTGGAACTTTTTTGATTCCATTGGGACAGTACTTGGTTTGGTAATAATGGACGAGAAGAGAGAAGAAGGGTTCACGCCATTTTTTGATTCGCTCGTCCATCATATCATCTCGTGGATAAATGTGGCGACTTTCGTCAATCATTGGATCGCCAACAGGGAGGAAACGACTGTCAAATGGAATGACACGAATACGACGCCAAGTACCACCATCCATGGAATGAATGGGAGGCATACGATTACAGGCTAAGAAGATTTTTCCTGTAATTTTGAAGCGCTCTTGATCTTTAAAGAGACCACGGGCTTCTACAAGATCTTCTCCACTGAATTGTTTCATACGGGCTGAATTAATCGGTTCACCTTCATCAGGCTCTTTCATTTCAATAAACCGACACCCTTTAATGCTCATAATATCTGGATTCGCCGCACTGGATTCAGGGCGCTTTCGTGTAAGAGCAGTAGAAGAGAGTGAACCAGCATATTGACCAAGAACACTGAGCATAAGTTCTACGAATTTTGATTTACCATTCCCACCAGACCCAGTCATAATATAGAAGCACTGTTCCTTGTTTGCACCTTCCAGACAACCTGCTGCAAGAGTGAGAACATATTCACGAAGATCTTCGGCAGGAAAGAGTTTCTTGAAGAAGTCCATGATTTCGGTTTGAAGAGGATCATTGGGATCATAAGGGACATAGTTGATGGGATCTTTTCCATCTGCAGTGACACCTGCACGAAGACTGATGTAGTCTTGTGCAGAACCAGGGTGAAGAGTGGCCTTGTATCGCATAAGATTTCCAGCCTCATCATATTCCGTATCACGAAGATTGAGAATACCATTTGCACAACCAATCTTGTATTGATCTTGATTCATGCGCTTGTAGAAATCAGGATCGTAGAAGAGTTGTGCTGCTTCCTTGATTACACTTTCTTTAAACGTTGCATTATAGAGATTCTTTTGAAGTTCCAAAAGTTTACCGACTTTATCATTATATTGCTTATTTTCTTCTTCCCAGTTTGCACTATTTTCATTTGGCTTATTGAGACTACGACGAGCAGAATCAACCTTATCGGCAATGCTCTCTGTAATAAGAGTTTTAATATAGAGACCTTGCGGCATAGGATTCCATACGTGTTCTTTGAATTCATACCATTCACAAGAGCGCCCTTCTACTGTACACTTATAGTCATCATAGAAGAGTTTGTGGACCATCTTGGCAACGTGGTGGTGAGTACCACCTTTGAAAGTGATGGCAGTCTTAGTAATGAAGGAGATGATGTCACCATCCATAATGCGAGCATAGGCAACTTGATTATCTTCCCGTGCCCACATTTTGAGACTTCCAATGCGAAGACCAGGAGATCCATTGACACGACGCATCGTACCACGCATCCAATCACGACGAAGCGCCTCAATATTATTCGTTGAGGATTTTCCAGACTTTTGACTGAATTGCATCCATGTATCAAACATATCTTCGCTAGAATCAATATTGCGGAGACACCAACCAACCTTCATCCAAGTATCATAGGAATCTGCACGTTCTTCGCTGAGACATTCAAGAGCAAGTTGTTTTGCAATTGCAATTTCATCATCTGTACTTACAATTGCATTGAAACTATCCATGATAAGTGGGAGCATATTTGTAATTTGCTCTTGAGTGGCTACAGTTGTAGGGGCAGGTTGTTCAGGAAGTTTATTTACAACTTGGATATTTGCGAGTATTGCATCATACTCTTCCTTTTTCTTTTCAAGGACTTGAAGAGTCGGTGCGAGTTTATGGCGAATACTGAGAAGTCCAAGAAGTTGGCGTGATTCATAGTGTTCAATAGGTTCATTACTGACTTTTCCAGATTTTGGATTATATTTGAAGACGTGGGTGAGGAGATAGGGTGGAATATCAGGTTTTGATTCGCCATAGAAGAACCAACCGTTTTTACTAATAAGGCTTTTATCATACACATCATCGTCCTTGTTTGTATAGCCAGTTCCATCAAAACTGCGTTTGACTGCCTCACGTTCAAGAAGGATGTGACGAATCAATCCTGCTTGCTCGCCATTTGTGCTGAAATCTGGACAAACAATGTGAATCCCATCTTTAATGTCTTTCTTGGGAGTTTGACTGGTTTTACGGTCCTGATAGGGTTGTGGGCGAAGACTGACAAAGAAACGCAGTGCTTGACGGTCTTTGAGCTCAAAGTATTCTTTCAGAACTGTAATTATTTCACTTATGAAAGACTGAATTTGCTCGGTGGTAAACACACGTTGAAGGTTCTTTTCTCCAGGATATTTGAAGTCAAGATCAACGAGCATAGGAACAGTGCCGTCAGGACGCCGTTGTTCCACAAAGTTATTCGGTCGCATATTTTTTACGAACAAGTAGTCGTGCATAATATCAAGAAATTGTTCATATTCAGCATCGGCTACAAACCATTTCCCACGGATTTTTCCCATCCCAGTCATAGACCATTCCGTTCCATGATTCTGTTCCTTTGCATAACGGGTTTGCAAGAACGTTTGGAGAGGTGAACCAATGTATGAGTCAGACATATTGGACTGTATACATAGTTCAGCGTGGCTCGGCGTGGTCAATTTTTGAGCTCGGGACTCCATGGCGTTTCCCAATCTATAGGGCGTATAGGAAGGTTGGGGTGGCTTAAATGCGCACTCAACATAGTATATAAATAAATACAGTAAAATGAGTATAAAACGTATTCAAGCGGATATACGTGAAATCCAGCAGACATTGTATGGCGAGTCAGGAATTTTCTATCAACCAAATGAACAAGATCTAACACAAGGTCAAGCATGTATATTTGGACCTTCTGGAACACCGTATGAGGATTGTCCAATGTTCTATTCGTTTCAATTTCCAGCAGAGTATCCGTTTGATTCACCCAATGTTACATTTGAAACGCACGATGGTCATACCCGTTTTCATCCCAATATGTATGTGCAAGGGAAAGTCTGTTTGAGTATATTGGGAACGTGGCAAGGACCTGCATGGTCGTCTATTTTACGAATTTCATCTGTATTGGTTACTCTTCAAAGTTTGCTGACAAATAATCCACTTGTTCATGAACCTGGTTATGAATCTGCGCCGACTGTGAAGTGTAATGTATACAATCGTGCAGTTGAACTGGGATGTATACGATATATATTGGATTTTGCAGAAGGGAAAATCAGCACACTAAAATTTCAGCCATTTGTGGAAGAATTCCAGAGACGACTTCCAGCGACTCTGGACAGACTTGACGTGCGAGTACAGCATCGTCTTGCGGACGGTGGTGAAAAACAGTTAAATAATGTACCGTATGGAATGGACTGTGGTACAAATTATAAGGAGTTATTGGACCGAGTCGTAAAATTGAAGTCAAATCTTCCACAAGAACATAAGTAGAGAAACCTAGAGATGTCCATCCTTCAAAACTTTTGTCCAACCTGCAAATATTATATGCCTCTTGGACCGCTTGCAGAGTCTGAGGATCAACCGTCTGGAGAATTAATTCGGTATTGCCGTGCATGTGGGCATACGCAGCCAGAAAAACCTGGCCTTGTAATGGAAACAGTTATTGCAGAAGAAGCGTCTGAATCATATCTTACAGAAATTAATGAATTTACAAAGATTGATCCTCGGCTTCCTCACGTGAAGAATCTCAAATGCCCGAAGGCGGATTGTCCAAGCCGAACGGGTCAAGCAGAGCCAGATGTGATTTATAAACGTACGGATGCAGCCAATATGAAATATATTTATATATGTACTGTCTGTGATACGAAATGGAAATCTCGGTCATAGAATATGACCTTGATTTGAGTCCCGCAGGGACGAGAATCTCGCTCGTAACCGAGCTCCTCTTGATGGCATTCGCCAGAAAGAGCCGTTCATAAATAGAGGCATCAAATGAAAACCCGCAAAGCTCCAAAGAAGGGACATCAATTATTTAATGATAATCCTCATGGTGCACCCCGCACTAAGGGGATTGGCTATGGAACTGCCGACAAGGCGCGTAAGAGTATCAAACTCTTAAAAGGAAAACCAAACGCCTATCAACGCCAAGTCGCAACAACAATGTTTTTTCGTGCCAAGTATCACAAGTATCAAAACAAGGGTATGCGTGAGGCGATGAAAGTCTGGGGTGAGTATATTAAAAGATTATAATTATTTCGTCCGGTATAAATATAAAGTAATACCATACTATAAGGCGACAGCCATACTGTAATGATTCTAGTTTTTGTTACATCAACTGCAATGTTATTACATAGTATTATTTTTATCTATTATATCTATATTGCATCAAGTTTGCCACAAACATTAAGTGATCGTCAATTGTATTATACAACATCTATCATTCCGCTCATACCAGTGACACTGTATGGATTGAATTTAGCAAATTATGCATGGAATAATTATCCAATAGATGCATCGTACTTGAACCAATTTTTTATTGAGTGGTGTTTTACAAATCCATTATTTATATCAAATTTAAGTCGTATTATACCTATGAAAATACCAGAACAATTATTTATAACAATATTTGCGCTTCTTACAAATGTTTGCGGATATCTCTCACATATTTCACGTGTAGAATCTATTAAGATTTTACTCTATTGTATTGCATCAGTGTCATTTTTTACAATGTGTGGGTATTTAGTAATTCGGTATAATTGTCAACAGCGTAAACAAATACATCCACATAGTAAACGACACTACAATACGGATCGTATCTATAAGACTACAATTCGTACAATATTATCAACGTGGTCTATTTATCCTATCATATTTATAGTGTATACAACTGGTTATTTAACACACGAAGAGTGTGCGATTGGGTTTGTATGTATGGATTTTATATCAAAAACAATATTTACATCGTTGATTATAGGGTATCAAGAAAATCATTATAGACGTAATAGTATACTATCGTATTTTACACGAAAAGCCGCACAGGTTTTACCAGTTGAATCCGATGATATTGCATCCAATTATTATGACACAGAGCAAACAATCAATACAATTATTGTAAGCAGGCCAACTACTGCGAATACAACTCAACCTGATACTGAACATATCTAAACACACATTGTACTATATAAATAAAGATGATCATCTCAGATTCAACACTCAATACCGCTATTTTTGTCACGACTGCATATGGATTTATAAAAACTGCATTTGCAACTACAATTGTAGATGGAGTTTTGGGAGTCCTGACGATTTGTATGGCATGTGGGCTCGGTTTTATTGCTGATCAACGACATAGAATAAAATATATATAACACAATTCTATTATGAAATAGGTGTATCAGTACGTTTTACATTCTGAAACTGTAAAAGTGTAGGATACGTCTTTGAAATATCAGAAAGAACTTGCAAGGGGTCGGATGAATTTGACCGAAAATGCCCCGCATTTGTCAGCAAGTACATTCCCATCAAGTTTGTTTGGGAAGATGTTGCAAGCCATTTTGCCCAATTCGTAGTGGACGTATCCTGAAGCCACGTTTCAAATAGTCCTTTTCCAACAGCAGTTAAACTTTCACGAAAAACAGCTATATTCCACATACTTGCACAAAATAAAAATAGATCTCGGCCCTTTTTTGGACAGAAATCTATTTCAGGTAATAATTCACCTGCACTCGCAATCATTTGTCCATCTGGTTTTCCAATACAAGCAAATCCAAAATCAATCAAGATTGCTTGTTGTGCTGCATGAATTGTCCATTGATAACTCCCTAACGTGACAGTTTGATGAACTGGTTGGCTTGGAAGAACCATTAAGACATTTGTTCCAGTCAAATCACGATGATTCATTCCAATCGTGGATTCTAAAATGGCCAGATAGGTTGCAATTTGAGCAAGGACTGAAAAAACGACATGGTCATTGTGAATACTTGGTGACCCCCATTGGACCTGTGATTTAAAATAATCAGCCAGGAGTTGTGCTCCAGGATTTCGCTCCAATCCAAGAACGACGCCATAGTCTGGATGTTTGACAATCTCTAGCACTTGTGGAATCGCTTTTGGAAATCCATAGTTACGTAGAATCGTATGTGCAATAGATTGTAAAAGTCCCTCTAGTAATAAAGATGACGGATGGCTTGGAGATGTTTTTAAGAAGATGTACCCTGCATCAGATCCGTTTTCCCTATAGACTAAATATACGACACCAAATTTTCCAGACATGAAGGGAGTAAATTCAGTAAGTCGCAATGAACCATTACTGTATGAATCGGTTCCGTTAAAAGATAGGGGTTTCGGTTGTGCAAGAAGTGGAAATTTTCGCAACCAGGAAAAAAACTCTGGAAGTGTTTGAAATGATCCAGAGAACCCAAGAGAATGTATTGTAAAAAGGATGTTACCAATGATGTCCATACATCAAAGTACGAAAGCCGACTCTATTTTTATGTCTTGTTTAAATCAGATCCTATCGGAAATCTTACACATCACTTGTCGGCAAATTCTTGAGTCGGGGCTTGATTGCATTGTATGCTGGATTCTGTGATGGATTGGCTGCAACCAGATAGGCAATGAGTTCAAATGGATGTTCTCCAGCAGGTATATTGCCAAAGTATTCTATCCAACCTGGTGGGGCTTGCCGACTCAAGATTCGTTGTTTGTCATTCCACCATACAATATCAATTTCATTTAACTTTGGCTGTGAGGTGGATTGAAATAAAGCAAGAGGAATCCAGGTTTGTTTCCAAATATAGAGAGGTGCGAGCAATAAATCAGGATTGATGCGACGGCGTGCTTGAATATCTGCAGGTAAAAATCCATACCAGGGTTTCATATCCCATACATCTTCCAGGATTTTTTGCCATGAACCTGGATGAAGTCGTTGGCTGACGTGGACACGTTCGTGAAGTAATGTATTGACCAGACTCGCTTCTGGAAAGTCTTTGGAGATACAGATATAATTTGGCGCACGTGTATGAGGAAGACCTTCATCTGCCGTTGGACTCATCCAAATCACTTGACCAGATGGCCAAGGTTCGGCTGGATCTGCATCTGGAACTTTGCGATTGATACTATGTGGCCAAGGCATATAGGTTTGACCCGCACGAGCCAAACGATTAATTGCAGATTTGTCCACTAATCCTCTATATTCATCAATTGTCTCTGCAAAGGCCAGTGCTTGAAGACCTTCATTCCCTGCAATTGGTGGGCGATTGGGACGCAAAGGATTTGCCGAAAACTGTTCCAATGAAAAAGATTGCCCCATAGGACGTATTCTAGTATAGATTTTATGAATTGTTTATGCGCTTGCCTTCTTTCGTGTCGTAGGCTTTTTTACAGGGGCTTCTGTATTTGTCTCTGTTGTGGTTTCCGTTTCAGGAGCAGGTTTCTTTGTTTTTGCAGCAGCCTTGGCGGCTTGAAGTTTGAGCGTATCCATAAACATACTGTCTAGTGTGCTTTGTTTCTTGGGTGCAGTGACTGATTTGATCGGTGTTGCAACAGTCGCAGCAGCACTTGATCGTGTAACAACAGACTTTGATTGTCCAATGACCTTCACATCTCCACCAAACATTTGCGCAAAGGCGCGCTTTGCACCATTATTGTTTTTTGCATTTGCCTCACCAAAGAGTAAGTGATAGGCAGCCGTCTCACGTTGTGCAGTGAGTGTCGTGGGATTTTCACTCCAACCACCACGAGGTTTATAGTCGGTATATCCAGGGATTTGATCCACGACAATTCCAAAGAGTTGACAGATTGGATTACTGATTTGATGGTCAATGTAATACATATAGTCAGGTTTGAGACCCTTTTCTTTGATGTAGGAAGGAGTTTCAATACGCTCACCTTGGAGATCTGGTGCTTGTTGACCAGTGGGTGGTTGGATGTAGACATATGGAATACGATCCCCAGAGGCTGGAGCATTACCAGGATCACGTGCCGCCATACGGTCGGCAAGAGCCTTGTGTGCAATTCGTGATGGATCTGCGTATTCTGCACGAAGAGATTTAGAGATGATCAAAGGTTGGAGACCGAATTTGCCGTCTACGAGATCATTGGACATTTGACGGACGAATTGTGCAGCCTTTGCTACATCTCGTTCGTGGAGAAGAATATTGAGTGCGCCAGAGTAGATTCGTTTGACAATGGCTGCATAGTCTCGGCGTTTGAGTGCAACACCCATAAACCAGAGCACATATTCAGACGGATCTTCATACTTGTGTCCAACATAACGCTTCTTGGAGAAGATGATGAATGGCCAATAGACCTTGTCAAACTCAAAATCGTGAGGCGCTTTGAGGGCTTTTGTGACTAATTTTCCTGCTTCGTTGGTTAACTCAATCGTACGTTTGACTGCTTCCATACCTTCCAGCGGTTTTCCAGTGATAGGGTCTTTTGGATTGAAGTTGATAAAGAGTGAATCGGTATTGTGTACGACAAGACCAAGATCACCTGCTTGGAAATGATGATTTTCAGTTGTTAAATCATACACATATCCTTCATACTGTATTTGTTCAATAGTACATACAGTAAGTGTATCATTTATTTTACTTGTATGAAGTAATTTATTACCAACTTGAAGATTTCGTGGGGAGATTTCAACACCATCTTCAAGAATCATAGAATGATCATCAGTTACATCAATGTAGGCAAACTTATTTTGTTGATTATGATAATGAATACGAAACATTTTTTTATGAGTTGCAAGAGTATGACGAATAATTCGTTTTACATCTGTCCAACCATTATCCGTAAGTGTCTTTAAGTACGGCGTTTCACATGATTCTTTGGTCTGTTTTCCTTCTTCAATACAAGGAATCCAATTATCGCCAAAATGTTTAGAAAGATTTTGAATTTCAATTGGTTCAAGATTCTTGTCATTCAAGCGAAGTGACATGAGTTTTGTATTTGCCGCAACACTATCACCATAAACAGTCTGTGCGTGTGCATTACATTCCTTGTTTCCTGAAGTAGGACCGTACGCAGTTTCAATAACAGACTTCGCAAACATAATCTGTTTACGACCATATGCAGTTACTGAAGCAGCAAGAGCCTTGAGACGAACTTTGAATGTCCCAGAACCA
>JACCDH010222532.1_pt1 | contig 13046 bp, 11 predicted proteins | sample 7442481 | NCBI WGS metagenome assembly JACCDH01 (sample SAMN15323433, study PRJNA562643) | freshwater metagenome | isolation source: river surface water | place: USA:Blue River Watershed | collected 2017-08-15
AAAGAATTAATGGAACAACTAGGATTAAACACAGGTTCAATAGACATGATAAAAGCATTGGATGACAACTATTATTTTCTTGAGGTAAATCCCTCAGGACAATTTGGAATGACTGCGATACCTTGCAATTACCCGCTTTATGAAAAAATTGCTGAATATTTAATATTAAACTCAAATTAGAAATGAATACTGTTTTAATTAATAAAATTCCAAGTGATTTAAAAAATTCTTTGCCAGTTAATGTTTTCTTTGTAAAAGGAATAACAATAGAGTCCTATAGGAATAAGAATTTATTTTTTGCCAATTCAGAGTTTTATAACACAAAAAAAATGTCTTGCTATAATTTCTACAAACCCTCATTTTTAAGAAAATTAAATGACAAATAAATATTTTAAATTTTATGCATCATGTATTCCTACAAAAGGATTTAAAAGAGGGGTTGTATATGATTTTCGCAGAGGAAATATATTTCATATCCCAAATTCAATTTTAGAAATACTAGAAGAATATTCTACAAAAGTAATTACGGAACTGTTTAATGATTATGAAAGTCAAGCAGTTATTTTAAAAAAGTATTTTGATTTTCTAATTGAAAATGAACTTATTTTTTATACAGATGATTTGGATAATTTTCCTGAAATAAATAAAAAATTCATAAAACCATTCGAAATTAATATTGTTTTATTAGAGATAGATAATTTTGATTCTACAAAATTAAATTTATTTGAGAGTCAACAAATAAGTCAAATTGGCTGTTCAGAACTAGTACTAATAAGTCATAAAAACAGCATAATATCTTTAGAGAAAATTATGTTAATGCTTGATAAATCAAAAATTATAACAGTAGCTTATTTTGTTGATTATAAATATTTTGTTGAAGAAAAATATGCTGAATTAAGCAATGCTTACTTAAGGTTGCGTGAAATTATAGTCTATAATTGTCCAAAACATAATACTATGCCAAATATAAACAACGTTATTTATTCAAATGACAATATTGAAACAATATTAATAAAAAAAATTTCAAATACTGATGATTTTCTGCTTAATATTGAGGGCTTTCTTGAATCTCAGAAATATAATTTATTTTATAACAGACGAATTTACATTGACAACGATAATAACATAAAACATTCTATTGAAGAAAATGAAAATTATGGAATGATAAAAAACCAAAATTTAATTGAAATTATTTCAAATAGTGAATTTAAAAAACTTTGGGGCATAAGTAAAAATCAGATAGAAGTCTGTAAGGATTGTGAATATAGATATATTTGTCCAGACAATAGAATACCTATTGCAAAGGGCAAAGATTTATATTATCATTTAACTGATTGTAATTATAATCCATATACTAATTTATGGCAATAAAGCATAATATATATATATTCATAACTGGAATTCTAATTCTATTTTGCTCCTGTACAGTTAATAAAATACCTTTTGCAAAAGATAATTATAGTTATGACACCAAATTATTTAATACGAATTTAGAAATAAGTAGCACTTTTTTTGGAGATATGAAATTACAAAATTTTGATTCAAAAAACATAAAATATATCAAACAATTAATTCGTCATTTTCCTATATTAAAAAACAAAACATTAATTGCTTATTTAAAAACAAATGTAGAACCAAATTACGAAACATTAATGTTTTTTGATTACAAAAATGCAACATTAGATGAAGGAGTAATTAAAAATGATTTAAAGAAAGGGGTTGTTTTATACAAGAAAAATATAAAAAATAAAGCAGTTTACTTATTGTTGAAATCAACAACCAAAATGCAATCAAAAAATAATGCCACATTAATAGCTGATGGTAAAACAATGATAGATAAAATTACATTTGACAACTTGGATTTTGATAAAACAACTTATTTTGATGTCTTTAATGGAGTTAAAGAAATAGATAATTATTTAATTTCACGAGATAAATTAAAAAAAACACTTCAAAAAAGTAATGATGAAAAATTTAATCAATTTCAGTTTTTAACAACAATTAATTCTTTTATTTCAAACAATAAAGAATATGATAGTTTAATATCTAAAAGAGAAAACAAAATAAAAGAACGTAATCAATCTCTTATTGATAGTTTGTTGTTAAAATGTGATACTGTTAAATCTGTATTAGTTAAGATAAATGATTTGATAAAAGATGAAAAAGTAGTTATGCTAAATGAGAGCCATTGGAGTCCCAAACATAGAATTTTAGCATTCCAATTATTAGATATATTAAAACAAAATGAGTTTAACTACTTGGCAATAGAAGCCATTGACACTAAAAAAGATTCTGTTTTAAATTTAATGAAATTTCCTTCTAAAAACACTGGATATTATACAAGAGAACCTTATTTCGGTCATTTTTTAAGAAAAGCAAAAAAATTAGGCTTCCAAATAGTTGCTTATGATTATTCAGATAATAATGAAAATAGAGAATTAGCTCAAGCGATAAATTTAAAAAAGATTTTTGACAATAATTCTAAAGTTAAACTTTTTGTTTACGCTGGAATAGATCATATTTTAGAATCTAATCCAACCAAAAAAAGAATGGCAGAATATTTTAAAGAAATAAGTGGAATTAATCCACTAACTTTTAGTCAGGACAAATTAATTGCCAATACAAAAGATGATTTGGCTATGTTTTATTCATCCGATTTAAAAAACATTCCAAAATTAAATACTAGTGTAGATTGTTTTATTATAAATAATATAAAACCTTCTTTAAATGAAATATATCAAAATCAAATTTTTAGAAAATTTAATATAAAAATAGATAATTACAAAAAACATTTGGGCGAGGATGTTTTAGTTAAAGTATATTCTTTAGATGAATATAATATTTTAAAGTCTAATGCTATTCCAATCCTAATATTTATGAATAAAATCAATAATAATAAAATAGAATTTGAATTACCAGAAGGAGAATTTTTAATTAAAGTATGGTCTAATAAAGATGAATTGCTTTATAAAAAAGTTGTTACTTATTAATGCTTAAATCTCATTTTCCTATTTACAGGCAACTAGACAATAAAGATTGCGGTCCAACTTGCCTAAAAATAATTGCCAAACATTATGGAAAGTTACTTAACATTCAAAAATTAAGAGAGCTAAGTGAAACCAACCGTGATGGAAGTAATCTATTACTGTTAAGTGATGCCGCCGAAAAAATTGGTTTTAGAACACTTGGAGTAAAACTCAATATAAACAAATTAGAAGAAGCACCTTTGCCTTGTGTTTTACATTGGAACAATTACCATTATGTAGTTCTCTACAAAATAAAAAAAGAAATCTATTACATTTCAGACCCCGCCATTGGTTTAATCAACTACAACCAAGAAGAATTTCTAAAATTCTGGATTGGCAATAATGCCAACGAAACCACCGAGGAAGGCATTGCCTTACTATTAGAACCAACACCAAAATTTTATCAAGAAACCACCCCGCCCGTTGGGCACCCCTCCAAAGGAGGGGAATTAGAGAAAGAATCTACATTTAGCCCCCTTTGGGGGTTGGGGGCTTATATTTTACCTTATAAATCGTTTGTAATCCAACTAATTATTGGGCTTTTGGCAGGAAGTTTACTGGAACTTATTTTTCCATTCCTTACCCAAAGCATTGTAGATGTTGGTATTCAAAATCAAAACATTCATTTCATCTATTTGATTTTGTTTGCTCAATTGTTTCTTTTTGTAGGCAAAACAATTCTGGAACTGATAAGAAGTTGGATTTTATTGCACCTTTCCACTCGCATTAATATTTCGCTAATTTCAGACTTTTTTATCAAATTAATGAACCTGCCCATTTCGTTTTTCGATGTCAGGATGACAGGCGATATTATGCAACGCATCAATGATCATCATCGCATAGAGCGAATATTAACTACTTCCTCATTGAGTGTTTTGTTCTCTCTAATCAATATGTTCATCATGGGAGGCGTTTTGGCGTATTATAATTTGAAAATTTTCGCTGTGTTTTTTATTGGGAGTTTCTTCTATTTTTTGTGGGTAATTCTATTCTTGAAACGCAGAGAAAAATTAGATTACAAACGTTTTTCGGAAGTCAGTCAAGAGCAAAGCAAAGTCATAGAACTCATCAATGGTATGCAGGAAATAAAACTCCACAATGCCGAGAAACAGAAACGTTGGGGTTGGGAATTTGTGCAGGCACGATTGTTCAAAGTTTCTATGAAAGGTTTGGTATTGGAACAAACCCAAAATATTGGTTCCAATTTCATCAACGAACTTAAAAACATTATCATCATTTTCTTGTCGGCAAAATTAGTTATTGATGGGCAAATTACTTTGGGAATGATGTTGGCAATTAGCAGTATTGTAGGCAGTTTGAATGGTCCTATTTTGAAATTGATTAACTTTATTCGGGAAGCGCAAGACGCCAAAATATCCTTAGCCCGATTATCCGAGATACACGAAAAAGAAGACGAAAGCCAGCAAGAGGAAACACAAACCCACGATATTCCCAAAGATGCCGATATTGTCATAAATGATTTGAGTTTTCGCTACATTGGCTCGGATGTAATGGTGTTGGAAAATTTGAACTTGACCATCCCAGCCAATAAAGTTACGGCAATTGTAGGAACAAGCGGCAGTGGAAAAACCACTTTGATGAAATTGTTGCTAAAATTTTATGAGCCGAATAGTGGTACTATAAGTCTTGTTTCAAATCAAAAATCCACCCCGCCCGTTGGGCACCCCTCCAATGGAGGGGAAACCAATACAGACAAAAGTATCAAAAACACCTCTGCAGCTACTCCCTACCCTTTGGGGAGGGCTGGGGTGGGGATTGGACTTGGGTTCATTGCTCAAAAAACCTGGCGGTACCACGTGGGAACTGTGATGCAGGAGGGATATATTTTTAATGATTCGATTGCCAATAATATTGCTATTGGTGTTGATATAATAGATAAAGAACGATTGATTTATGCTGCTGATGTGGCGAATATCAAGGATTTTATACAAGATTATCCTCTCGGGTTCAATACAAAAATAGGAATGGAAGGCGTTGGGATGAGTACAGGTCAAAAACAACGTTTGTTGATTGCCCGTGCGGTTTATAAAAATCCTGAAATGTTATTTTTTGACGAAGCAACAAGTTCGCTGGATGCCAATAATGAAAAGGAAATCATGCAAAAACTGGATATTTTCTTTAAAAACAAAACCGTTGTGGTTATCGCCCACAGGTTAAGCACGGTGATGAATGCAGACCAAATTGTGGTGTTGGAAAAAGGGAAGATTGTTGAAATTGGCAATCATCAGGAATTGGTGAAATTGAAGGGAAGTTATTATGAATTGGTGCGGAATCAACTGCAGTTGGGTTCTTAATTTTTTAGATATAGACCAATAATCATTAATGCTATTGCAACAAAAAAACTAAAAACCCATTTAATAATATCAACTTTGGCTTCTGCTAATTTAGTTTCTAGTTTTGAAATATCATCTTTAGTAGAAAATTTAGAAGCCTTGTCATCTATTTCATTCTCAACTTTTTGTTTTACAAACGTTACCAATTCTTCGGCTTCTTTTTCGCCAAGTTTTAGTTTTAAAGCGTTAAACAAATGAATCTCAGAAATTGTTGCAGTTGCCATAATAAATCAAATTTTAACCAAAATTAATTTATTTTAAATAAAAATCAAAACAAATGCCTAAAAATAACGAAATAGAATTAAGAAGCGAAGAAGTACAAGAAATCCTAACACGAGTGCCCCATTGGATGATTCGCTGGGGATCGGTTGTGATTTTGTTTATTTTATTATCCTTGTTTTTTGTTTCGTGGATGGTTAAATACCCCGACATTATCACAACCCAAATCGTGATTACCACTAATATCCCCCCTGAAAAATTAATTGTGAGAACTTCTGGAAAATTGGAAGCTATTTTAGTGAAAGATAGAATGAATGTTACTAAAAACATGCCTTTGGCAGTTATCGAAAATGCAGCCAATTACAAAGATGTTTTTTTATTGAAAAGTATTGTTGATACCATCAATATTGACCAAAATAAATTTCCGTTTGAGCAATTAAAAACGGCTCAATTGGGCGAAATTGAAAGCTTTTTTGCTGTCTTTCAAAAAGAAAGCATCGCCGATGAATTGAACTCAAAACTGCAACCTTACAAAGTAGAAGGCTCGGCTCAAAGCTATGAAGCCATTCAATTGAAAGAACGATTGAGTTTGCTGGAATCTCAAAAGCGCCTCAATCAAAACGAATTGGTTTTACAAAAAAGTGATTTAGATCGCTATGAAACTTTGTTCAAAAAGGGAATTATTGCAGCTCAGGAAATGGAGAAACAGCGCTTGATTTATTTGCAATCGCAAAAGAATTATAAAAGTTTTTTGAGTACCATTTCACAATTAAAATCATCCCTAAACGAGTTAAACAGAAACAGTAAAACCACTCAAATTAATGAAAATACTGCAAATGTAAATCTGGAACGCAATGTCATTCAAGCCTTTTATGGACTGAAAAAAGCAATCAAAGATTGGGAGTTGAACTATGTTTTGCGTTCCTCAATGGACGGAAAACTGAGTTTCCTTCAACTTTGGGCAGCCAACCAAACCGTAAATGCTGGCGACAATGTATTTGCTATAATTCCAAAAAACGAAAACGGTTACATTGGCAAACTAAAAGCTCCCGCACAAAATTCGGGAAAAATAAAAATGGGACAAACCGTTAATATTAGATTAGCCAATTATCCGGATCGTGAATTCGGAATGATTAAAGGAAAAATCAATGCTATTTCATTAACCCCCGATAAAGATGGTAATTTATTGATTAATGTTACGTTGCCTCAAGGACTGGAAACTTCCTATAAAAAACAAATTACTTTTCAGCAAGAAATGTCAGGTACTGCCGATATTGTAACCGAAGATTTACGATTTATAGAACGATTGTTGTATCAGTTTAGGGATATTTTTAGAAGGTAAATGCCCTAGCCCTGATGGTAGCGACATCCTTTTCTTGCCTCCTTTAGGCAAGAAAAGATATAGCGAACAGCAGGACACGAGCGTAGCGAACTGAAGAAGTAAATAGCTCCTAACAAAAACAAAATTATTTTTTAAACTTCTCATCAAAAGACACAAAAAAGTTAATGTAAATATTTCTTGACCACCTCAAAACAAAAGGGTATAAAACTATATTGGCAACTAATATTGAGATAAAAGTAGTTTTTAAATTTAAACTTAAAAATAAGAACGAAATTACAAAAACGGCTATACTCAAAGCTACATTTAAGCCATAACTTACATACATTGCACCATAAAAAAACGAAGGCTCAATTTGATATTTGAGCCCACAATGGCTGCAATTTTCATTCATTTTGAGAATTTTAGAAAAATGTAACGGATTTTTGTCCAAATACATACTTTCATTCTGACATCTTGGACAACTTCCTGTTAAAATACTATTTAGTTTGGATCCTTTTTTTAACATTTGCAAAAAAATTAATTTCAGTCCGATTGATCTTATAACATCGGGTCAGCGAAGATACGATTTTGTACTTTTCTTAATGTAACATTAGTCACAAAAACATGCTTAACATTCACAATTTGTCCGTTTCTTTTGGAGGAACTTATTTATTTGAAGAAGTAACCTTTCGATTGGGGGCTGGAGACCGAGTGGGTCTTGTAGGGAAAAACGGAGCCGGAAAATCTACCATGCTTAAAATCTTGGCCAAAGATTTTGCACCAGATTCTGGAGTGATTTCTCAAGAAAAAGAGGTTCGAATGGGTTTCTTGCGTCAAGATATCGACTTTGAACAAGGTAGAACGGTACTCGAAGAAGCCTACGAAGCGTTTACCGATATCAAAATTGTAGAAAAAAAACTAGCAGAAATCAATCATCAATTGGTTACTCGAACCGATTATGAAAGTGAAGAATACAGCCAAATCATTGAAGATTTATCCAATTATACCCATCGTTTCGAATTATTAGGAGGATATAATTATATTGGTGATACTGAGAAAATTCTGTTGGGTTTGGGTTTCAAAAGAGAAGTTTTCAACGATCAAACGGATACTTTTTCGGGAGGTTGGAGAATGCGTATCGAATTGGCCAAACTGTTATTGCAAGCCAATGATGTATTGCTTTTGGATGAGCCCACGAATCACTTGGATATCGAAAGTATCATTTGGTTGGAAGGATTTTTGCGAAATTATCCTGGCGTAGTTGTCATTGTTTCGCACGATAAAATGTTTTTGGATAATGTAACCAATAGAACTATTGAAATTTCTCTCGGAAAAGCTTATGATTTCAATAAACCTTATTCTGAATATTTGGAATTAAGGCATGAAATCCGGGAAAAACAATTGGCCACACAAAAAAATCAAGCCAAAAAAATTGAGGAGACTGAGCGATTAATTGAAAAATTCCGTGCCAAAGCTTCCAAAGCTTCAATGGCACAATCGCTCATCAAGAAATTAGACAAAGTAGAACGTATCGAAGTCGATGAAGATGATAATTCGGTGATGAATATTTCTTTTCCAGTTTCAAAAGAACCCGGGAAAGTGGTAATTGAAGCTGAAAATGTAACCAAAAAATACGGCGAAAAAGTAATTTTGAAGGACATTTCACTTTTGGTGGAACGCGGCAGCAAGATTGCCTTTGTTGGACAAAATGGACAAGGAAAATCGACGTTTATGAAGGCTATTGTCAACGAGTTTGAATTTGAAGGAAAAATCAAATTGGGACATAACGTTCAATTGGGCTATTTCGCTCAAAACCAAGCAGAATATTTGGATGGAGAAATTACCTTATTGCGGACAATGGAAGATGCCGCAACCGATACAAATCGTTCGAAAGTTAGAGATATGCTTGGTTCCTTTTTGTTTCGTGGTGATGAAGTTGAAAAAAAGGTTAAAGTTCTTTCTGGTGGCGAAAGGAATCGTTTGGCGCTTTGTAAATTGCTTTTGCAGCCTATCAATGTTTTAGTAATGGACGAGCCTACGAATCACTTGGACATTAAATCCAAAAATGTGTTGAAAGCTGCCCTGCAAAAATATGAAGGAACACTGCTTTTGGTTTCTCACGACAGGGATTTTCTTCAGGGAATGTCTAATATTGTTTATGAATTTAAAGACCAAAAAATAAAAGAGTATTTGGGTGATATTAATTATTTTTTAGAGCAGCGCAACCTCGAAAACATGCGAGAAGTGGAAGCCCAGCCAGCCCTCTCAAAGGGAGGGCTTTCTAAAAATGCAGAAAAAAAATCAGTTTCTTATGAAGAGCAGAAAAAAGCAAAAGCTTTGCAGAATCGTTTGAGTAAAATTGAAAGTCAAATCAAACAATTAGAAAAAGACATTCAAAACGACGACAAAATGCTTTCTTCTAATTATGATAAGCATATCGAAGATGCAGCATTTTTTATGGCTTATAATAAGAAAAAAACTGATTTAGACCAACTACTTTTGGATTGGGAAATTGTTCAGGAGGAAATAGACGCTTTATAATTTATTTGAAAGGATTTCGCTCTTTCCATTCCACTTTTGGCTCCAAATAGCAATATGCTTTTTCAAATACTAAATCTGCAATTGGGTTGCTATGTTTTGCAAAGCCATACATTTCTTGTGGTTTTGCACCAATTGAGCTTTTTATTTCAAGTGCAGTTCTAGCAAAAATAATTTCATTAAAACCTTGGTTTATAGAATAGGCAACGATGTCATATAGCATATTCAGATACAGCATTTTTTCTCGTTGAATAGTGTCGTTATATCCTAAAAAGTAGGTGTCCATTACATCTCCATTTTTGATGATGGTATTGAATCCAATTAATTTATCATTAAGGAAATAACCATAAAACAGAAACTTGTCTTTGAGTATTTCTTTAAAAACTCTGAAATGATTTTTAGCTAAGAAAAATGTGTTGAAATGGGCATTTTTGGCAACATGAAAATACAACTCATATATGATTTCTTCGTGTTTTATGATATCATTAAGTTCCATTTTCTTTTTTTCTATACCTAAAGCTTTTTTTCTAGCACGCTTGTATTGATCTCGGTATTTTTTTGACAATCCATCGATGTAATCTTGCTCAGATTTCCATTGATTAGGAATATTAAAAATCATATTGGGTTGAGCCGAAAATTGAAAATATTCTTTGAATCCAGCTTGATGAAACGATTTTAACTCTTCTTCTGGAAAGTCTTTAAAAGTAGTAATATGAACTTTTAATCCTTGGCTTTTAAAAATTGTTTTTAGTCTTTCAGAAGCTGTTTTTAATCCCTCTAGGATCTCAACTTTTTCTATTTTATCAGAAAAAACAAAGGCATTTTGCCCCGTAAGCATATTGTTTCCGATGATGAGGATGTGGGAACAATAATTTTTCAGAATTGTATTTCGAATTGCATTTTTTACACATTGATCACGTTCCCCAAAGGATTCTAATTTGGTTAAATCTAAAAATTGCGAAAGTGAAATTCCAACCAATTCATCTTTGTCAAACAATCCTATAAGGTAACAAAACATATTAAATGGAGCTGATTTTTCTAGTACATCAAGGTATTCTTTGCTCAGAAAGATGTTTTCCATAGCAAAATTATTCCAGTTTTCTGGTAGATCTGAAACCGATGTATAAATTTTTATGGATAGAGGTGTTTTCAAATAAAAAAAATCGCCCACAAATGTAAGGCGATAGTATTCTAATTAAATGTTAAATTATTTCCATCCACATATTATAGAGCCCATAATAGTCATTATTACAATCCAATAACCAGCTTGAATAGCCATATATTTCCAGGATTTTTGTTCGAATAAACCATTTATTGAAATTACAGGTAATGCTAGAAAAACTCCTGACATGAAACCATGAAGTGCACCGTGTTTAAAAGTCCGAAAGGCATCGCCATAATCCGCCAAAAAAGCATTGTATGAAGGTTTAGCAGCAGCGATAAAATCTGGTCCGCCAATCATTCCTAAAGGCCCCATTTGATGAATAACTAAGATAGGCATCATAAATGCAAGCATAATAGAATAAATAAATGTAAGACCAAATATTTTCAACATATTTCCTTTTTCCATTTGTTCTTGTGATAATCCCGCTTCATTCATCCAAATTGTTCCAAAAACTTTTGGATTGTACCATATAAATCCTACTACAAAAGAGGATAAAGCTGCAACTAAAATGGCTAAAAAGTTAAATTCCATAGTATTAAGTTTTAAAGTTGAGCATCAAATTTAATTAAAAAAATCATTTGTTTTAAAAATTTTTCTCATTTCTAGATTAGAACTTAATTAAGTAATTATATTTGTAAGTTTATTTTGTAAAAATTATATATATTGTGTATTTTGTCGATTATTTTTGCTTTTAAATAATATAAGATAGAGATTAGCACAATATTAATTCAATAATCTATCGCATGAAAAATCTATATACACTTTTATTAGTTTCTTTGTTTTCGATTGTGGGGAAAGCAGAAGTTACCTTTGCCGAAAGAAATGCACTCATTCAATTATATAATGCTACAAACGGTGCGAATTGGACTTATAAATGGGATTTGAAAGCTCCGGTTTCTTCTTGGTACGGAATTAAAGTTCAAGAGGATAAAGTGATTGCTATAGATTTGAAAAAAAACAATTTGGTAGGAACTCTACCAGCCTCGATTGGAGATTTTAATTCATTAGTTTTATTGAATTTATCTTTTAATGCTATATCAGGTTCTATTCCAGCTTCAATTGGAAAATTAAGTTCGTTAAAAACATTGTCAATGTTTATGAATAATCTTTCAGGAACAATTCCTTTCGAAATTGGAAAATTAAGCAATCTAGAAACATTGTCTATGTATAATAATGAAATAGAAGGAGAAATTCCATCGTCACTTTACGGTTTGAAAAATTTAAAAGTTTTGTATTTGAATAGTAATAAAATAACAGGAAAATTGGATACATCTATTTCCAATTTGGACAGTTTAGAGCAATTAAGCTTATTTGATAATAGAATGAATGGTCAGATTCCTTATGCTATAACTAAGCTGAATAATTTGAAAGAAATGAATATTTCATACAATCAGTTTAGTGGTTTGGTTAGTAAGGACACGGCTAAATTAGATGTATTAAATATGATTATGGTAAACAATAAAGGTGTTGCTCAAGCTTTAAAAATATATTCAGAAAAAAATACAGCAATAGCTTCAGAAGATTAGTTTTAATATAATTTTAATTTTTTTTAACCGTGGAGTTTATCTTTACGGTTTTTTTATTTCTTTTCAAACAATTTTATAGGGATCAAAAGCAATAGATTTTTTATTAATACTTTAAAATCAGAGCAATACTTCGAATGCTAATATTTTTCTAATAATTTCTTGTATTTGAAAAAATTCGTCGTATATTTGCACCCGAAACAACGCGGGATAGAGCAGTAGGCAGCTCGTCGGGCTCATAACCCGAAGGTCACAGGTTCGAGTCCTGTTCCCGCTACTAAGAACCCAGCAAACGCTGGGTTTTTTCATTTATAAGCTTAGTGTTATTTAAATCTAGATCAATACCTAATATTGACTAGTTAATTTTCCTCACAGATCCTTACGCGTGGTTCGTCAATAAATGCCATACATTCTAAAAACTACCCCATCATCAACTAGAACTTTTTGACCTAAATAATCCAAAGCACTGCTGTAAACATAAATTCTGGTTTATAAACCAATCTTTCTTCGACAGGATTATTGTGTACATAATCTATTTTGTTGGATAACCTTATTGCTCCATAGTTCAATAGGTTTATTATCTTGTCTCCAAAATTGATAATGCTTTAGATTGGAGCTTTTTTCAGCTTCTTTTTTTTAAAAATCAAGCAAAAATTCTTTTCTGCTCTCTTTTGGATTTTCTTGAATGCTTTTTAAATTGATTGGCTGGTAAATCTTTTTAAATTGTCAATTTTGTATATCGTTTTATTTACCACAAGTTATCAAAGCTAGAGTCACTCTATCAAAAAGCCTATCTTTAAAGTATCTTCGATTCAATTTATAGCAAAATTCATCAAGATAGTTTTGTAAATAGATGCCTTTCATTTTGTGATATACTCCCAAAAATGCCCTCTTTGCATT
>JACCDH011393822.1_pt1 | contig 13046 bp, 13 predicted proteins | sample 7442481 | NCBI WGS metagenome assembly JACCDH01 (sample SAMN15323433, study PRJNA562643) | freshwater metagenome | isolation source: river surface water | place: USA:Blue River Watershed | collected 2017-08-15
CCCGAATTTTGTCTCAAAGAGCTTCTCTCTCGAGAAGAAGAAAAGATTGATAAAGCTTTTTCTCTTAGCTACTGCTTTCGTGATGAACCCAATTCTCCCATTCATCGTCATCAATTTCTGATGCTTGAATGGTATAGAAAGAGTGCTCGTTATGAACAGATCATGCTTGATACGATTTCGTTGATTGAAAAAGTTGTGAGCGATTTTTCAAAAAACAATTATCCCGTTCGACAAAACATGCAAAATCTTCAAGTCGTCAAAAAAACCATGCAAGAGATTTTCAACGAAACGATTGGCATTGATATTTTAAATTATCTCAATAAAGACGACCTTAGAGAATTAATAAGAACCAAGTTTACTGATGTTCCTTTACCGCAATTAAATCTTGAATGGGATGATCTCTTTTTTCTCCTTTATTTGAATAAAGTTGAGACAGAAATTAATAAATATCCTGCCATCCTGATCTATGAGTTTCCCGCCCCTTTAGCAGCTCTTTCAACATTAAAAGAATCAGATCAAAGAGTTTGCGAGAGATTTGAAATTTATTTAAACGGAGTTGAGCTTTGTAATTGTTTTAATGAACTGACTGATGTGAAAGAACAAAAGAAAAGATTTACAGAGCAAGCAAAGGCAAAAAAGGATCAGTATGGCTATGAACTTCCTCATCCAAAAAAATTTTATGAAGCCATGGAGAGAGGACTTCCTCCTTCAGCAGGAATTGCTTTAGGAGTAGAGAGACTTTTGTATAGCATCTTAGAAATTGAGAATCCGTTCTTTTATTAATGTTTTAGAAACTTATTAAGCTCACTCACACAGCGCACTCCCACTCTTTTAAGTTCGAGGTCACGTGATCTAGAGATCGCTTTTTTAAGTGCCGTTGATCGTTTCTCTATTTCCTCCAAACTCTTTTTTTCTTGATCTACAAACTCTTCACCCAAGTTCGCAAGAAGAGAATCCAGTCGCTTAATTTTGCCTTCATACTTAACTACGGTTTTAAGAAAATTTGTAGGATGACTCTTAATCGTATTTCCTAGAATCACATCTAATTCTTCTGCCTCATTTCCATCCAATTTTAAGAGTTGCTCCATTTTTTCATCAAACCAATCTATTGTTCCCCATTCATGAGAAAAAGCAGTCATCGACAAACTTAGGCAAAAAAGAAAAAGAGTTATTGAACGCATAATACTCTCTCTTACTTAAGAGTTTGTAATCTATTCATCACGGTATGAAGCTTGATAAGGACTTCTGATTTTATATGCTGAATAGGCATTTCCTGGGCCCACTTATAATGAAAATCAAGATTCTGATTTGATCGCAACGGATTAGTAAAGGCATTGGGTTGATTTACCGCAAGCTCCACAGAGAAAACAGCATACCAGCGATAGATATCATCAAGACTGCTTGTTTCATAGGCGCCTAGAATATCAAGGGCCTTCTCAGATAAAATTCTTTTTAACGAATAAACATTTAAATCTTGAACCGCTTCCTTCGTAAATGTTTGATTCAGGAATTTTTGGGAGAAAGAGATAGAAAAATCAATTAAAGCATCATTAGATTTTTCTTCAATTCCTTCCAAACTTGTATAGACCTCATCTAACACCAGTGCTTGATAAAGACCCTCTCGAGATCCTCCTTGTTCAAGAGAATTGAGCCATTTTGCAAAATCCTCATCACGTGGCGGTGTTTTTCTCGTCACAACATAAATTTCTTGAATGAAATTATAATCGTACTGTCTTTTTTTATCAGCTGGGAGTCGATCGTATTCTGTGGGATCTTTTTGAATACGATCAAATGATTTTAAATCAGTATTATTCTGAACGACTTTCGGAATCTCTGGTAGTGTTACACTTTCAACGGCCTTAGGTGCTTCTCCTAATAGTTTTATCGCGAGATCTTCGCTAATATACTTCACGATATAAGGACGAATTATTCCCTTCCAGCCAGCCTCTTCAGGAGCATCAGTTTGAGCAATGGCCATGGCAGAAAAGCAGACTAAAAAGATCAAAATCAGTTTATTCACAAGTTAACTCCTTAATAATCTGATTCTAGCCTCAAACTCTGCTGAACATAGTAGGCAATCTTTCCCTCAATCGAGAAGAGGGGGCAAATAAGCTAAAATATGAGTGAGGTATTTATGCTTAACTTCTTTCGAAAATCTAAAAAAACCGACAAAATCAATAAACACACTTCTGATGTAGTTGATCATCTCTATAACAGACTTGATATGAGATTTCGTGAAGTGGAATCGCAGATTAAAGAAATTGAATTAGGCCTTCAACAGCTAGAGACAAAACTTCTTGTTAAAGACATCAATGACAAGCAGAACTACGGCCAGCTCCACTACAAACTTCATGAAGTGAAAAATAAAAAACTAGAAGATGAGGCCAAGACTCTTCAGTCTGAGCTTAAAAAGAAACTCAAAGAAACAGATCACTAATTAATTTTCTGTAATGATTCGGCCAACAAGGTCATAATCTAGAACATCAGTGATTTCTACTTTTACAATATCACCGGCCTTGGCCATTCCATCATTAATGATCACTTTGCCATCTATATCTGGAGCTTGCCCAGCATGACGACCTTGAAGAAGAAGATCTGTTTCCTCATGAGCTCCTTCAACTAGCACTTCAATCACTTTACCAAGATATTCTTGATTTAGTTCACGAGCAATCTCTTTCTGAGCTTCATAAAGTTGCTCAAATCTTTCATCAATGACTTCTTGAGGAACTTTATTTTTAAGTCTTACTGCCGGAGTTCCCTCTTCATCAGAGTATTTAAAAACACCAAGGTGATTGAAGCGAGCTTTTTTAATTCCTGTGAGAAGAGCTTGGAAGTCCTCTTCAGTCTCTCCAGGGAAACCAACGATAATAGACGTACGAAGAACAATTCCAGGAATTTTGGAACGAAGAGTAGCAATTTTTTGATGAATCAACTCTTCTGTCGCACGACGATTCATACGTTTTAAAACTCCATCAGCAAAATGCTGAACTGGCATATCGAGGTATTTCGTGATTTTTGTTGATGAGGCCATAAGGTCCATCACATCTTCAGTAAGATCATCTGGATAGAAATAAAATACACGAACCCAATCAATCCCTTCAACTTTCTCTAAACGAGAAAGAAGCTCGTAGATCATGGGATTTTTTCCATCTTTCTTTCCGCCACCTTCAAGATCAACTCCATAATCAGAGAAGTCTTGTGAAATAAGATTGAGCTCTCTTACTCCTGTCGCTGCTAATTGTTCAGCTTCTTTAACGAGAGAATCAACAGAGCGTGAGCGAAGTTTTCCGCGAAGAGTAGGAATAATACAGAATGTACAATTACGATTACAGCCTTCAGAGATTTTTAACCACGCCATATAAAAAGGCGAAGTATTAAGGCGAGGATCGAATTCTGTATGAATAAATTTAGGAATTTCTACAAAAGATTTTTTCTCAAGTTTTCCATCTTCCATGGCCTTGAGAAGAGGAACGATTTTATGGTACTCACCCGTTCCGATGAACATATCAATTTCTGGCATCTCACCTTCAAGTTCGTTAGCATATCTTTGGGCCATACAACCAGACATCACTAAAGCTTTACAGTTCCCATCTTCCTTATAAGTAGCGAGATCAAGAACAGTTTCAATTGACTCAACTTTGGCAGCCTCTACAAATGAACATGTATTTACAATAATCACTTCTGCGTTCTCTGGAGCATCGGCGATGGTGAATCCATCTAACTTTAAATGGCCAAGCATCACTTGTGAGTCCACAAGATTTTTTGAACATCCTAGAGATGTAAAATAAAGAGATTTTTCAGTGAACTTCGGCGTTTTCTGAGTCGTCGTCATAAAATGTGATCCAATAGTAAAAGTCTAAATGCTCGAATTTTTAGAGCATTGTCGCTAATAAGTCCAGAAAGCTTGTCTAGTTATTAGGCACGACTGTAAAGATTACCTGTTTGGGCCATAAAACTCCCACTCCCTTTGGAGTTCTCCCTATAATAGAGGTATGAAATTATGGTTTTTTAGTCTTATTATTCTATTCGGTTTGATGACTTCTAAGGTCTGGGCCTCTTCTCGTACTGAGTGCCAGCTGACAGAGGGAATCTACCAAAACAGCCAGGCCAATCTAGGAGACTTCTATTTTTTCTCTTACGCCGATATTTTCACTATCAATAATGCCAAGTCCTTTATCATGCAAATAGACGGTCAGGAACTACATCTGCAACGTGATTTTATGGATGATCATAGCCGAGGGACTCAGCTAACTTATTTAGTAAAGACGGCCCACGGTTATAGAAAGATTTTTGTGATGCTCGATCGCTCACCTAAGAATATTGTGAAAACAAAAATGTTTCAGGGAAATTTTATTCTTTCTCCTGAAATGGAATCATCAAAGATTGCATTGAGTGATTTATTACAAAAAAGATCTGGAAAGACTTTTAACTTCAGTTGTCGCTTCTAATCTTTGAGATAAAAACAACCTACTGATTCCTTATTTCTCATCGATGCATTTAAGACCATAAAACCAACCTCGACCCCATTACGAAGGCCGATAAGCTCATCGTGAAGTCTGGCATTTTTATAAAATTTTGAAATCTCATCTTGAAGCTCCATAAACATCGCACGAGCACGGGCCAGTCGATTTTTTGAGCGAGAAAGTCCTACATAATTCCACATCGTTTGCTTGAGAGTCATTTGGTCTTGGTTCACGAGAGCAAGATCTACAGCCTCTCCTCCTTCAATCCAATCTTTCACACGTGCCAGGCTATAATCAGCTGTCTCCGCTAATTGAGGGAGAATATCTTCCGCAGCGATATAACCCCAAGTGAGTCCCTCAAGAAGAGAGGTAGACGCCAAGCGGTTTGCCCCATGTAGCCCCGTTGAAGCGACTTCACCAACAGCATAAAGATTCTTCAAGCTTGTTCTACCTTTGAGATCTGTCTTCACACCACCACAAGTGTAGTGAGCCGCAGGAACCACAGGGATTGGTTCTTTTGTCATATCTATTTTGTTCTCAAGACAATAAGCATAGATCGTTGGAAATCGCTCACGCAGCCATTCAGCTGGACGATGAGTGATATCTAAATAAACACAGTCTTCTTTACTCGCAATCATTTCCTCTGAAATCGCACGAGAGACAACATCGCGAGGAGCAAGCTCCCCCTGGAGATGGTACTTCTTCATGAAAGCTTCACCCTGGGAATTAATGAGACGACCACCTTCTCCACGAAGAGCTTCAGAAATTAAAAAACGACGGTGAGAAGCTCCATTAAAAAAAGATGTCGGATGAAACTGAATAAACTCCATATTCGAGACAAAAGCTCCTGCACGGTAGGCCATCGCATGGCCATCACCTCGGGCCCCTTCCGCATTGGTATTATGCAGATAGAGCGCGCCGATTCCACCTGTTGCTAAAATCGTTGATTTAGAAAGAATCTTTCTGACCTCTCCTTTTTTCTGATCCAGGATATAAGCCCCAAGAACTTGATTCTCTTCATAGCGCTGAGTGATATCTACCCCATGATGATTAGGAGTAATTAAATCAATCGCCGTATGCGAGGTCAGGAAAGTCACATTCGGAAACTTTTCTGAGTCATTGAGGTAATTAAGAAGAGAAATCTCAATGGATTTCCCAGTCATATCACCTTTATAAATAATTCTCTCTCTCGAATGAGCTGCTTCTCGAGTAAAAAGCAATTCACCCTCAGCATCTTTGGCAAAATCTGTGTTTGATTTATGAATGAGCATCTCATCAATAATTTCAGCAGAACGAGTGGCCAGAATTCTTGCTGCTTGCTCATTTGAAGTATGAGCACTGGCCTTAATAATATCAGTAATAAGATCTTCTCTATCATTAAGGTTCTGGGGGCTATAGATGATCCCACCTTGGGCCCAAAAAGTATTAGTCACCTCAGGTTTTTCTGCTCTGGTGACAATAGTGACTTTCACTTTTTGCTCGGCCAGTTTAATGGCAGATGAAAGGCCTGCCACACCAGTTCCAATAATTAAAACTTCGGTATTAAAATCTTTCATAATTGATGAAACTTAAACGAGATATCCACTCGTGGAGCAGCATTAGTGAGAGCACCAACACTGATGGCATCGACACCCTTGATAAGATATTTATCAAGAGTTTCAAGACGAACTCCACCTGAAACTTCGTAAGTCATTCCTGTCTCTTTAAGCTCAATCGCTTTTTTTATATTTTCGGGCGAAAAATTATCCAACATGACGTTTTTTACACCAAGATTCTTGGCCTCCTGAAGTTCATCAAGAGAGTGAATTTCTACAATAATATTATTGTAGAAAACACCTTGAGCTTGAAAGAAATCCCAAGCTCCTTTAAGTCCACCCATTGATGTCTTGTGATTATCTTTAATCATCCAAGAATCAGTTTGACCAAAGCGATGATTGAATCCACCACCAACACGAACGGCATACTTCTCAAGAGAGCGCAGTCCAGGTGTGGTTTTACGAGTATCTAAAATATTAATATTATAATTTTTGGCCTTATCCACAAACTGAGAAGTGAATGTGGCAATAGATGAAGCGTGGGCCAGAAGATTTAAAGCAAGTCTTTCACCATTCACAGCGTTTTTAAAACTCATCACTCCACTCAATTCTAAAACTTCTCCGGCCTCAAACTTCTTCCCTTCATGTTTCATGAGCGAATCAAAAAGTTTTGATTCCACTCCAAGAGTTTCAAAAACCGTGGCAAAAAAAGGAAGTCCAGCGAGTACAAGTGAGGACTTCAATTTGATTTTCCCTTGAACTGGAGTCCGAGGAAGATTCTGTTGATAATAGAGGTTTCGAAGAAGATCATCTTCTTCCAGCCATGATTGAATTTGAGTCGTAAACAGCTCTAAATGCTTCATGGAGGAGAAATATCGCGCATCCTTTCCCAAGGCAAGGACATTTTGTTTAACAAGGTTCAGCATAGACTAATAATTTTAAACATTTATCGTTTTGTTTGATGGCCTTAAGAATGCAGCCTCAAAAGAATGAAGCAACAACAATGGCTTAAACTCTCCCTCATTCTTTCCATCATCCTTTTAGGTGCCAGCATCAGCTCTGAGCAGCTTTTCCTCAATAGGCCCTACCGCTATACCCCTCATCTCAAACTGCCTCATGCTCCCAAATTAAAAAAGGACTCACTCGCCTTCTGGGAAGCCACCATCACAGGAAATGCCAGGCCTTTATCCAAGGAGCGTAAAGAAAAACTAAAGGCCCTGGGTCTCGCTCATATTTATACGCCTTCCGGGCTTCATCTCTCCCTAGTTCTGAATCCGATTTTCCTTTTTTTAAAATCTAATCTTCTAAGATTTATTTTACTGGGTGGGCTCTTTACCCTCGCCGGATTATTTCTTCCAGGGATGTTAGCGGTTAAACGGATGATTGAGCTAAAGTTGTTTCAAACTGTTGGTAAATCAGTAGGGATTGAGAATCGTTATACTTTCTTGGTAGTCATGTTTTTTGATTTGATTTTTGGCACTTATCTACACTCTCCCCTTAGTTTTTGTTTTAGTTTTCTTTTTCTCTCACTCATCTATGCTCGTATGAATTTCTTAGTGGCGGCATGGTGGTATTTTATCGCTCAAGTGATTATTGCTATCTTTTTAGAGCAGTCCTTTTTTATCACAAATATACTGTGGACTCCTCTACTCACAATTCTTTTTTCAGGTCTATTTCCAGCTCTTATTTTTTTCAGGCTCATTCCAAATCTTTCTTTTCTGGGAGAAATGTTATCAAGCCTCTATCTCTCGATTGTTGATTTTGTCTTTGTGCTCTCTTCATTTATTCCTAGACTAGAGGCCAATCCCTTTCTTTTCGTTATTTTGGGATTACTGCTATTTCAAAGATATAAATGTTTTGTCCTAGGAATTATTCTTTTCAGTTCAGAGCTTAACTTCGATCAAAATCGTTATCAAACTCAGTATCTGGCACGTAAGTATTATTATGTAAGTGAAACAGGGAAAGGATGTCGAATGGAGGGAGGATTTGAAAAGTGCTCCTACCGAAGTAGGAGCACAAAGAACCAATTATGAAATTTTCATTTCTTTTGCAAGATGATCAAAAGTTTTCTCTTCGCGGATAGCGTACATCATATTACGTTTAACGTTCTCGTTACCCTTGTAGAATTTTTTAATTTCTTCAACTTTCATTCCCGACTGAGTGGCCATTTCTTCGATTTTTGCATCAAGATCTGACTCAGAAGCTTCAACATTAAATTTGCGAGCTAGCTTATCAAGAATAAGTCCTGAGCGAACTTGAAATTCAGCTTTTTGAGTCACATCAGCATCCCAACGCTCAAAATAAAGCGTCATCATCTGCTCATTGAACCCTTGAGATTTTAGATTGCGAGAAAGATCTTCTTTCACTGAGTTTTTTTGATCAGCAACAAGAGCCGCTGGAACATCAAACTTGTTATCAGCGATAAGTTTCTCAAGAATTTCTTGGTGGAGCTTAGCTGTTACTTCACGCTTCTTTTGCTCTTCAAGTCTCGCTTTATTTTTTGCTTCGAAGTCAGCAGCTGACTCAAAACCAAATTCTTTAGCGATTTCATCGTTGAACTCAGGGTATTTCTTTTCTTTGATTTCAAGAATTTCTACAGAGAAAGTTACTGGCTCATCACGAAGACCTTCATCGTGGTAATCAGCTGGGAAAGTTACTTTAATATCTTTCTTATCTGATTTTTTAAGTCCGATCATCCCTTCTTCAAATCCAGCAATAAACTGACCTGAACCAATCTCAAGCATATATTCTTCTGCTTTCATATTATCTGGCTTAGAACCATCTTTTCTTGTTCCTTCGAAATTGAAAACAACGTGATGTCCTTTTTCAATTTTTGCAGCAGCATCAGTCAGTTCAACGATTTGAGCTTTTGAATTAAGATAGTTTTTCTTAAGATTATCAACATCTTCTTTTGTTACTGAAGCTGTCTCTTTTTTGAATGTATATTTGCTATAGTCTTTAAGTTCGAAATCAGGAATCACTTCAACAGTAGCTTCGAAAGAAACTTTCTTTCCTGGTTCATAATCTGTTTTATCAAACTGTGGATAACCAACAGCACGTACGTTTTCTTTTTTAACTGCTTCAAAATATTCTTTTGAAACAAAACGGTAAAGAGCATCGTTCTCGATTTGTGGGCCATACATTTTCTGAACCATATCTAGAGGTGCTTTACCAGCACGGAACCCTTTAAGGTTTGATGTTTTTTGCTTTTCAACAAGAGCTTCTTTGATCTCTTTTGTAAGATCTACTTTATCAAAGTTGAAGATAAATTTTTTCGTACATCCGTTAACATTTTCAATGGTATAGGCCATGGTCCCATCCTTTCTATCGAGTTAAATAATTGAGTTGAAGATATTTAACATACCCTAGGGTAAATTCAAGTGATTTCGATCGACGTAAGTGACTTTCACGAGGTAAAGGCCATGCGGCGGAGCAACAGGGCCCAGACGTTTCACGGGAGTGCTACCTAGCGCCGCTTCAAAGTCATGAAGACTGACTTTTCCTCTGCCAATATTCCAAAAAGTCCCCATCAGAAGCCTTACCATTTGTTTAAGAAAACCATTCCCAACAATCCGAAAAACATAATGATCTGGCATAAAACCCCAATCCCCTTGTCCCGAGACCTTAAGAATTTCGCATTCAAAGATCTCTCTCACAGTGGAATTAACTTCAGTTCCTTCGCAGAAAAAATTACAGAAATCATGCTTACCGATAAGAATTTTACAGGCCATTTGCATAAGTTCTAAATCACAATCAAAAGAATTATTCTGAATAAAATCATTCTGAAAAGCTCGAGAGGAATCATTTAAAGTAAAACGATAATGGTACTCTTTTGAGACGGCATGATTGGTCGGAAGAAAATCATGATTCGATTCTTCTGCCGTAAGTACTCTAATATCTAAAGGTAAATTGGCGTTAAGGGCCTTCACTAAATTCGAACAAGGAATCACTAAAGGCATTTCAATTTTTACGACCTGCCCTAAGGCATGAACGCCAGCATCAGTGCGTCCCGATCCAAGAGATCTTACCTCAGATGATTTTGAAAGTATCGCAAGGGCCTTATTGAGTTCTCCTTGAACTGTAGCACCAGCTCCCTCGGCCTGAACTTGCCAGCCAAGGTAATGGGTTCCTTTGTATTCAAGAACAAGGCGATAATAAGGCATTATTTTTCTTCGTCTTCTTCTGGATCATTTTTCCACTCAAAAATCCCTGCAAACTTCTGGCGGTGAGTAAGAAAATAGAGAAGAGAAATCACAACATAAGACGTGATAATAATCGGAATCATCACTTCTTCATAAATAAAAAGAGAAGCAATGATGGCAAAAATAATCATGAGAGTTTGTTTTTTATGTTTGCGTACCCATTCAGAGTTTTTGAAACTCGAAAAAGGAATATTTGAGATCATTAAAAGAGCATAAAAAATCAGGTAAGCAATCGCCACAGGAGTGATGTTTTTAAGTTCCGGAAACTGAAGTGACATAAGAATAAATCCAATCACCGCTGTTGCTCCACCTGGAATAGGGAGACCTTGAAAATAATCAGATTTCACATGGCCAATATTAGCATTAAAACGGGCCAATCGAAGAGCACCACAAAGCATGAAGACGAAAGCTGTCACCATTCCAATACGTCCTGTATCTTGAAGAAACCTAAAATAAAAAATGAAAGCTGGGGCCACACCAAACGAAACTAAATCACTGAGAGAATCAAACTGCTCGCCGAAACTTGATTGAGTATTTGTCATGCGCGCCACTCGCCCATCCATACTATCAAAAATAGCTGCCAGAACGATAAACATACTGGCCTTATAGAAGTCACCATTAAGGGCCTGCATAATCCCTACAAATCCACAGGCCATATTAAGTGCTGTGAAAGTATTTGGAAGGAAGAAAGCTAATTTACGTCTGTTCTGAGTAAGCATATTTAAACCTTTTATTGATTTCGAAGTGCTGCAATTACTGTTTGCCCTGGAACAATTTTTTCTCCAGGATAAACTAAAATATCTGTATTCAATGGTAGATAAATTATCAGAGTTCCACCAAAAGGATAATACCCAAAACACGCTGCCCCGCGCCCACGGTCGCCAGATTTCATCCAAATATGCGGTCTAGAGCCATACTTACAGTCAATAAACCTTAAAACACTTTGAACTTCATTCTTACTCTTAAGCATAACATCAGTATGGGCCAGCTCCGTGAACTCTCCTAAGAAAGCTTCAGGCTTTTCATAACGATAAAGACCTTTGCCTTTGTAAGCACGAAGAAAGCTCATTTCGGCCACAGTGGGAAGATAAAGGCCATGCTCATCAAGATAGTTTGAGGTTATACGAATCTCAAAGGCCTCAGGCAAAAACTCAAAAGAATTCTCCACTCGTCTGATTGTCTCCACTCTTCCATATACTGGTGAAAGAAAGATCTCTCCCTCATTTTTAAGAGTGTCACGATAAGGAATATAATAACGGCGAAGATAAAGAAGAACCAAAAGAGCTGAAATGATCAAAAGACCTTTCAAAAAACCTGATAGAAAAAAATAGGCCACAAAAACAACGATCAAAAGGATAATGAAAAGCTCTCTAGAAACGAAAAAAAATCTTTTCATAAGCTAGGCCTAAACTCATCTTCAGGAGCTCTAAAATAATAACTTGGCTCTTGAATATTATTATTAACAACTGCCTGATACAGAATCTCTGGAGTTGATTCTACAAGATGAACAGTCTCAGTATAATGAGGAACAAATACTTTAAGCTTTTCATCAATGGCCGACTCTTGATGAATAAAGAACGGAATATTCAATTTTCTCCACTGACTAAAGTAGCTCTCAAGCTCTTTACTTTGGAGCAAAAACTTTTCTTCTTTTGTTTCTGACCATAAATAAAAGAAATACTCACCACGATAGGCCTTGGTCATCCAAAGGCCAGACTTATGCCCATACCATTTGGGAATCATAAAATTATAATACGAAAAATGAGGCAAACCTTTGAGCTTAAAAACATCGGCTACACCTTCAGACAGTCTCATCCCTGTATAAAAACCAGGCCCCGACGAAGTAACGACTGAATCGATTGCAGAGACTGTGAGATTTTTCTCTTGAAGTAATTGATAAATTTCTTTTTGAAGAATCTGTGAGGCCTTAAAGCCTTTGAGGATGGTATGGCCTTCCCATTTCCCTTGAGAATTGAGAAGACCTATAAAAACATCATAACTGGTATCAATAAAAAGCTTAATCACAACACTAGTTTAGTAATATCATTAAATAGAGCGATAAATATTAAAAAGAATAAAAGTGAGAGACCAATTCTTTGAGCGAACTCAAGCTTGCGGCGAGAAAGTGGTCCACGATTCACCAACTCAAATCCAAGAAACATAATATGCCCACCATCCAAAACTGGAATAGGAAACAAATTAATAACTCCAAGGTTGATGGAGATAAAGGCCATCAGTCTGAAGAACATTGAAAGCGAGATATTGAATGAATCAGAAGCGACTTTCCCAATAGCAAAAGGTCCGCCGACATTACTGAGCGCCACTTCTCTTGTGATAAGTTTTTTATAACCGCCCACCGTTTTTTCAATGCCATCCCAAGTTCTCTCAAGACCAACAATCAGCGCTTCTCCTATAGAATCAGCTTTTGTCTCAATCAATTTAGGTGGGATGTATTCTACAGCACTATAAATACCAATAGTTTTAACTTCTCCCTGGCCTTTCACTTCTTTAACTTCAGGAGTTAAAGTATTTGAAATAATTTTCCCTTCACGAAGATAAGAAATCTCAACACTTGTTTTACCATCAGTCTTTTGAACTTCGGCACGAAGTTCATCAAAAGCTTTGACGGGAACTTTGTTAATCGAGACAAGGATATCCCCTTTCTTCATCCCTATTTTATCTGCAGGAGAAGACATGACGATACTTTGAACCATCAGATCAACAGGATAAAAGCCAGCTTCAGTGAGGCCTGCGAGCATTTTTTTAGAAGCGTCGACTTTTAACAACGTTTCTGAACTTGCATCAAAAATGATTTTATTTTCTTCTGTCTTAAATTTATAAAGGTA
>JACCDH010639956.1_pt1 | contig 13044 bp, 18 predicted proteins | sample 7442481 | NCBI WGS metagenome assembly JACCDH01 (sample SAMN15323433, study PRJNA562643) | freshwater metagenome | isolation source: river surface water | place: USA:Blue River Watershed | collected 2017-08-15
GACAAGCTCTTCAAATTCAACTCCGAGACAATCTTCTTGCACGCATTGAAGCTGAAAAACCAAATGACTTTATTGCATTTACTGGTTCAATCGCACTCACATTCAATCAACTACCAGCGGTTGAATATGGCTCTGACCTTGTGACTATTCGTGAACAGGCTATTCTTCAAATACCGCTTTTCCATAAAACAGAACTTGCGTCATATCTAGCAAAGGAAGCAGTGGCAACATACGAAGGTGGTCCTGTCCGCGTCGAAGACCCTAAAGCTCTAACCTTTGCGTACAGTAATCCGACCACAAGTGCTAACGTCATAGCTAACGAGCCATCACTGACATTCACCCTCACTGGTAAGCCTCTTCTTATTTGGGAATATGATATTGAAGCGCTCAAGAAAGACCTTGCAGGACTACAAAAAACAGCGGGAAATAACGTTATTGCTTCATACACCGGCATCGAACTCGCTCGGGTCCATATCACACCGTTTTGGCAGCGCGCTTTTCCTAAGAATCCTGAAGAAATCATCATTATTGAGTCCTTGGAAGAGACCCCGGAATAATTTTCAACAGTGAAACTCAATAATCTGTTGACGCATCCGTACTTATTTGTTAGACTCATCGGCGTTTAATGGATCAAGAGACAACATCGTCTAACGAAGACCTCGTCTACGGCATAGTGGAGGAAGCGCTACCTAATGCGCTCTTTCGCGTAAAAGTAGAAGGGAAAACCGAGCTCTTGCTCGCGTATCTTTCTGGACGCATGCGAAAGTTCCGAATTCGTGTCCTCGTAGGAGACAAAGTTGGAATGGTTACTGATCCATATGGCGGAAAAGCCAGAATAACGAAGCGTTTGTAATTAATTTATCAATATGAAAGTGCGTTCATCAGTTAAAAAGATGAGTCCAGATGACAAAATCGTACGACGTCGCGGCGTTGTATTCGTCATCAATAAGAAGAAACCTCGACACAAGCAGCGTCAAGGATAATAGTAAAGAGATATGAGAATTTCAGGTATCAACATTCCAGATAACAAGCAACTTGCCTACGCGCTTACCGCTGTCCATGGCATTGGTGTATCTCGAGCAACAACCATCCTCGGCGAGCTCAAGATTGACCCAAAAAAGAAGGCGACTGATCTTTCAACTGACCAAGAAAATTCAATCCGTGAAAAGGTTGAATCTTTCCGCATTGAAGGAGAACTTAAGCGTGATATTTCAGCAAACATCAAGCGACTTAAGGACATCGGCTCATACCGCGGTTCACGACACGCAAAGCGTCTCCCAGCACGCGGTCAACGAACAAAAACAAACGCTCGTACACTCAAGGGAGTAAAGAAGACGATGGGAAGTGGACGCCGTAAGCTCGAAAAGACTTAGTATTTATTTATCAGTTCATATTCTAACGACATATGGGTAAGAAACGAATCATGAAGAAAAGCGGTGGTTCTGATGTGGCAGGCACATCACGAGCACTTAACCGAATCCCGAAGCGTAAGCTCGCGAACGGTAAGCTCAACATCACCGCAACGTTCAATAACACACTCGTTACACTTTGCGACGCAAAGGGTAATTCTCTTATCGCTGCCTCTTCTGGAGCGCTCGGCTTTAAGGGTTCTCGCAAGAGTACACCGTTTGCTGCTGCAAAGGTGGGTGAGATTATTGGTGAGAAGGCACAACAAATGGGCATGAAGGAAGCGGAAGTCATTATCCGTGGTGTTGGCGCTGGCCGCGAATCTGCACTCCGTGCATTTGCTGGTAAGGGCATTGGCATCACTAAAATTATCGACCGAACACCAGTACCGTTTAACGGTCCTCGTGCTCCTAAGCCACGACGTGTCTAATTCTCTTTTGTATGAAAATCGGACCTAAATTCAAAATTGCAAAACGTCTCGGAGCTGCTATTTTCGAGAAGACGCAATCACAAAAATTTGAACTCTCACAAGCTCGTGGTGGCCGCAAGACAAACAAGCGCCCAGGACAAGCAAGTGACTACAAGAAGCAACTTATTGAAAAGCAGAAGATGCGATTTACTTTTGGTATTACTGAAAAGCAACTTCGTCGCTACGTTGATGAAGCAATGGAAAAGAGTAGCCAACCAATTGCTCACCTTATGGACCGTCTCGAGACTCGTCTTGATAACGTCGTCTACCGTCTTGGTCTTGCGAAGACTCGTCGTTTTGCACGACAAATGACCTCTCATGGACACATTTGTGTTAACGGCAAGCGAATGAACGTACCATCATACAAAGTAAAAGTTGGTGATGTTGTATCTATTCGTGAAGGCAGCAAGGCTAGCGGCATGTTTACAATGCTTGCTGACAAGCATGAACTTACAGCCGTTCCAACATGGCTCTCATTCGACATTAAGAAAATGGCTGGGGAAGTGAAGTCTCTTCCTATCTACAATCCGACCGAAACACTGTTTGACCCAGAACTCGTAATGGAATTCTACAGCCGATAGGAATCGTGGTTTATAAAAGTCTAATTAAGTACGAAGTATGTTAGAAACAAACGTCACACTCCCATCAAAGCCACGAGTTGTTAAAGAAGAAGAGAATCACGGTATTTTCGAAATCGACGGACTCTACCCAGGGTACGGTCACACACTCGGAAACTCACTACGCCGCATCATTCTTTCTTCACTTCCAGGAGCAGCAATTACACAAGTTAAAATCGCTGGCGTTCAGCACGAATTCTCAACGATGGCCGGTGTAAAGGAAGATGTGATTACAATCCTTCTCAACCTCCGCCGCATCCGACTTGCTCTTCACAGCGACGAACCAGTAACAATGACGCTCAAAGCAAACAGCATTGGCGCAGTTACAGCAAAGGACATTTCTGCACCATCTCAGATTGAAATTCTTTCACTCGATGAGCACATCGCAGAAATCACCAGCAAGTCAACCAAGCTTGAAATCGAAATGACAGTAGAAAAGGGACTTGGATACGTTCCTCGAGAAGTTCACCAGAAGGACAAGGTAGATATCGGCACGATTGCACTCGATGCGGTATTCACACCAATCCGCCGCGCTAACTACGAAGTAGAAAACATGCGCGTTGGTGACCGAACAGACTACAACCGCCTCCGCCTCATCATCGAGACTGACGGAACCTACAGTCCACGACAAGCACTTGAGAAGTCAATCGAAATCATGATTCATCAACTCAAGTCAGTCATCGGATTCCAAGAACAAAAATCTGAAACTCCAGAAGTTGTCGCAAAAGCAGAAGCAGCCCCAGTACACGAAGAACCTGACCAAGAAGTTCTTAAGACTCGAATTGAAACTCTCGACCTTACGAGCCGCACCTTACAAGCACTAGAAGACGCAAGCATCCGAACTATCGGAGGCCTTGTGCGAAAGAAAAAAGATGATATTCTAGCGCTCGACGGCATCGGACCAAAGGGTCTTGAAGAAATCATCGATCTCCTTAAGAAGCACCACCTAACCCTTGCTGAATAACAATTATGAGACACGCAAATAAAAACAGAACCCTCAGTCGAAGCCGCGATCAGCGAAGCTCTTTGCTCCGCGGCTTGGCAGTGTCTCTCATTCGCGATGGTCAAATCAAGACGACTGTCGCAAAGGCAAAGGAATTGCAACCTCGTATTGAACGTATGGTGACTATCGCTAAGAATGACACAGTACAAGCGCGTCGTGTGGTTGCTGGTCGTCTTGGTATGCCAAGCGCAGAAATCCTTAAGAAGCTTTTTGCTGACATCGCTCCTAAGTTCAAGGAACGAAACGGTGGCTACACTCGTGTTGTAAAAATGGGAGCAACATCACCAGGTCGTGAAGAAGCAATCATCGCTTTTGTCGAATAAACATTTATATGACTACAGAACCAAACACATACACTATTGATGCAACAGGAAAGCGCCTCGGGAAGGTTGCGACTGAAGCAGCGAGTGTACTCATCGGCAAAAACGATCCTGCGTTTGCAAAACACATCAAGTCAGATGTAGTGATTTCTATCACAAACGTCAGTAAGCTCGACATTCCTGCAAAGAAGGCGAAGGAAATCTACCAGAGCTACTCTGGTTACCCAGGTGGTCAAAAGAACGAAACTCTTGCTCACCTTGCAAAGCGTCTTGGTTATGCAGAAGTGGTGAAGCGTACTATCGGTGGCATGCTTCCAACCAACAAGCACAAGAAGAAACTCTTGCAACAATTATCAATCACTGAATAATCTCTATGGCTACTTCAAAGAAAACAACCTACATCGAAGGTATCGGTCGTCGCAAGACAGCAACCGCTCGCGTTCGTCTCACTCCAGCCTCTGCAACAGAGATTATCGTGAATGAAAAGTCATTTGTTGAATACTTCAAGCACACTGCAAATCAACGAGATGTTGAATCAGTACTCAAGACTGACAACGCTGGTATTGAGAACTACTCAATTACTGCACACGTAATGGGTGGCGGTATCGCTGCTCAGGCTGAAGCAATCCGACTCGGTATTGCACGAGCACTAGTAAAGGAAAAGGCAACCCGACGTGGTCCACTAAAGGCTGCTGGATTCCTCAAGCGAGACTCACGAGCAGTCGAGCGAAAGAAGTTCGGTCTCAAGAAAGCTCGCAAGCGACCAGCTTGGTCGAAGCGTTAGAAAAAAGCCTCCCTGCGGAGGCTTTTTTCATGCTTCGAAGTCGGAGCAATGTGAGGAGTGACTTATTCCTGTCACGACGAACTGCGAGACGGGCCCGACAGCACTTGGTTGATTTATAGCGTAGCTATAAATCAACTTAGTGACTGGTGGGGAAACGATAGTTTGCTATTTGGAGCAAAGCGAACAAATATACTTAGTAACTCGTGGGGAAGCGTTAAAAATAATGCCCCTCTTAGGGGCTTTATTTTTATCTCTTACAACCCTTGAAATATTCTACTTTAGTGTTATTGTTCTGACAGAAGGAGGGCATTCCATGAGAGTGCTTATAGTTGAAAGCGACCCGACTCTGCTACACAACTACACAGTCTACACAAAGACTGAGCTCGAATGTGAAGTAATTGGAGTACCGGACGGTAAATTTATTTTCGAAAGCGGTGAAGCTGTAGCAAGCTGCGATGCTTATGTCGTAGATTTCAACGGTCCGATGAACGTTATTCAAATTCTAAATGCTCTTATTCCAATTGCAGGGAAGAAACCAATTCTGGTCCACTACGACCCGAAGAACAAACCTGACATCAAACGAATCAAGACAATCTTTCGTAGAAAATTATCTTTTCGTCGGAAGCAGCACGACGGTGCGAATATGATTTGGTTCTTGGAGAGATTTATTCCATGACCACATCCACAAGGCCGGACGCTTCGCGTCCGGCCTTTTGACATAAACCTTTTTCGAATTTATAATGCTGCGCGTATGGTGAAAGATAATCAGAATAACGAGGTGGACATCGAAGTCACCAACGAAGACAATGAAATTGAAGATATTGAATTAGCAGACGAAGAAGAAGCACAATCAGATAAGTTAAAGAAGTTGCGCGAAAAGCTTCGTACGTGTGACGAAGAGAAGCGTGAGATTCTTGAAGAATTACAACGAGCAAAAGCCGACTTCCTCAACGCTCGTAAGCGTCTCGAGGAAGAACGTCTCATTGATCGTGTTCGTTCTAAAAAGCAGCACATCGAAGAACTCTTGCCACTTTGTGACAGTTTCCAAATGGCCATGAATGACAAGGCTTGGGAAAACGCAGATGCGTCATGGAGAAAGGGAATTGAGGGCATTAACGCTCAACTGCAAGGATTACTCAACTCATACGGCGTCATACTCATCGAACCACTCGGAAAACCGTTTGACCCAAATCGACACGAAGCCATCGGAACAGAAGCAGTAACTGACAAGAACAAAGCCGATACCGTGATCAAAGTAATCCAGCGAGGATACGAACTCAAAAATGGAGACAAGATAGATACCATCCGCGCTGCTCGAGTTATTACAGGAACATTTACAGAGTAATTAACACCTAATAGATATATGGCAAAAATTCTAGGAATTGACCTTGGAACCACCAACTCAGCAATTGCTGTCATAGAAGCTGGTGAACCGACAATTATTGAAAACACAGAAGGTAACCGCACTACACCTTCTATCGTTGCGATTTCAAAGACCAACGAACGTCTCGTGGGACAAATCGCCAAACGACAAGCGGTCACCAACCCGACCAATACCATCTATGGTATCAAGCGCTTCATGGGCCACAACTATGAAGACAAGGCGGTTCAGAAAGATAAAGAGATTGTTCCGTACGAAGTAAAGAAGGGAGCAGACGGCGGAGCCCTCGTCACGATGAGTGGTAAGGATTACCGTCCAGAGGAAGTGTCAGCAATGATTCTTTCAAAGTTGAAGGCAGACGCAGAAGCAAAACTCGGTGAAAAAATCACTGAAGCGGTCATTACCGTTCCGGCGTACTTCAACGATGCTCAGCGTAAGGCGACTCAAGATGCCGGCAAAATCGCTGGTCTCGATGTAAAGCGCATCATCAACGAACCAACCGCGGCTGCTCTAGCATACGGTTTCAATAAGAAGAAAGACGAAAAGATTGTCGTTTACGACTTTGGAGGAGGAACGTTCGACGTAACCGTTCTTGAAGTTGGTGACGATGTTGTCGAAGTACAATCAACCGACGGTGACGCACACATGGGAGGACGCGATATCGACCAAAAAATCGTTCGCTTCCTTATCGATGAATTCAAGAAGTCAGAAGGTGTCGATTTAAGCAAAGATAAACTCGCACTCCAACGTCTCGACGAATCTGCAGAAAAGGCAAAACTCGAACTCTCTTCTACACCAGAAACCAACATCAACATTCCATTTATCTCACAAGGGTCTGATGGCCCACTCCACATGGATGTGAAGCTTTCACGTGCCAAACTCGAAGAACTCGCTCATGAATACGTCGACAAGTCGATTGAAATCACGAAACGCGCTCTAGAGGCCTCAGGACTCAAGAAAGAGGAGATTGATGAGATTATCCTTGTCGGTGGTCAAACACGCATGCCGGCCATTCAGGCGGCTGTAAAGGCCCTCTTTGGGAAGGAACCGAACCGCTCAATCAATCCAGACGAAGTAGTGGCGCTCGGTGCAGCAATTCAGGCTGGTATTTTCCAAGGTGACGTGAAGGACATCACCCTCGTCGACGTTATTCCTCTTTCTCTTGGTATCGAGACCATGGGTGGAGTCAACACAAAACTCATCGAGAAAAACACTCACATTCCTACCAAGAAGCAGCAGGTATTCTCAACCGCTTCTGACAACCAAACTTCAACTGAGATTCACATCGTCCAAGGTGAGCGTCCAATGGCGACAGACAACAAGTCTCTTGGTCGTTTCGTACTCGACGGCATCCCACCAGCACCACGCGGTGTTCCTCAGGTAGAAGTTACTTTCGACGTTGACAGCAACGGCGTGCTCAAGGTAACGGCAAAAGATAAGACGACCGGCAAAGAACAATCAATCCGCATCGAAGCGACATCTGGTCTTTCTGAAGATGATATTGAACGCATGAAGAAAGACGCTGAAGAACATGCAGCGGAAGATGAAAAGAAGAAGGAACTCATCGAAGTTCGCAATCAATCTGAACAAATGATTTACACTGCCGAAAAAGCACTTCGTGATCACGAGAAAGACGTCCCTGCAGAAATCAAAACTGAAATTGAAGATAAAATTAAAGCGTTGAAGGAAGTGAAGGAGAAGGATGACAAGGCAGCGATTGAAACTGCTTATGAAGCACTTACTACTTCACTCCAAAAGATAGGTGAAATTATGCAGAAGGCAGCGGAAGCAGCCCAAAAAGCTCCAGAAGGAGAAGCTAAGAAAGAAGACGGACCAGTCCGCGACGCTGAAGTGGATGACAGTAAATAGTCGTCTTTAGGTGACATGAGCCATTCTGGCGCAAATCACTGGAACGTGATACAGATAAACACTATCGTATGAAAGATTACTACAAGATTCTAGGCCTTGAAAAAGGAGCTACAAAAGAAGACGTCAAAAAGGCGTTTCGTAAAATGGCTGCCAAATATCACCCTGACAAAGCCTCGGGTGACGAAGAGAAGTACAAAGAAGTCACAGAAGCCTACGCTGTGCTTGGCGATGATAAAAAGAAAGCTGAATACGACACCTACGGTCAGTCATTCAATGGCAGTGGTGGTTTCGGCGGATTCAATTGGGGCGACTTCCAACAACAAGGTGGTTTCGGCGCACAAGGATTCGAATTCGATCTCAACGACATTTTCGAAAACTTTGGATTCGGTGGCGGCGGAGCACGACAACAACGCGGACGAGATGTTTCGATTGATATAAATCTTTCATTCAAGGAAGCAGTCTTTGGCGTCACTCGAAAAGTACTCCTCACAAAGACAAACACTTGCTCACACTGCAGTGGCACAGGTGCAAAATCTGGTACCTCTCTCGATTCTTGTTCTACCTGTGGCGGTAACGGAAAAGTTCGCGAAACTCGCCAAAGCGTCATGGGAAGCTTCACCACCGTCCGCGAATGTTCAAGCTGTCACGGTACTGGCAAAGTTCCAAAAGAACGCTGTACACATTGTTCTGGTGCTGGCGTCGCCAAGACACAAGAAGAAATCACTATAAAAGTGCCAGCTGGCATGAACAACGGGGAAGTCATCCGTATGACTGGCCGCGGCGAAGCGATGCCGCACGGACAACCAGGAGACTTGTACATCAAAGTACATGTCGAAGCGCACCAGAAGATTAAACGAGAAGGCACGACTCTCATGGTTGTTCTACCAATCAAGCTTACCGACGCACTCCTTGGTAATACCTACGCTGTTGAAACACTCGATGGTACTGTCGATATCAAAATCCCAGCCGGCATCGCTCATGGCGAACTCCTCCGTATTAAAGAACGAGGCGTCCCAGCCCAAAACGGTCGCGGTGACTTCATGGTAAAGATCTCAATCGAGATACCAAAGAAACTCTCAAAGAAAGCACAGAAGTTAGTTGAGGAGCTGAAGGAGGAAGGGATATGATTAATCCTAATTAGTCAGTTTATAAACTACACAAGTAAGAGATCTTTTAAGCTAACGTTACTAAATTTCTTTTCTCCCACATTTGACTATTAGAAGGCAACACTTTATCGTCTTGACAAGCAGTAAATTATAGTATTTCATACTGGTACGTCTGCAACAGTTCTTTGAAAGGAGTATGAATTGGCGTATACACGCAATCTTGGGCGAGAAAGAACCTTAGCTATCATAAAACCTGATGGACTAATGAGAGGTCTCGTTGGTCAAATAATCACAAGGTTTGAAAATGTAGGATTAAAAATAGTTGGACTTAAGCTCATTAGAGCCAGCGACATTATACTTGATCGACATTTTCCATCTTCTGATGAATGGCTTGTTCAAGTTGGCAGTAAGTCGCTTGAATCGTACAAAGAATTTGGCATAGACCCTATTGAAATAGCTGGGACAGACAACCCTCTCGAGATAGGAAAGATAATCAAGGGTTGGAACTATCATTATCTCAAGATAAGTCCTCTTGTTGTAATGGCTCTTGAAGGTCCGAGAGCAATACAAGCAGTCAGGAAAATGATAGGTCACACTCTACCTTACAAGGCAAATCCTGGTACAATAAGAGGAGACTTTTCAGTAAACACACCTGACTTGGCCAGCGTGGTCGGCAGCTCGTGTAAAAACTTAGTTCACGCTTCAGGATCACAAGAAGAAGCCACAAATGAGCTTACTTGTTGGTTTTCAAGCGAAGAGTTATACGAATGGGATAGAGTAGATTCCCATATAATGTTTTTTGAAGGTAGCAATAGCCAGCATGGAGAGCAAAATGGCTGACGTGAACTCAATGATTGCGATTTACAACGAACTCAATGACAAACCTCGAGAAGCAGCTGAGTACGCATTCGCAATTGCTATAACCTACAAAGACCAAAAGCAACACGAGGATGCTGAGAAATATGGCAGACTCTGCATCAAACAATTGGACGAGTGCACACTTGAGACCCTTGAGCAGTGCGCACCAATTCATCTCTCTATCGAAGGAGTAATTATTCCTGAGATATTTCACCAAGATGTAGTTAGAAATCGCCTCAATCTACAGTAGGAAAATTGAAATCCCCAAAGTCTAGAAATAGACTTTGGGGATTAACTTTTTTTATTTTAACAATAGTATAGTATTAACAATTATGAACAATTTTTTACTACATAGAATAAATACGCCATTGGTAGATCTATTAAGAGAAGCGATTAGCAAAGGTGACATCAAGAAGCAATATGCCCCCTTCCAGCCAAGGCGCGCAGAAGAAAATGAATCTGACTTTATCGAGCGCGTTAGAAACTTTTCACTGAAGTATCAGTTTGTGGAGGTATTAGATAATATTAGCAATGACACTAAATATGTTGCGTTCGGAACTCCCGGACCAATTATCACAGAAGCAGGTGAGTTTCAGTATTTTCCTGCTGAAGTTGTTGGGGGTAAATGGGGTAAACACCATATATTAATTTATCCTGATATTGATAGCCTTTTAAAAGAAAATATCATTAAGCTAAGAATAGACTCAGGGTGCTATTCTGGAGCAGTATTAGGAGATATAACTTGCGACTGCGAACAGCAGTTAAGACTTGCGCAAACAGAAATCATCAATAGTGGTAATGGTTTAATTATTACAGTACCCGAACATGATGGGCGTGGTTGGAAAGAATTTAAAATGGCAAATCAGACTTTAATGAAAGTGCTAAACTTTTCAACCATTGAAGCTGCACATGCTTTTTATTCTGACGAAAACCATATTGACAGAAGAGACTATGATGAAGTAGCACTCATAATCAAAGCTCTCGGGTTTAATTCGGAGCAAAATTTTGATTTAGCTACAAATAATAAAAAGAAAGTAAGAGCAGTATTAGATGCCGGGCTAAATATCGGAAGCATACAACAAATTATACCCACTGAATTAAGTAGTCAAGCTAAGAGAAATTTTGATTCTAAAAGTGATGTCTGGGGTATAAATAAGTAAAAACCTGCCAAGTGCTTGGCAGGTTTTAAAAGTATCAGTAATTAACCAATGTCTCTGTGTTTGAGTTGGTCTTTTTTTGCGGACAAGTGCCTCTGTGTTTTATCAGTTGATTCAATCACAACCGGAACACTGTCTCCAAGACTGAATCCGTTCTCATTAAAAACGGCTTCCTTGTAGGGATTATTTGTCGCTACATGAAGGACTGTTCTTGTTGATATAGAGAAAAATTTCAGTATTGCAATAACACCTGCATAGGTTCGCACATCAATGATTCCGCCTGGAGCAAGAAGCCCCGCTGCTTCGACTGTGTCAAGCCCGATCTTATCTTGCAAGTACAAAGTTGCAAGCTTGAAGGGTAAACCCATGCCGCGACCATCTTGGTGAGGGATATTGATAACCATTCCGCATCCATTTTCAGCAATGATTTGCATTGCCTTATGTAGCTGCTCGCGACAATCACAAGTCTGGTCCATAAAGACTTGACCAGACTCACAACCAGAATCCGTTCGAACAATAAGTTCAGTTTTGTTGTCGAAATTTGGATTGAGTGTTTGCGAATCAATATCGCCACAAACAATTACATTATATCTTTGCCAAGAGTCTTCTATCATGAATGTGTACTGCCACATTTTGCCGAACTGTGAATCTAGGATTCCTAGACCAGTTCTTGTAACTGTGTAATAAATCGTCTCGCCGTTCTCATTCACAGACAGGCGTTTTGAGACGTATTTCATCGAAGCAGCTGCAAAACCAACAGCATCTTTTATTTGATCTTCCGAACATCCATACTTTTTAGAGAGTTCAGAGATTTCAGGCTGCTTAACTACTATTCTGGGCATGATTTATCTCCTATTCATGCGGTTTTGAAGTTCTATTCACGTAACCTCTAGGACTATTGAACCTGGAAAAACGCTTAGTGCTAGCCTATTCTCTTTCTCATAAATTATTGGATTTGCAATTTTCATTTCGCACACCAGACAATTCAGAGAAACAACATTTTTTATACAAGTCACAGAGCTATAAGTATCTACGAGCTCAGGAGGTCCATGTATGCGATCTAGGTAAAGACGCTTTAACTCACCTGGGCCATCCTTTTGATATATAGCAATCTGACTTTTGCAGGAGGAACACATTATTCTTAGAAAGACACTCTCGCCACCTCTATTGTAAAAGTACTCGTCTTGCTTTGCTTTAAGCATTGCATACGCCTCAATGTTTTTGACAACTACGGTAAATATATATAATCTGTCAAATAAATCAAGAAGACCCGGCATTACACCGGGTCTTAAGTTAGAACTTAATGATTTCCATCATTTTGCTGATACAAAATGAAGGATTATCACCTTCGTTATAAATAACTACTGCACCATCAGGAACCTTCAAAGGCGCAAACATCCGATTTGAGTCTCTCTGATCACGAGCTATCACATCTGAAAGCACGTCTTCAAATTGTGCGTCGTGGCCATTTTGAAGTAGTTGCAAGTACCGTCTCCTTGCGCGTGTATCAGCAGATGCTGTGATGAAAAATTTATAATCTGCTTCAGTGAAAATTGTCGAACCAGTATTCCTGCCATCACAGATAAAATCTGTGTGTTTTTGTGCAAGAACCCTTACAGCTTCACATAGAATAAAATTAGATTTAGCATCAGCTGCAAGTATCGAGGTCGATTCAGCGATTGACGCACTATAAAGTGTTTCAGCCGGACACTTTTTGCCATTAATACGGATCTCTACTTCAGTGTCATCGTAGCAGTACTCAATTTCACCATTCTGAATCATTGTTAGGATTTTTTCAAGATTATCTATACTCATTAATCTTAAAGTATAAACACAAGCACGGAAGACCAGACCTGCGTCAATATAAGTAAAATGACATGTTTTTGCGAGTAATCTTGAAACTGTTCCTTTTCCTGCACCTGCAGGACCATCTACAGTTATAATCATTTACAAGGATCCTTTCTTCTCTGGGAATCTATTGTGACAATAACACATATACTCCAGTTGGCAATGTTGTAAGAGATTATTTATTTAGTTACTTATTCTTTTATAAACACCACCACAATCACTATC
>JACCDH010966950.1_pt1 | contig 13043 bp, 10 predicted proteins | sample 7442481 | NCBI WGS metagenome assembly JACCDH01 (sample SAMN15323433, study PRJNA562643) | freshwater metagenome | isolation source: river surface water | place: USA:Blue River Watershed | collected 2017-08-15
TCACCACTGGTATTTACAAAGGAATTGTTATTGGTAGGTTCATCCGGTACACATGCGGTAAATAAAGATATGCAAAGTAAATAAATGAAATTTTTATTGTAACGCATAAATTTACTTTTTTTTACTGTATTTAAATAACATATCCTTTTCTTCCTTGCTTAAACTTTCGTAACCGCTGGAGCTAATTTTATCTAAAATAGCATCAATTTTTTCTTGGGTTACGGTTCTGTAATAATTGTAATCTTCATCGCTTAAATTACGCGCCTGATTTCGATATTCAACAGTAAGTTTACTTTTTTTATCAAATATACCTACAAAAAAATCTAAAAATTTATTGATGGTTTTGGTGATATCTTTCCCTTGTTTATAAGCTGTAGCAAACCAATATCCAGTAAAAGCACCTCCTAAATGTGCAATATGTCCGCCTGTATTTCCATTAAAAAATGTAAGTAAATCAATTAAAATTAAAGCTAAACCTAACCATTTTAAGGCAACTTTAAACATACCAAACAAAAATACTTCTTGGTTGGGGCGATAGGTACAAACAGCAATAGAAATTGCCATTACAGCTGCGGATGCTCCAACAGCACTCATGTTATTGTTAAAAATGGGAGATATATTTACAATTAACAATAAAAATCCTGCACCAATTAATCCACCTAAAAAATATAAAGCCAGTAATTGTTTTGAATTAAAATACATCAAAAATAGTTTACCTAAAAAATACAACATCATCAAATTTCCCAAAATATGGAAAATTCCTTCGTGTACAAACATGTGTGTGATAATTGTCCAAGGAGTGATGATTAAAATGGGAAGGGAGGTATTTAAAGCCAACCAGCTACTAAAACTAAAATTGGCACCAATTAACTTAAGTACAATATTGCTTAAAACTAAAAACAAAAAAACACCAATATTTACATAAATTAATCGCGTTAAGATGTCACCTACTTTAAATCGTTGTTTAATTTCCTGAACTATATTTTGCATAAATTTTTATCATTGAAAACACTAAACCGCTAAATTATAAAAAGTACACCTAAATACTTGCTAAAATAAACTAAAACATACTTAATTTACTTCAATTAGTTTATTGTATTGGGTGTAGTATAAAAAACATTGTATAGGATTTTTGCGAATATCATTTAAAATGTTTTTATAACTCAAAATTTGTTTTTTGTCTTTGTCGTTTTCTTCACCAGTTTTAAAATCAATAATATACGATTTATTTTCGTTAAAAATTATCCTATCTGGTCTAAACTTTTTTTGTTTGTAATCTGGTGCAATAATTTCTCGTTCTATCCAATGTAATGGATTTTTCCAAATAGCTATTAAATCTGTGTTTACACTAGCTTTTTCAAAAATAGTAAGCAATTCCATTTCTGTTTCATTATCCAGTAAACCATTGGTTTTAAACTCATTAATTACAGTTAGATACTTAAATTCGGAATCCATTTTGGCAAAAATTTCGTGAATTAAATTCCCATATTTTCTGGGGTCTTGTAAATCAAAACTTTCACTGCTATTTAAAGGTACATTCCAAATAGTTGGTGCAGTATAACTGATTTTAACCTTGGTTCGCCAATCTGTATTTAACAAATCCTCTACATTTAAATGGTCATCTTTTGGCATAACCAAAGCAGGCGAACTTAATGTGTTTTTCGAACCAAACTGAAGCGTTTGGGATTCAATTTGTAAAGCATCTGTTTGTTGTAAAACGGAAGCGTTTTGAATAAAATCAAATAAAATTCGGTTTTCGGAACTATTTCCTGGGGCTTCTCCAAAAATGTACAATTCTTTAGCTGCTCTGGTAAGTGCAACATACAAAAGGTTTAAATTATCGAGTTCGATTTTTAAAATTTCCTCTTTAATTTCAGGAATAAAATCATCCTCAATTAAACTTTTGGTAATGTTAATTAAGGCGCAAGGTATTCCACAATCGTAATTTGCAGTATTTACCCAAACAGCAGTTTTACTGTAATCTAATTTAGTAATTTCATCCACAAAAGGAATAATAACAATATCAAACTCTAATCCTTTAGATTTGTGAGTAGTAAGAATATTAACCGCATTAAACGAATCCGGAATAGCAATAAAAATTTTACTCTTTTTTTCTTTCCACCAATCAATTATATCCACCGCAGTTTCTTTGTTTTTTTTAATCATTACATTTAAAAAAAACTGAATAAAGGGATCGTTGGTGTTTATTTTAAATAAAGCAATGATTTCTTCAATTAATTCGTAACTGCTGTAGGCGTTAAAAATAGGTAATTCTATTTCAAAAGTTTTGGTGATAAAATTTTTAAATTGATCGAATGAATTTTGATTTTTTAGAACCTCTTGATGCGCAACAAAATTAAATTGTTTGTTTTTTTCCAACAAATAATCCGTAGCGGCAACAATAGCATTTTTGTTTTGTTTATCAAATAACAATTGGTAAATGTTCATTACAAAAACCACTTCGTTGGATTGATTTAAACTCAAACTTTCATCTGATTTTATAGGAATTCCTATCTCTGTTAAATAAGAAGCTACCAATTTGTTTTCCTTATTTTTTCGAGTAATTATGGCAATATCGCTGTATTGATAGTTGCGCACTAAAGCCTCTTCAATGGTTTCTTTTATCCAATCTAAAGTTAAATCCCCATCATTTTTTTTATCCCAAAATTTAACTTCCACATATCCGCCATTTTTTTGAGGGTTGGATTGCTGAATAAAATCTTTGTAATACTGCTGTAATTCAATGGGTTTTTGTTCGATATAATATCCTAATATCGTATTGTTAAACTCTATTATATTAGGCAAGGAGCGCCAGTTGGTAGTTAATGCAGCAGTGTTTGTGTCAAAATGTTGTTGTAAACTTTGGTAACGTAAATTTATAATCGGATTATCCGAAGGGTAGTGGTTGTGAGGTAAACTTTTAAACTGATCCACATCACCACCGCGCCATCTGTAAATAGCTTGTTTAATGTCTCCTACAATAATATTTTTTTTATTATTGGCTAAAGAGTTTTCCACTAATGGCAATAAATTTTGCCATTGTGTGGTGCTGGTATCTTGGAATTCATCAATTAAATAATGTTCAAATCGTTCCCCAATTTTTTCGTAAATAAACGGTACGGGTTGATGGAGTACAAATTCGTTGATTTTATCGTTAAATTCCGATAAAAACACAATATTTTTTTCGGCTTTAAGCGCTAGTATTTCTTGATGTAGTTTGGTTAATAAGGTGAGCGAAAAAAAGGAAGCGTTGATTTGTTTATATAAATTTACCAATGGTAAATTTTGCTGTTTGTACCGAATATAATCTATAAACTCATTTCGTACAGGTAATAAAATTTCATCCAAATCGCCTGATTTAGCAGGGTTTTTGGTCCATTTGTTTTCTAAATCTATAATTTTTTCACTTACAGGAGTTATTTTACTCTCTTTGTAAAATTTCTCATGTAAAATACTTTTGGATAAAGCATTAAATATACCACCCGTACCTCTTCCTTGAACCAAATTAGTAGGATCGATATTTAAATCCAAGAAGTTTTTGTTGATTTTTTTCAACCATTCTTCCGATTTTTTATGATAAGCGTTAATCTTTTCTCTTAAATATTGCCTTTTCTGAGTAAATTCTTCAAAAGAAAACTGATTGAGTTGATTTAAATAAGATTTCCCCTCATTTTCTTCCGATTTGCCATATAGTTTCAAAACCACATCTTCAAACTTCCAATTGCTATCTTCCTCAACAGTATCTTTAATGTAACTAAATAAATAGGCAGTTAATTCTTTATCTTCCCCCGTTTTGCTAATCAATTTTTCCAAAGCTTCTCTTTTAATGGCATCGATATCCATTTCGATTTCAAAATTAAAAGGCAGTTTAAGCTCTACATTAAAGGATTTTACCACCCTAACCATAAATTTATCAATCGTACTGATGTTAAAATCGGTGTAATGATGTAAAATATGATTTAAAGCTTTGTTGGCTCTTTTTTGAATAATTTCTTTAGAAGTATTAGTTTTTTGGTGGATAATATTTAAAATAGTTAAATACTTTTCCTCTGTAATGTTTTCTTTACCAATATTTTGTAAATATTCCATCACGCGGTGCTTCATTTCGTAAGCCGCTTTATTGGTAAAAGTTATTGCTAAAATATTTTTGTATTTAGCATCCACATCTGAAGATAATGCTAAACTTAAATAATCATTTGCAAGCGTATAGGTTTTACCTGAACCCGCCGAGGCTTTGTATATAACAAAATTCATTTGCTACTCTACGTTCAATTTTTCAATAATTAAAAAGATGCGGTAATCGTTAATTTTAGGATCAAAAAATTGTGTATTGGTATTGTATGTAATATTTACATTTTTCCCAATTAAACTATCCCATTTTGTAGGTAAATCAATATTGCTTTGTACAAAGTTTAACCAAATTAATTTACTAGTTTTTCCATTGTTTTCTTCCACAGTTAAAACTATAAATAAATTATTTTCGATATGAGTTACTTTACCTTTAAGTTGTTTGCTATCGTTTACAAATTCCTCTTCGGCTAATTCCTCCACTACAATTTCATCAATATTGTTGTTATTCATTAATTGGGTCATTTTTAATAAGCTTTCAGGACAAACACCTGCTAATTTAAAACCAATTATGGTACCCAATTTTTGACCTTCTTTTTCGTTCATTTTTTCTAAATCTATTTTGTGATCTTTTTTTAATTGCTTTTTGTAGGGCATAGAAGCTTGTATCATACAAACACCCAATTGAGCTTTCATTTGTTCTGTATTATTTTTTAGTTTCATGTTTTCGATACATTCACAAGATTTTTGGGTAATATCATCCATGTATTTTTGGGCAAAAGAAATATTTAAGTTAAAAATTAAAATTCCTAAAGCGATTAAAATTTTGTTCATTTTTTTGGTTTTAAATTATTGATTGTGAAAAATTGTAAAATTCAAGCTATTTAAAATCTAAATTACTAATATTTGTTTACAAAATAGTTATAAACATGAAGTATAGGTGTTAAAAAAATCAACAAATTACAATCGAATCAGCTTTTTTTTAATCAAATTAAGGTTTGTAGCTTATTTTTATTAATTTTGTGCGATATTTAAATATACTATGGACAAATTTGCTTCAACATTAAATATCCCAGAAGGTTTAACATACGATGATGTACTTTTGGTTCCTGCTTACTCCGAGATTTTACCTACTCCACAAGATATTTCATTAAATTCCAAATTTAGTAGAAATATAACTTTACGTACTCCTGTAATTTCTGCTGCAATGGATACGGTTACAGAAAGTGCAATGGCTATTGCAATGGCGCAAGAAGGTGGTATTGGCGTAATTCATAAAAACATGAGTATCCAACAGCAAGCTGATGAAGTTAGAAAAGTGAAAAGAGCCGAAAATGGGATGATTTTAGATCCTGTTACTTTAAAGGTGGATTCTACCATTGGTGATGCGATGCAAATCATGAGCGAAAATAAAATTGGTGGTATCCCTGTAGTAGATGATGAAAAAAATTTAGTGGGTATTATTACCAATAGGGATTTGCGTTTCGAAAAAAAATATTCTCGTCCGGTTTCGGAAGTAATGACTTCTAAAAACCTAATTATTGCAAACGAACAAACTGATTTTGAACAAGCTGAAGAAATTTTACAAAAGCACAAAATCGAAAAATTACCAGTTGTGGACGAGCACAATAAATTGATTGGTTTAATAACATATAAAGATATTTTAAAAATTAAATTACGTCCAAATGCTTGTAAAGATGAATTTGGAAGATTAAGAGTTGCAGCGGCAGTTGGTGTAACAGATGATTGTATAGATAGAGTTACTGCTTTAGTAAATGTTGGAGTAGATGCTGTAGTGTTAGATTCTGCTCATGGGCATTCCCTAAAAATTATTCAGAAATTAAAAGAAATAAAATCTGTTTTTCCAAAATTAGATGTTGTTGCTGGTAATATTGTTACTTACGAAGCAGCAAAATCTTTAATTGATGCAGGAGCAGATGGTGTTAAAGTAGGAATTGGTCCGGGAAGTATTTGTACCACCAGAGTAGTTGCAGGTGTTGGGGTTCCGCAATTAACTGCCATTATGGATGTGTACGAAGCTACTAAAGGTACAGGTGTTACATTAATTGCAGATGGAGGAGTTAAACATACAGGAGATTTTGTAAAAGCTATTGCAGCAGGAGCAGATTGTATCATGATAGGTTCTATGTTTGCAGGTGTGGACGAAAGTCCGGGTGAAACCATCATTTACGAAAGTAGAAAATTTAAAACTTACCGTGGTATGGGTTCTATTGAAGCAATGCAAGCAGGATCCAAGGATAGATATTTCCAAGCAGATACAGCTGATAGCAGAAAATTAGTTCCTGAAGGTATTGTAGGAAGAGTTCCTTATAAAGGAAGTTTATCCGAGGTGATGTACCAAATTGTTGGTGGATTACGTTCTGGTATGGGTTACACAGGTTCGGCTGATGTAGAGGCATTGAAAAAAGCTAAGTTTATTCGTATAACTTCTGCAGGTGTTCGCGAGAGTCATCCTCACGATGTACAAATCACACGTGAAGCACCAAATTACAGTAGATAATTAATTTTTTAGTTCAACCGTTTAAAATGAAAAGTGTTATGAGATTTTGGTTACTTAATGTATTTGTATTGATTTTTAGTTTGGTTAATGCTCAAAACCATAATTTACCCAAAGACTTATCCCATAAAACTTTGTTAACTATTCAAAATAAACCCATTTCGGTGGATGATTTTTGGTATGTTTTCACTAAAAATTTAAATGATGAACATTCAATTAATCAGGAAGAATTAAAGGAATACTTTACTTTGTTCCAAAATTTTAAACTTAAAGTTGAAGCAGCAAAAGATGCTGGATTGGATAAAACACCGGAATTTGAAAAGGAATTTGAAGGGTACAAAAATCAGTTATCCGAAAATTACTTAACAGATAAAAAAGTATCTCAACAACTTTTAAAAGAGGCTTATGATCGATCTCAAGAAGAAATTAAAGCTAGCCACATTTTAATTAGAGTGGCAAATTTTGATATGCCTTCGGATACTTTAAAAGCATTCAAAAAAATGCAAGATATACGTAAAAGAGCTGTTGCTGGAGAGGATTTTGATAAATTAGCTTCTGAATTATCCGAAGATCCAAGCGCAAAACAAAACAAAGGAAGTTTAGGGTATTTTACGGCTTTACAAATGGTTTATCCCTTCGAAAATGCAGCTTTTAACACTCTAGTTGGTTCTGTTTCTTCTATCATTCGTACCCGTTTTGGTTACCATATTTTAAAAGTGTATGATCGTAAACCAATTTTAGGAAGTATTCGTGTAGCGCATATTATGGTGGTAAAACCAAATCCAGAAGACGATAAAGATTTATCTATTTTTAAACAAAAACAATCTAAAATAAACGAAATTTATGCTAAGTTTTTAAACCAAGAAGCCAGCTTTGAGGAATTGGCAAGAAGTTATTCGGAACACGGAAAAAGTGCCAGAGTAGGAGGAGAGTTACCTTGGTTTTCGGGCAATCAATACGATGAAAAATTTGTAAATGTGGCTTACAGTTTATTAAAAAACGATTCGGTTTCTAAACCTTTCGAAACAGATTACGGATGGCATATCGTTAAACGATTGGATTATAAAGAACCAGCTGATTTAGAAAGTTCATCAAGAATTTTGTTACAAAAAATTGAGAAAAATGATCGTGCCGAATTATCCAAAGATGCCGTTTTACAAAGGATTAAATCAGAAAATAAGTTTAAAGATTTACCTAAAAATTTCGAAGTTTTTTATTCTATTGTGGATAGTACTTTGTTACAAGGTAAATGGAAAGTTCTATCTAAAAATAAGTTGAACAAAAATTTATTTACTTTAAACAATGCCAAATACAAACAAATTGATTTCGCAAAATATCTCGAAAAAAATCAAAACGAAAAAAAGGGTGGGAATCATTTAGAGGTGTTACAATATCATTTTCAAAAATGGATGGAAGATATTTTATGGGATATCGAAAAATCTAAACTAGAAGTAAAATATCCACAATATGCTAAATTATTACAAGAATATAAGGAGGGTATTATTTTATTTGATTTAACCGAACAAAAGGTTTGGAAAAAAGCAATGAATGATACCGCAGGTTTGAAAGAGTTTTACGAAAAAAATAAAGAAAAATATACTTGGGAAACTCGTGTGGAAGGCGAAATTTATACTTGTACAGATGGTAAAATTGCTTTAAAAGCGAAAAAAATGTTGGAGCAAGGTAAGGATATTACCGAAATTCAAAATACGATTAACTTAAATTCGCAATTAAATGTGTTGGTGGAAAAAGGGGTGTTTACGAAGGAGGACCGACAAGAATTAAATAATTACGATTTTAAACAAGGTGTATCGGATGTATTTGTAGAGGATGGAAAGTTTTATGTTGTAAAAGCCTATAAAATTTTACCTAAAATGCCCAAGGAATTTAATGAAGTTAAAGGGGTAATTACGGCTGCTTATCAAGATAAATTAATGGAAAATTGGTTAACAGAGTTACGTGCAAATTATTCGGTTAATGTAAATCAATCTGTTTTTAACGAGTTATTAAATTTTGTATCTAAACAAAAATAAATTGAATTACAAAGTTGACATATTAGCTTTTGCTGCTCATCCTGATGATATTGAGTTAAGTTGCTCGGGCACATTAATGAAGCATATTGCAGAGGGGTTAAAAGTGGCAATAGTGGATTTAACAGAGGGTGAGCTAGGAAGTAGGGGAACGGTTAAAACAAGATACGAGGAAGCCTATCGGGCAACTCAAATTATGGGGGTAAGTTTTCGCGAAAATTTACAAATGCCTGATGGTTTTTTTGATTTGAGCAAGGAGAATCTTTTAAAGGTAATTACAGCAATTCGCAAATATCAGCCTACTATTATTTTAGCAAATGCACCAAAGGATCGTCATCCTGATCACGGAATGGCTGCACAATTGGTAGCTAAAGCTCATTTTTTATCTGGTTTATTAAAAATCGAAACCTTTAATGAGGGTAAACAACAGCTACATCATAGAGCGAATCAATTGTATCATTACATTCAAGATGATTATTTAGAACCCGATTTTGTGGTGGATATTACACCCTACTATGATAAAAAAAAGGAAAGTATTTTAGCGTATTCTACACAGTTTTATCAAGGTGAAAATAGTTTAAATGGTCCGCAAACACCAATTAGTTCTGCCGATTTCTTTAATTTTTTAGAAGCGAGAGCTAGGGATTTTGGTAGGATTATACAAAAAACCTATGCCGAAGGGTTTATCAGTTCGCGTAAATTGGGTGTTCAATTGTTAACAAATTTACAGTGAGATTTACATCGGTTTTAAGCGTAGTTCAAAACGAAATTCGTACCGAGTTAAAGGGAAAAGGAGCGTGGACTTCTGTAGTATTGTTTGTTTTGGCAGCAAATTTAAGTGCTTATTTATCCTTTAAATCTATTCCCGAATCTTATTTATGGAATGGTGTTTTTTGGATAATTATATTGTTTGGTTGTTTAAATTCGGCCTCTCAAATTTTTAAAGAAACCTCAGCTCAATTTACGTTTTTATATCAGTTAATTAGTCCGAAGGAACTGTTATTGGGTAAAGTTATTTTTAGTTCTTTGCTTAATCTTTTTATTATTACAATCAGCTCGTTTACCTATTTACTTTTTTTTAATTCCTTTATTGCAAACGATTTTTTGTTTGTTTTAATTGTAATTTTAGGAGCGCTAAATATATCAGTTTTGCTAAGTGTTAGCGCAAGTATTGCATTTAAATCCGATGGGGGTAATACTTTGTTAAATGTTATAAGTATCCCTATTTTAATTCCTATTTTGGTTATTTTAATTTCGGCAAGTAATGATACTTTAAAAAATGTAGAATTTCATACTTTTTTAGATTGTGAAATACATGTAAATGAAAGTAAAAATATTAAGGCTAAATTGCTTAAACAATATGGAGATGATTGGGATTTAAGGGATGAAGATGGTAAAATTAGACGTGTAGATATGGCAAATTGTGGAGTTGATTTACAGGAAGGAAAACAAATTATTGTTCGCGCACAATACGAATTACAATCGAATGCATACAGAATGGAAAGTTGTACAGAATACAAAATTTCGCAATCTAATTCGTGGATAAAAATTGCTATTTTAATTAGTATTATTGCTTTACTTTTGGCAATTGGTTTTTGGGTTTTCCCTAAATATTGGAATTTAAATTAATCGTTATGGAGGATAAAAAGGATAAAAACGAAAAAATTATCGAACAATTACAAGATAAAAATTCGGCTGTTGTTTTAAAAGGTATCGATGCAGCCAGAAATCATGGAAACATTAAGGTTTTTCCTTTTTTATTGGATGTTGTATTAAATCACCAGGACGATACAGTGGTGTACGAGGCTAAAAATTTGATTTTTGATACCAAAGATGTAAAGGCTTTACCAATGATTATGGAGCGTTTAACTTCTTCATTAGCAAATAATCGAAAAAATATTTTGTTGGCTGCTATTTGGGAGGCTGGTTTTAATGCTGAGGAGTATTTAGAGGATATTGTGCAAATGGGGATCGAGGGTGATTATTTAGCTTTGGTGGAGGTGTTAAGTATTGTGGATAATGTGGATTATGAATTATCCTATGAGTTAGTAAGCGATTTAAATTTATCAATTAACGAGTGGATAGAGGATAATTTTGAGGATGATAAAGTTCCTTTATTACAAACTTTAGCGATGTTATTAAACGAAAAATCTGGAAATTAAATTTTGTTTGGATTTTTTGTAGCTTTTACTTTAAAAACTAATTGTATTTTTGCATAAATTCAACTTTTATCATGGAAAAACCCGAAAAACGTTACCGATTTTTTACAAAATTTACAGCAATTTGTGTTTTAGTTGTTGTTTTAGCTGGTAGTTTAGTAAAAGTTACGGGTTCGGGGATGGGCTGTCCGGATTGGCCCAAATGTTTAGGACATTATATTCCGCCTTTTTCCGAGGATGAAGTGATTTGGAACGAAAACAATGCATATTTTAAAGGGCAAATGGTTTTACACCAGGAACGTTGGTTTACTGCTTTGGAAAAAATTCCTGCTCATACCGAGTTTAATCCGCAACAATGGGAATTGTTTACCAAACACAATTATAATACTTATAATCCTACGCATACTTTTATCGAGTATATTAATCGTTTAGCTACCATAGTATTGGGTTTTGTAGTGTTATTAATGTTGTGGTACGCTTTTAAAATTCGCTCTAAATCCTATTATCCATTAATTTTTTCTGTTGTTATTTTTGTGTTGATTTTATTTGAGGCTTGGCTGGGTCGTTTGGTTGTAGATTCGGATTTATCACCTATTAAAATTTCTATTCATTTGTACGCTGCATTGTTGATTGTGGCTATAGTAGGCTCAATGTTAGCCATTACTGGTAAAGCAAGAGATTTTGGAAAATATATCGAAAATAAACACTTGTTTTTGTTGTGGATGATGTTGTTGATTTTAAGCGGACAAATGTTTTTAGGTACTAAATTACGAGAGATGATAGATGTTTTTGCCCGACAAAATTTATTTTTGCGCGAAAATTGGATCGAACAATCTGGTTTGCGATTTATTGTACATCGTTCATTTTCATTAATTTATTTAGCTTTAGTGATAGTTACCTACGTAAAAACTAGATATTTACGAACCGAGTATCCATTTATTCAAAACTTATTTACCATTTTATTAAGTGTATTAGGCTTAGAGATTTTAAGTGGAGTAATCATGGCATATTTCGCTGTTCCAGCAGTTATGCAACCCACCCACGTAGTCATCAGCGGCGCACTAATTTTATCACAAACCTACCTCACCGTTAAATTCTTCTGGGAGAAAAAAATAGGGTAAAAGGATAATTGATATTTAAACCTGATTTTTGCTTTTTTAAAAAGCAATTTTTAACTGTTTTTGCTATATAAAATAGCAAGATTTGTGAATATTTATAAAAGTATCAATTTTAGATTTTTTGGTGTATATTATAAAGGAATTAGGGATATTTTGTTGTAAATGATGAAATCGTATATGGTTTTAACAACAATATCCCCTTATGGCTTTTTGGTTTTTTGTATTGATGTTTTGAAAAATTAATTACTTATGGGATTAAATTTAATTAAAAAAACCATCTATAAGATGGTTTTGTAATTAGCTAGCAACATATGTGTTTTCACCAGTAGCATGAATGCTGGCTCCATTAGTTTCCTCTAATGATAATTCTTTAATTTCTGGAGTTTCCCATTCTTTTTTCATGATAATTTTTTAAATAAATATAAATATATTTTAAGCAAAAATATACATTTATGATATAAATTCCAAAACTCAAGCTAATTAATTTTAATAAAATTTACATATTTTTTTTGTCAATTTCATTCAAACAATAAATCACTGTTGTAGTTGTAAAAATAGCATTAATATCCAGTTGATTCCATTGATTGGTTGAGCTATTTTTAACTTCATCTTTTGGCATCGGTACTAATAAATTTGCAGAAGGAGTAAAGCTTCCATTTAAATTTTGATAGCTTAATAATTCTTTTATATCGTCATAAACATCTGTTTTTAACATCTTATGTTTTAGTAATATAAAAATAGATAAATCGAAACTGTTATTAGAATTTGGCTTTGGAATGCTTATGAATTGAGATATTAAATTATTTAATCTAATATTTGTTATTTCGTTATTTATTACTAAAGCTTCGTATGCTAACCAAATAGTATATAAATCGCTTGTCCACCAATAGCTTTTAAGTAATTTATTATTATCTAAAATATTACAAATGTATTGTAAGCAATCCGAATCGAAATAGGCAGCATTTGCTGTAACACAATCGTGACTTTTTGTCCAACCTAAATTTTGTTCAGGGATATTTAATTGTATATAATTTAAAATCTCAGTTGCATTTTGAGGATATGTTCCTAAGCCTAAATCTTGATTTTTATATTGATTTAAAACAGTTTTATTGATTTCTTTGTTTTTAAGAAATTTAAACTTTAAAAACCA
>JACCDH010843940.1_pt1 | contig 13035 bp, 10 predicted proteins | sample 7442481 | NCBI WGS metagenome assembly JACCDH01 (sample SAMN15323433, study PRJNA562643) | freshwater metagenome | isolation source: river surface water | place: USA:Blue River Watershed | collected 2017-08-15
ATTTTCAAGGCGGATACAGAGATTATTCTTATTTAACCATTGCAACCAAAAGCAATTACGAATATGAGCTACTACTAAAGGCTTCCGCTATTCCGTATGAAAAACTTCCCCCAACAAGCTATTGGACCGTTTGGATGGATATAAATGGAAACAATCAATTTGAAGCCGGAGAGAACATTTTCAGCGCACAGGGCAATTCAATCAAAGGAGCAATTACCATCCCGCCCCTATTAAAAGGTACCAAGACGATACTAAGGGTAATTTTAAGTGCTAATCCAATTTGGGAGGGTTGTTATGATCAAATTGCTAATAAAACACCATTATACATGGAAGACTATACGATAGAGGTGGGCGAATATTGCCCCATACAAAACTGGACTTCCGATGATTTTAAAAAAGATAAACCAAAGTTTCAGGGGCTTGCATTTAAAAAACTCTCCCTTCTTGAATGTGGAAAAGACACCATAGCAAAAGCCAACCCGGCTTTACAACAAAAAGAAGTGGATTGGAGCCAAGTTACATTGAAGGGGGGCCAAAACTATTCGCTGGCATTTAGTCTATTCCCTCAAGAGGGGGTACAGCTATATCCGAATGCGTCTTATGAAAACAAGTTTTCTACAAATTGTGTTACAGAATATCCATTTGGCTTCGAAATGTATTCAACAAAGTCTAGTTTAAAAGAAGCAGAAGAGTCTAAAAACGACAATTCGTTTGGTCTCGGCTGTGATGATCCAACCATTGATCCTACTTGCTTATCCAGAATCTTACGATTGGTGTGGATCGACTTCAATAGAGATGGCTATTTTGAAACGGAAGAGGGTTTCAGCGCCCTGTATGATGTACAGCAAAAGAACTACTTTTTAAACTTTAAGGTACCTAATTGGGCTTCCACAATTGATGGCTTAAGTAAAATCAGAATCTATGTTTACTTAGGTAATAGGGCATTACTTAGTGGCACAGCCTGTGGAAATGGAATTAACGGCCACGAAAAGTTTAATGGAGACCCCGTTCTTTCTAAAAACGGGATAGATATTTTAGTTAATCTGAAGAAAGACAGTTATTATATGAAAATGTCTGACCCGGTTGCTGAAAAATCCGCACCTTCCGATGACCAATCGAATGTAGAACCAATTAGTCTCACACTTTATCCAAACCCCGCCAACAACTGGGTTGATTTAAGCTTAAAAGGTACAATAGCTGACAATTTCACTTTAGAAATTCTGAATACCGATGGTGTGCGCCTACTGCTTAAACCCTGGGACGGACGGTCAATTGACGTATCGGCCTATTCTCCCGGACTGTATCTCATCAGCCTGAAACGAGAACGGGAAATTTATAGTCAAAAATTAATGATTCAGCGCTAAGATTGAAAAGCCTTCAGAAATGGGGGCTTTTTTTAATTCAGGCGATAGGGTGCCACCAACTGAAACTCGGGAATATTTACTCGGATGGTTTGGTTATCCATCAATCGCCTCATCAGATAAGAACCCTTCATGCTGCCCATATCGGTTTTTAAATTACACCCCGAAACGTATTCATGACTTTCACCGGGTTCAATTACCGGCTGTTCTCCAACCACTCCTTCGCCCTCAACCTCTCTCAGGGTACCGTTTGAATCAAAAATATACCAATGGCGTCGCATTAATTGAACCGTGTAATCGCTCAGGTTTTCAATCGTAATTTTATAAGCGAACATAAAGTGCTCCTGTGCCGGATTGGAATATTCCGACTGATAAACGGTTTCGACCGAAACCTTCACACCTTCTGTAATTTGAGTCACCATTTCAGTTCATTTTGAGTGCCAAAATCAAGCCAAAACATCTTCGAAGCTTGCCGCAACCTCATCTAATACTTCTTCAATATCGGAAACATTATCCAAGGATACCAGCTTCATTCGGTATTCTTTAAAGTTCGCAATCCCTTTAAAATAATTAGAATAATGTCTACGCATTTCAAAAACCCCGGTTTTTTCACCCTTCCATTCAATTGATTTTTGCAAATGTGTGCGACAAACCGATACCCGTTCCTCTATTGTTGGTCCGGCAAGCTGTTCGCCGGTTTTGAAAAAATGTTTGATTTCTCTGAATATCCACGGATAGCCAATGGCCGCTCTGCCAATCATGATCCCGTCCACCTCATATTCTAATCGCCAATTGGCGGCTTTTTCTACACCATCCACATCGCCATTTCCAAAAATTGGGATCTGAATCCTTGGGTTGCGTTTAATTTCCTTGATTAAGGTCCAGTCTGCCTGCCCTTTATACATTTGTGCACGGGTTCTACCATGAATGGTTAAGGCCTTGATTCCTACATCTTGTAAACGTTCAGCCACTTCATACACATTTTTGGTATGATCATCCCACCCCAACCTCGTTTTTACCGTAACTGGCAAATGAGTGCTTTCAACCACAGCCTTGGTCATGGCCACCATTTTATCGATATCCTGTAACAAACTGGCACCAGCACCGCGGCAGGCCACGTTTTTCACCGGGCAGCCATAATTGATGTCGATGAGGTCTGGATTAGCTTGAGAAGCAATGACTGTTGCTTCACGCATGGTCTCTATCTGGCTCCCAAAGATTTGGATACCAATGGGTCGTTCATATTCAAAAATATCGAGCTTCTGTTTGCTTTTTGCCGCATCCCTGATTAATCCTTCGGAAGAGATGAATTCTGTATACATCATATCTACGCCGTTTTGTTTGCACACATAACGAAATGGTGGATCGCTTACATCCTCCATGGGTGCCAACAACAGCGGAAATTCTCCCAAATCTATATTTCCAATCTTAACCGACATTTAGCTAAATCAATTCGCTATTTTTGTTTTGAATAGACAAAATTAAGAAATATCAAGAGATCATGTCTGAAATCCAGCCACCGCAACGTCATCCTTTGTATTTATTTGCCATTTTGATTTTGTTGATGATAGGCGGATCTGCCATTTTCGGGATGTTGGGCGTGATGATTGGTGGTTTGGTTTATGGTTTCGAAAACATTTCTAATCCCGATCATATTGGTTTTTTAAGGATCTTACAAAGCAGTCTATCTATTGGCACCTTTGTGCTCCCGGCTTGGTTTTTTCCGCGGTTTTCCTCGATCTCTGCACCTCAATATTTAAAACTTAATACCAGACTCTTTCCGGTTTATCTGATTTTAACCATTGCGGTCGTCATTTCATCTTCGGCACCGCTAGAATGGGTCATCCAGTTGAACAAACAACTACAACTACCAGATTTTTTAAAAACCCTGGAAGACTGGATGCGCCAAAAAGAAGAAGAAACCTTGCAATTGGTTAAGCAATTAACCACCATGAATGGCCCAGGCGACCTGATGATCAACTTGTTGATGCTCGCCCTTTTACCCGCACTCGGTGAAGAAATGATATTTCGTGGCAGCATTCAACCTCTTTTCACTCGCCTTTTCAACAATTATCATTGGGGAATTTGGATCAGTGCCATTATTTTCAGTGCCATCCATTTGCAGTTTTATGGGTTTTTGCCCCGAATGTTGTTGGGTGGCATGTTTGGTTACCTGCTGGTGTGGAGCAACAGCTTGTGGATTCCGATACTGGCCCATTTTTTGAACAATGCTGGCATCATCGTGATTGCTTATAGTTATCAGCAGCAGGGGCTTCCGACAGATGCTTTGGAAAGTGCTCCGCAGGGTCCGACGTATTTATATTTCATCAACTTGTTCCTCACTTTTGTAGGATTAATGATATTTTACCAATACGCCAAAGCCAAAAAAACAATCCTTTACACAAATTAGCGATGGAACTAAGGTGGCAAAAAGTTTATAGCAGCAACGACCAATTCAAAGCCGAGCTCTTAAAGCAAGTTTTGGTTGCGAATCAAATTGAGGCGGTTGTTTTAAATCAAAAAGATTCCTCTTATCAATTCGGAGAAGTGTCGATATTGGTACCCGAAGCCGACCGAGTTACCGCAGAAACCCTCATTCATCAACAACTAAATAATTCATGAAAAAACGGGCCATTACCGCTTTCTTTTTTGCCGCTATCATGCTGGCCTCTTTCTTTTTTGGTTCAGCATCTTTTACCTTTTTTTATTGGCTGCTCAGTGCGGCCTGCCTCTTAGAATTTTACCGGCTTTTAGAATCCGAAAAAAGAGAACTCACCAAGGGGGCTGGTTTATTTTTCGGATTAACGGTGTATTTAATGGCGACCTCTGCTGTCAAAGAGAATTTCGATTTTATCCATCTCTTACTTTTGTTCCCCATTATCCTCTTCATTTATTTTCAAGAGCTCTACCGTAAAAGCGAAAACCCATTTCAAAATATTGCCTATACCATCTTGGGGCCGGTGTATGTAGTCTTGCCTTTTTGCTTTTTTTATGCGCTGGCCTTCCTTTCGGGCCATTACAGCTACCAATTACCCTTGGGATTGTTGCTCTTGATTTGGGCTAATGATACCGGTGCCTACATGATAGGCGTTAAGTTTGGCAAACACCGATTATTTGAGCGCCACTCACCCAAAAAATCGTGGGAGGGTTTTGCCGGAGGCGTGTTGTTTTCTCTATTGGCGGGATTTATCCTCAGCAATTATTTCAAAGAATTAAATCCAACAAATTGGCTGATCGTTGCGTTCATTTGTAGTGTGGCCGGCACCTATGGCGATCTTTGCGAATCAATGTTAAAAAGAAGCCTTGGCACCAAAGATTCCGGAGGTCTTTTACCAGGTCATGGTGGTTTGTTAGATCGATTTGATAGCTTGTTTTTTGCAGCACCGGCAGTTTACTTGTTTTTGTTGTTTAAAGATATCGTATAAAGCAAAGTGTTGGAACCCGAATTACCGAACGAATTAGAGCCCGAAATCACCCCAGACCGATCGGTCTTCAGGTTCGCCCTGATCATGGGTGCAATCATATTGATTCTGATCTTGGTAAGCATTTTTATGGAAGACATCCGCAGGGCGTTCAGTCCAGCGAGTGTTCCGGTAACCGTTGTTCAGGAAGACACCTCAGAACTGTTGAATGAAAGTGCGGCCATGAATGAGGAAGAGGTCAAATACTCCCTTATCAAATTCATCGAAGCCTTTTTTGTGGATCAGAAAAAAGGATATTTCGATCCGCCGAGCTACTTTGACCCCATTACCGATACTTATTACAACTATCATCAGCTTACTTATCAGCGTTTAAAACAGGTTCATGCCGCCCGAATGGCAGATTACAGAGACCTGGAATTGAGCTGGTTGGTGCACACCCTGAATTTTGAGCGCAGAAATGACAGTATTTATGCCAATTTTTGGACCCGACAAAGCTATTTTAAACCCTCAAAGAGTGCCCGTGAATCAGCAGAGGTGCTTTTAGAAATGGTCATCAATCCGGAAGGAAAAATCAGCGTGTTGAGGGAATTGGAAATTCGAAATTTAGTGAGTGTGCCGGTGGCTAATCAATCCCAGAACAATTCAACCAATAGCACCCCAGCACCAGCTAAAACAGAATCAGTTGTAAATACCCCGACCGAACCCGTTGAAAATCAAATTTATAGCTCCGGTCTCTTAGATACACCACCTGAATTTGTTGGTGGCAACAAAAAGCTTTCCCAGTTTTTGCGAAAAAACATGAAGTATCCCGGTAAAGCAAGGGAGTTGGGAGTGCAGGGAAAAGTATTTGTGGCTTTTGTGGTAGAAACCAATGGTCAGCTCAGCAATATTAAAATCATCCGTGGCATTGGTTCGGGTTGCGACGAAGAAGCACTTCGTGTGATGCGGAACTCCCCTCCATGGAAACCCGGCATGCTGGATGCTAAACCCGTGAGGAGTAGTTTTGTGCTTCCTATTGTTTTTCAGCTGGCTGAGCAGTAGTGGGCTGGGGGGCCAACTCACCTAGAACAGTAATTGCCTGCTCTAAGTCTTGCACCTCTTCAAAGGCAATTCTCAGTGTGTTTTTTACCTCTTTCAGGTTGCAATGTCGTGGGTGTTGCTGCACATAATTTAAAATTCGTCCAAACACCTCCGATTCAAAATAGGGTGATTGTTGATCGCTCACAAAATAAGCCCTCAAGGTTTGTTTTTTTAGAGATATTTTTTCCATCCCAAGCCTTTTTCCCAACCACTGCAGCCGCAGGCTGTTGAATAAACCCTTCACCGGCTCGGGAACCGGACCGAACCGGTCATTCAGCTGGGCTTCAAATTGTCTCAATCCCTCCTCGTTTTCCAGTTTAGATAGCTCGCTGTATAAATTATAACGCTCAGCAATACTGGTCACATATTCATCCGGAATCAAACCCTCCTGGTCGGTGTCAATTTGAGTGAAATTCACAAAACCATGCTGTTCTTCTTCTTCAAACAGTCCCTTGAACTCGTCTTCTTTCAATTCCTGAATGGCTTCATCGAGAATTTTATGATACATCTCAAACCCAATCTCGGCAATAAAACCACTTTGCTCTGCACCTAAAAGGTTACCGCTGCCGCGGATATCCAAATCTCGCATGGCCACATTGAAACCGCTGCCCAGTTCCGAAAATTCTTCAATTGCACTTAAACGCTTTCTTGCTTCACCTGTGAGGGTCGACAAGGGTGGGCTGAGTAAATAGCAATAGGCTTTTTTGTTCGATCTACCTACCCGGCCCCTCATTTGGTGCAAATCACTCAGTCCGAACATGTGGGCATGATTGATGATGATGGTATTGGCGTTCGGAATATCCAGTCCAGCCTCAATAATGGTGGTGGCCACCAATACGTCCGATTCAGCATTCACAAACTTTAGCATCACGTCCTCCAGGGCATCACCTTCTAATTGGCCATGGGCAATACCTACTCTGGCCGCCGGAACCAATTTTTGAATCAGTCCACCTAATTGTACGAGGTCTTGCACCCGGTTGTGAATAAAAAACACCTGACCGCCACGAGCTAACTCATATTCTACGGCTTCTTTTATCAAACCTTCGTTAAAAACATGTAATTCAGTTAAAACCGGTTGACGATTTGGCGGCGGCGTACTGATGATGCTCAAGTCTCTTGCCCCCATCAGTGAAAAATGGAGCGTTCTAGGAATAGGTGTTGCCGTAAGGGTCAGCGTATCAACATTCACCCTGAATTGTTTCAACTTTTCTTTAACACCTACCCCAAACTTTTGTTCCTCATCAATAATCAGCAAGCCCAGGTCTTTAAATTTGACATCTTTACTCACCAAGCGGTGGGTGCCAATAATGATATCTACTTTTCCCTCGGCCAGCTTTTGCAGGCTTTCTTTTATTTGGGCGGGTGTTTTAAATCGATTGATATAATCGATGTTGCATGGAAAATCTGCCAGTCTTGAGCTGAAGGTTTTGAAATGTTGCAAAGCCAGGATGGTGGTTGGCACCAGCACCGCCACCTGCTTACCATCGGCCACGGCCTTAAATGCAGCACGAATGGCCACTTCTGTTTTCCCGAAACCCACATCTCCGCAAATCAAACGGTCCATCGGGTGTGGCGCTTCCATGTCTTTTTTCAGATCGGCAGTTGCTTTCTCCTGGTCCGGAGTATCTTCATAAATAAACGAAGCCTCTAGTTCGGTTTGTAAATAAGTATCCGGGTTAAAAGCATTACCTTTTTGTGCCTTGCGTTGTGCATAAAGCTTGATCAGGTCGCGGGCAATATCTTTAACCTTCTTTTTGGTAGAACGCTTCAGCTTGTCCCAGGTATCGGTACCCAGTTTATTCATTTTAGGAACCGAACCCTCTTTGCCCGAGAATTTAGCGATGCGGTTCAGGGAGTTGATGTTCACATACAGCAGGTCGTTATCGGCATAAACCAATCGGATCATTTCCTGGGTTTTTCCGTTCACTTCCACTTTTTCCAAACCCGCATATTTTCCCACGCCGTGATCTATGTGGGTGATGTAATCGCCGGGTTTGAGATCTCTTAATTCCTTCAGCGTTAAAGCTTGAGAGCGTACGTAACCCTTCTTGGTTTTGTATTTGTAATAACGATCAAAAATTTGATGATCGGTATAGCAAGCCAGTTGCTGATCGCGGTCTATGAAACCCTCTCTCAGCGAAAGGTGAACGGGCGTAAAGCGAACGCTTTTATCTATGTCTTCAAAAATGCTGTAGAGGCGCTCTGCCTGTCTGGCCGAATCGGTGAAAATATAATTTTCTACCTTCTCCGATTCATTTTTTTTGAGGTTATGGATCAGTAAACCAAAGTCTTTATTGAATGATGGTTGAGGGCTGATGTCAGCTCGAATGGTTTCTGTGGCGCTGTAAAAAAATTGTTTACCAAATTCCACCACTCCAAAATCGTTGAGCTGATCGGCAAAAAGTTTTTGGTCGATAAACTGAAATTTTGGATCAAGCCATTCGAGATTTTGTTGTTTATCTTTTTCAGGAAGCGCTTTCCAAAGTTCTCCGCTTTTTAGGTAACCCTTTTCGATGATATCGAGGGTTATTTGAACATCTTTCATCCAAATCTGACAGTCTGAATCGATGTATTCGAGCAGCGAAATACGCTGGTCGCCTAAAGATTTGGATTGTACATTCGGAATGATGGTGATGTTATCGAATTGCTCAACCGATAACTGATCCTCGATCTCGAAATCTCGGATACTTTCAATAAAGTCGCCAAAAAATTCTACCCGGTAAGGTCGCTGGTGCGAAAATGAAAAAATATCAACAATCCCGCCTCTGATGGCAAACTGCCCCGGAGCGTAAACAAAATCTACCCGGTCGAAATCATAGTCGGTTAAAAACTCAGCTACAAAATCAATGTCCAGCTTATTTCCCCGGGCAATTTCGAGCGTGTTTTTCTCCAATGCCGATCGGTCAATCACCTTTTCAGCTAAGGCTTCGGGGTAGGTCACCAAGAGCCGGCCATAAGCCGAAGTATGATTGAGCTCGTTCAGCACCTCGGCACGTTGCAATACCATGCTGCTGTCGGGCTGTGTAAAATCAAAAGCTTTTCTAAAAGAAGACGGAAAAAACAAGACCTCCTTTTCGAGCAGGTTTTCTAAATCGCTGAGAAAATAAGAGGCTTCTTCTCGGTCGGGCAGGATAAATAAAGCAGATTTATGTTGCAGAAAATACAAAGCTACCGCCAGCATCGCGTCACTCGACCCGACGAGACCTTTTACATGTACCCTTGGATTTTTCCCCGAATTGAGCGCTTGTGCTAATTGGGTGGTCCTTGGGTCATCTTTGTAGCGATGAATAATTTCCCTAATGTTCACTTATCCTTATTTCGCAGCAAATATACCAAGCCCAGCCTCATTTCTATAAACAGAAACACTTATTTACTGTTATTTCAAGTGGAGGTGCGAGCTAAATGAATAATGCAATCAAATACGGTTTCCTGATAGGCCTTTTGAGCGGTGTTTGGATTTTATTGATGCATTATGTGGGCATTTATGATATTGGAGCATCCGGACCCAAGGATATTCACTGGATGGAATACCTGTCGGTTTGGATTCCATTTACTGGCCTGTATCTCGGCATTAAAAATTATCGAAAAACACACTTCAAAAAGAAAATGAGTTTTTTTCAGGCGATGATGCAGGGTTTTAAAATATTACTCTTCGGCGGATTGTTGTACATGGCTACACTGAGCATTTATTTCAGGTATGTAGGCTCTGTGCTATTAAAAATAGACTATATGCAACGGATTGCTGCATTGGGAGTGATAGGCATTTTGTTGGTATTAGTAGTATCTTTAATGATGATGACCTATCCGCGAAATCTTTAAATGAATAAAACACGATTTCCCCTCGAACTTTCTTTTTGGGTGTTTTCGCTACTAATTTTGGCACTCACGGAGCCTAATGGTGTTCATTACAGCTTATGTCCCATTGCTAAACTGGGTTGGATTTGGTGTCCCGGCTGCGGACTGGGCCGCTCGATTATTCATTTGATGCATGGAAATCTCTCGCAATCTTTGCGCCAACACTGGCTGGCCATTCCAGCATTGGCCATCATCTCCTACAGGATTATCCAGTTAAGCCATCAATTTATTTTATCTTTAAAAACAATAAAACAAGCTTAAACATGAACCAACAATTATTAATGCAGCTTCGAGGAGTTACCGCAGAAGAGCTGCAGTTTTTAGAGCAACTCACTAACGGTTTTAACGAAGAGCAAACCAAGAATTTCGTACTCATTTACGGAAACAAACGGAAAGACCCACAGGATATTTTATTGTTTACACTGCTGGGCTTTGTAATCATTGCAGGGGTACAGCGCATAGTTCTTGGCCAAATCGGCATGGGATTACTTTATTTGTTTACTGGGGGTTTGTGTGTTATTGGTACAATTGTGGACTTGATAAACCACAAATCCCTTACCATGGAGTACAACCGTAAGGTAGCTTTAGATGCTGCTCAGATGGCCAGAATATTGAAATAAACGAATGAAGTTAAACGAACTCACCAGCTTTTTAGAAAGTATTGCCCCGCTCGCCTTTCAGGAAGAATATGATAATGCCGGCTTGATTGTGGGCCGGGCTGATCAGGAGATTAAATCGGCGTTGATTTCATTAGACTGCACCGAAGCGGTGGTGGACGAAGCCATCAGCAAGGGTTGCCAACTGATCATATCACACCATCCCATTGTTTTTAAGGGCTTGAAAAAGTTCAATGGTAAAAATTATGTAGAGCGTGTGGTGATGAAAGCGATTAAACACGACATCGCCCTTTACGCTATCCATACCAATTACGATAATGTAGTTGATGGGGTGAATAAAGCGCTGGCCGAACAAATCGGGCTTACTCAACTTCAAATCTTATCGCCTAAGCCTGCAATTTTTAAAAAGCTGATCACCTACTGCCCGATTGAACAAGCTGAAAAGGTGAGGCAAGCAATTTTTAGAGCGGGAGCGGGAGAAGTTGGAAATTATACCGAGTGCAGCTTCAACACCCAAGGCACCGGAACCTTTAAGGCAGCAGCTGGTGCTAACCCCTTTGTTGGAAAAATTGGTGAAAGACACGAGGAAAACGAAGTTCGGGTTGAGGCGGTTTATACCGTAGATCGGGAGGCAGCACTTGTTCAGCAATTAATTGAGGCACACCCCTACGAAGAGGTGCCCTATGAACTTTTTAATTTAGACAATCCGAATCGGGAAATTGGTTCGGGTATGTTGGGGGAACTGCCCGAAGCACAAAACGAATTAGACTTTTTGCAAATGCTTAAAATGCAATTGGGCTGTGCCGTGATCAGGCATACCGAATTGAGAGCGAAAAAAATTAAAATGGTGGCCATTTGCGGCGGTTCTGGCAGTTTTCTATTGCCCCAGGCTGTAAGGGCTGGAGCAGATATATTTATTACTGCCGATTATAAATACCACGAATTTTTTGATGCAGACGGACAAATTATCATTGCCGATGTGGGTCATTACGAAAGCGAACAGTTCACGCAAAAGCTTTTATTTGAAACTATTAGCAAAAAATTTCCTAACTTTGCACTCCATTTAACAGAACAAAATACAAACCCCGTTAAATATTTAACTTAATGGAACAAACCGTAGAACAAAAATTGCAAGCGCTGTACGAACTGCAATCTATCCATACCCAAATTGATAAAATTCGTCAGATCCGTGGCGAACTTCCAGTTGAAGTATCTGATTTGGAAGATGAAGTAGCCGGTTTAGAAACCCGTATTCAAAAAATTAAAGCCGAGTTGGATGATTTGGAAGATGAAATCGTTACTCGCAAAAATAACATCAAAGAGGCTACCGCAGCCATCAAAAAATATGAAACCCAACTCAACGAAGTAAAAAACAACCGTGAGTATGAGGCCATTTCCAAAGAAATTGAAATTCAAGGTTTAGATATCCAGGTATCTGAAAAGAAAATCAAAGAGTACGGTTTTGATATCACCAATAAAACAGAGGTTTATGAAAAAGCCGTAGCTGATTTAGAAGATCGAAAAAAGGATTTGGATCAGAAAAAATCTGAATTGGATGTGATTACTGCCGAAACGCAGAAAGAAGAAGAAGATTTGACTGCCAAAGCAATTAAAGCTGAAAGCAAGATCGAAGAACGCTTGTTAATTGCTTACCACCGTTTACGCGGTAACGCTAAAAACGGCCTGGGTGTGGTAACCATTCAGCGTGATTCTTGCTCTGGTTGTTTCAACCAAATTCCGCCTCAGCGTCAATTGGATATCCGTCAGCACAAGAAAGTAATCGTTTGCGAGCATTGCGGACGTATTTTGGTGGATGAAGCCATTGCCGGAATTAAAGAAGAAGCATAAGCATTTTTTAAAAAATAGAAAGCCCCGAAGTAATTCGGGGCTTTTTTGTTTATGGTAACCTTGAGCATGTTGAAAGGTAACTACATCCTTCGACGGGCTCAGTATGACTTTTAAAAACGGTAAACCACCGCATTGATATTCATCCCCGCACCTACCGAAGCAAATACCACCACATCCCCGGGATTGAGTTCGTGGGTTTCCATGTTATTTTTCAGGATGAGGTCCAGCATGGTAGGCACAGTAGCCACAGAACTATTGCCGAGTTTTGCAATCGTCATAGGGATGGTGCCTTCGGGCATATCGCTACGCTCGTAGAGCTTAAACAAACGCTTGGCAATAGCCTCATCCATTTTGCCATTGGCCTGATGTACCAAAATCTTACGGATATTTGAAATATCCAGACCAGCCCGATCAATGGCCTCTTTGATCACCAGCGGAACATTGCTGAGCGCATACTCATAAATTTTTCGCCCCTCCATTTTGATGAATACTTCATTCTTACCATAGTCCGGATTACTGGAAGGTCCGCAGTATAAATAATGAGCTTCTTTGAAGGTGTGAGATTGTGTTTTGTGAGCCAGGATACCCGCATTGGTCTCAGTTTTTCCCTCCAAAATGGTAGCACCTGCACCATCTGCAAAAATCATGCTGTCGCGATCATGGGGATCGTTTACTCTCGAAAGGGTCTCGCAGCCCACCACCAAAATTCGTTTTGCATCGCCCGATTTGATGAAATAATCGGCCTGAATGATGCCTTGAACCCATCCCGGACAACCGAATGGTAAATCGTAAGCCACACAATCTGCATTTTGTATACCCAATTTATGTTTGATCTTGGCCGCTAAACTGGGC
>JACCDH011589900.1_pt1 | contig 13035 bp, 10 predicted proteins | sample 7442481 | NCBI WGS metagenome assembly JACCDH01 (sample SAMN15323433, study PRJNA562643) | freshwater metagenome | isolation source: river surface water | place: USA:Blue River Watershed | collected 2017-08-15
AGCTATCCGAGTTCCATGCGGGTGTGGCGAAATTGGCAGACGCACCAGATTTAGGTTCTGGCGCCGAGAGGCGTGGGGGTTCAAGTCCCTTCACCCGCACAAAAGGCCCTGTTTACAGGGCCTTTTTCCTTACCCAAAACGTTGAGTGGCAATAAAGTCCCCTCGCCCAATCACCGGCGGTAAGAAACCTTGTCATAAACAACAAGACCCCTGATCTCGGAGATATCCAAGCTCAAGGGCCTTGTTGATACTTTCCGCTGAAGCGCGGCGGTGTCAGTGTTTAGTGATTATTACCGTGTTTGCCTTGTGGTCAATCTCGAAGCGGTAGGGTCCGCGGTGGACAACCTCGGCGTGATCTGAGCCCTCTGACTTGATGCCCAGCTCAGCTGCAATCCCCGAGAAGAACTTCTTCTGAGATTCCAAGGTGAGCTCGGTGCCTTGGTACCAGGCGGTTGAAGAGCCTAGGTTGCGCTTGGCAATCGCCACTGAGCCATCAACATCGCTGCCCGAGAAACTTGCTACCAGCTCGGCACCATTTAGCCTTGATAGCTCGCTCCAGAGCTTCGCCTCGAGGCCATTAGACAGCTTCAGAGTCTGGTCTGGCCTTAGCGGGTAGAACTCCTCTACATAAACACCGATTAACTCTTTCACAAGCTGTCCGCCGTATCCACCAAGCTTTACCCTCAGGGTGCGGTCAGAGATGTTCGAGAAGTAGCCAACCACCAGGTTTCCACCCTGCTTGGCATAGTTTGAGAACTCGGCCTCTTGCTTGTCCGAAAGCATGTGAACCATCGGCATAAGCACCAGCTTGTATTGGCTGAGTTCTACTGCGGTGGCGTCTGGGTGAACGAAGTCGACCCTTAGGCCTGACTCCCAGAGTGAGCGGTACCAGGTGGCAACCGTCTCTGGGTAACTCAGATCCTCCGTTGGTATATTTGCCTGCATCAATGCCCAGAACTGCTCATAGTCATAGACAATCGCAATCTCAGCCCGGTCGGTTTCATACTGCGAGATGTCCGGGTGAGCCTTGAGAAGTGCACCAAGCTCGGATACCTCACGGTAAACCCTGGTGTCCTCACCGGCGTGTGGAACCAATGCGGAGTGGAAACGCTCCGAACCGGCCTGACCCTGACGCCACTGGAAGTACATGGCACCTTGAGAGCCACGGGCGACGAAACTCATCGAGTTGCGCTTTTCCTGACCTGGAGTCTTGGCGTAGTTTCTTGGCTGCCAGTTCACTGCTGAGGAGCTGTGCTCCATCAAAAGCCACTGCTTGCCCTTTGCGAAACCACGAGTCAAGTCAGCCTGCTGAGCCAGATCGATGTAGTTGTGTGGGTCATGCTGAGCTAGGTAGTGGTCGGTTGAAACGAAGTCGACCTCCTTTGCCCACTCGAAGTAGTCCATCGCATAGGTGAACTTCATAGACATGAAGTTGGTGGTCACCGGGTTCACCTTGTCGTAGCGCTTGATGATGTCGCGCTCCATCTTGAATAGCTCGAGGGTGACATCAGATGAGAAGCGCTTGAAATCGATTTGCTGACCAGGGTTTGGGTGTGTGCCATCTGGAGTTCTCGATGGCACTGGAACCTCATCAAAGCTGTAGTAGCGCTGTGACCAGAAGTCGGTACCCCAACTGCTGTTTAGGTCCTCGATGGAGGCATAGCGCTTCTTGAGCCAGTTCTGGAATGACTTCTTGGACTGATCGCAATAGCAGTAGGGGGCATGGCAACCGTACTCGTTGTTCACGTGCCACATCACAACCGCTGGGTGCTTTGCATAGCGCTCGGCAATCTTCTCGACCAGCGCTGCTGCCTTGGTCCGATAAACCTCGCTGGCTGCACAGTAGGCCTGGCGGCCTCCGTGAACCAAGGTGACGCCGTCAAAGTTGACGGGCAAAACCTCTGGATACTTTTTGGTCATCCAGGCCGGTGGCGATGCGGTGGCGGTTGCCATGTCAATCGAGATCCCACCCTCGTGCAGCATCTCGATGATTTCATCGAGCCAACTGAAGTCGTACTGCCCCTCGGAGCGCTCGATGTTGGCCCAGGAGAAAATACCCAGCGAAACCAGGTTGACTCCAGCCTTTTGCATCAGGCGAATATCCTCGGCCCAAACCTCCTTGGGCCACTGCTCTGGGTTGTAGTCGCCACCAAAGTGCAAGTGATTTGCTTGGAGCATTTAAATTGCCTCGATTTCTATTAGTAGGGCATTTTCTGGGAACAAAATTGGTGCGCGAAGACCTTGGGTCATCAATAGTGAGCCCGAAAGCGTGACGCCCTCGAACCACTGAACCTGAGCTCTTTGCAAGTAGCTTGGTTCGCCGGCCGGGAAGACGGCCTTTACTTTGTAATCTCGACTGGTTTCAAGCCCTGCAAATCGAATGCCCGCAGAGCGCGACTCCTGCGCGGTTTCCAACAGCGCGTAAGCAAATATGCCTCTAGAGCCATCTTGAGCCATAACACCGTGCACAAACGCCGAATCGGTGGTTTCGACCCTGATCATTTTGCCCGAGTGGATTAGATCGCGATTGTGCTTGTAATAGCTAACCCAGCTCTTCAGATGTGCGCGCTCTTCAGGAGTGGTTTGAGTGATGTCCCACTCCAAACCAGCGTGACCGAACAGCGCAGTGACTGCTCTGAACGAGAGGTTTTGAGTGCGGTAGGTGGTGTGTGCCGTGGTAGGGCCAATGTGGCTACCCAAAAGCTCCGGTGGGATACCAAACTGGGTGTAACGCTGAATGTACTGACGCTCCAAGGCATCGTTGCAATCTGAGGTCCAGAAGCGGTCCGCATGTTGCGCCATACCAAAGTCGATGCGACCACCACCGGAGGCGCAGCTTTCGATTTCAAGACCTGGGTGACGACGCTTCAGCTCATCAAAGAGTCGGTAGATCGCCTGGGTTTGGTTGTGAACGGCTGCGCGGTTCTCGTGACCTGGCTCCAAGATGAACTTGTTGTGATCCCACTTGATGTAGGCGATGTTGTACTCCGATAGCAGCGCTGAGGTCTGCTCCAAAACGTGGGCATAGGCACCCGGGTGGGTGATGTCCAGCACGTGCTGTCTTCTTCCCTGAGGGGGCACTCGGCCGTGCGAATTCAAAATCCATTCAGGGTGGGCACGGTACAGATCGCTATCGACCTGGACCATTTCACCCTCGAACCAAAGACCAAATTCCATGCCGTTGGCATTGACCTTCTCGATCAACGGTCCAAGCCCCATGGGCCAGACCTCTCTTGATACAACCCAGTCTCCAAGCCCCTGGCTGTCATCTCGCCTAGCGCCAAACCAGCCGTCATCCAGCACAAAGCGCTCGACGCCAATTTCCTTCGCCACATCCGCGAGTTCGGAAAGCTTTTCTAGGTTGTGGTCAAAGTACACCGCTTCCCAAACATTGAGCGTGAGCGGTCTTGGCCTTACGTTTGTTGGGTGATTTGGCCTTGCCCTGAGCCAGCGGTAACTGCGATCGGTGATCTCATCAAAGCCATTGGCCGAGTAAATCATGGCGACATCTGGTGTGGCATAGCCCTGCCCCGGCTGCAAAACAACTTCACCAGGGAGCAATAACTCCGAGGCAAACATGGTGGTCCTGCCACCGGGTTGCTTTTCGATCTGGTGTCGGAGGTTCCCCGAGAAGAGAATTCCCATCGCGAAGACTTCACCGTTTTGATATCCGGCACCCTTAGTCATGGCCAGCTGCATGATGGTGTAGTCGTGGGAAGAGCGACCCTCGCGGAGCTCTCTGGAGAAAATGCCTGACTGAATCTCGCGACGCTGCGGCTGACGCTCCTTGATCCAACGACCCGTAAAGTCCATCGACTCAGTAATTTGATCCGGCAGCGGAAGCGCTACCGCCAGCTCATCAACGGTGTAGTCAGAGCCACCGAGGTTTGTGATCTGGTTGCTCGCAAGCACCACACCGCCGGTCTTGATCTCAAACTTTGCCAACAGCTCAATACCTGCAGCCAGGTCTTGGGCCTTGATTCGGATGCTATTGGAATCAGACTCGACTGAAACCAACTCAAGTTTGTGGGAGAAGTCCTGGCCTTGGCGATGACCCAAGATTGCTGGCTTACCAATGTTTCCTCGTGAGTTCTCGCGCCACAGACCAACAAAGGCTGGGTCATCTAACTCAGCATGGGCGACCGGCTCCATGCGCGCCTTCACCAAATCAGCGCTCGAGCCAAGGTTTCCCAGAGCTTGGCCGAAGTGCAGGATTTCTGGGGTTCCGGTAGAAAAATCGATAAGGAGCGAGACGCCATCTTTTGAGATGTGGGCAAAAGCTGGAATGCTCAACTTGTTTCCTTCGCTAGCTACGCGGTAGATGCAATTGCAGTGCGATAAATCTACGCCCAAAAAAGCAAAAAACCGCACTAAAAGCGACAGAAGTAATCACTCCGTTAGCAAATCATTCAGTTTCGAACGGCAATTGCCGCTAGCCTTTTGCCATTGAACTGAGGTGATCACGTGTTAGCAGCGCAGCGCAAGGCCAGAATCCTCGAGGAGGTTGGCCAAAAGGGGGCAGTTCGCATCTCCGAGATCGCGGATGCACTAAAAGTTTCTGAGGTTACGATCCGTCGCGATGTTGAGGCCCTGGCGGCCCAGGGACTGGTCAATAAGGTCCACGGTGGTGTTACCGCAAACTCGCTCTCCTCAACCGTTGAGCCACCATTTGCCACCAACTCAATGCGTGAGCAAAACGCCAAGAATGCAATCGCTGCCGAGGCGCTCAAGCTCGTCAAGCCGGGCATGGCGGTAGCCCTAATGGGTGGTAGCTCGGTCTATGCCCTGGCCCAGAAACTTCGTGAGGTTCCCCACCTCACCATCGTCACCAACTCGGTACCAATTTCTGATCTCTATGCCCAAGAGCAGCGCGGCGACCAAACCGTCGTACTGACCGGTGGCTTTAGAACCCCAACCGACTCACTAGTTGGCAAGATCACCTCAGAGGTATTCTCTCGATTCAACCTCGACCTGGTCTTCATGGGCACCTTTGGTATGCACGGTGACTTTGGTTTCAGCTCACCGAATTTGATGGAGGCTGAAACTAACCGAGACGTAATCCAACGAGCGGCTCAGTTTGTCGTGCTGGCCGACCACACCAAGTGGGGAGGCCGGGGATTCACCTCGTTTGCAGCTTTGGAAGACGCCGATGTGGTCATCACTACGGACGGCATTAGCCCACAGGCATTGAAGACTCTGCGCTCCAGGGTGAAGGATGTGCGCGTAGCTAGCCTTTAGGAAGGCTAAGCGAAAACAGGTAGCTGCCGATTGGTTTTCCGAATCGAATTGCGACTTTTGCCAGATGTCCCTGTTCGACAAACCCAAATTTCTTGTGGATTGCAATTGACGCATCGGCACCACGGTCCGCAATCACCGCAATAATCTCTCGGATTCCAATTTGTTTAGCCTTTGAAATCAAAGCCAGCATCAGTTTTGACCCAAAACCCTTAGAGGTCGCGGGTGCAGAAAGATAAATACTGGTCTCCACCACTTTTTGATACCCAGCCCGCTGACGCCAGGGCTGAAGATACGCAAAACCAATCACCTCTCCCCCGCGATCCAGCACCAAAAACGGCAGCTCCAACTTGGTGAGAAGTTCATGGAGCTCGGTCCAGTGCCGCAAATCCAGCGGCTTGTCATCGAAAGTGATCGCAGTGTTTCTGATGAAGTAGTTATAGATGTCCTTGATGGCGGGGAGATCTTCATACCTGGCATCACGGATGACCTCGGTAATCTGCTGCGGCTGCGGTTTCTGACGTAGCTTTCGAACCAGCCGCCATCTAGTTTCGGAATCCACCGCTAGCAGCTCCAATCAATCTCTGGTTCGCCCAACTCTAAAAGCAGTTTGTTACAACTAGAAAACGGTTGAGAACCAAAGAACCCGCGGTAGCTCGAAAGTGGTGATGGGTGTGCCGATGAGATCACTCGAGCATCTTTCAAAACCGGAGCCAACTCCTGAGCCTTTTGACCCCAGAGAATCGCCACCAATTTCTCACCCCGCACCTTGCACAACGCAGCTACCGCAGCGGAGGTGAACTCGCCCCAACCAAAGTTCAGATGAGCTGCGGAGTTATTTGCCGAGGTGGAAAGGTGCCGGTTTAGAAGCATCACGCCCCTTTGGGCCCAAACCGAAATATCGGCGGTTTTGACCATGGAAACGCCCAGATCTGAGCGGAGCTCTTTGAATATGTGTCCCAAAGTAGGAGGCAAAGGCTGAGTTTCGGGTGGAACTGCGAAGGCCAATCCGATGGCATGCTCGGGGGTTGGATATGGGTCCTGGCCGAGGATCAAAACTCGATAGTGCTCAGGAGGAAATTGGAATGCCCGAAGTAGGTTTTTTCGCTCCGGTATAGCATTTGGATCTTGGTCATAGCGACTGAGAATCTCGGCCAAGAGCTCACGTTTATCCTCAAGCAGTGCCTGCCAGCTCGGATGCATTTCTTCGAACACAAACCCCAGTCTAAAAAGTGGCAGGATTGTGAGCCTAAGGAGCAACGATGCGAACTGCGAAAGAACTGCTAGAAGAAGCCAGTAACTACTCACAGGTACTTACTCAAATCAGACGAGAGCTTCACCAGATTCCAGAGTTTGGTTTGGACCTCCCAAAGACCCAAGCGCGTATCTTGCAATCTATCGAGGGCCTAGGTGAGATCACCCTCGGCAAAAACCTAAACTCCATTGGCCTGCTGATTCGTGGCGCAAAACCAGGACCAACCGTTTTGCTCCGAGCTGACATGGACGCCCTGAGTGTTCGAGAAGAAACCGGGCTCGAGTTCGCATCCACAAACGGTTTCATGCACGCCTGCGGTCACGACCTGCACATGACCGCTGGCATTGGTGCCGCGCACCTATTGGCCACCCACAAAGACGAGCTAAACGGAAATGTTTTGATCTGGTTCCAACCAGGTGAAGAGGGTCATCACGGAGCTGATGTGATGATCGAGGAAGGCTTCTTGGAGCTCAGTGGCGAAAGACCGATCGCTGCATACGGCCTGCATGTTTTCACTTCACTGCCGCTTGGTGCAATCACAACAAAACCTGGTCCGATGATGGCGAGCGCCGGAGATTTGCATGTCACATTCCACGGATCGGGCGGACACGGCTCGATGCCCTGGCTCTCGAAGGACCCAATCAGCCCAATGATCGAGGCGATCGCAGCGCTTCAGAACATGCTGAATAAGCGCTTTGATCAGTTTGACCCGGTGATCTTAAATGTCGGTTGGATTCGAGCCGGTGACGATGCCACCACCAACGTGATTGCAGACAGTGCCTCATTCGGCGCAACGGTCAGAACTTTCTCCGAGAAGAACACGAAGCTGCTTCACGAGCTCGCGCCGAAGCTGATTCACTCGATCGCCGAGGGTTTCGGCCTGACCGCAGAGGTTAGCTTTGGTCGTGCCACCAAAGTATTGATGAATGACCCCCAAGCAGTTGAGCGAGTCCGCAAGGTCGCTGCAGAGTTGGTAGGGCCTGGCTATATGGACATGCCTAACCCGATCGCCGGTGGCGAGGACTTTGCATCGATTGTCGATGAAGTGCCGGGAGCGTTCGTTTTCGTAGGGGCCTGCCCGCCGGAAATTGACCACACCAAAGCCCCAACCAATCACAGCGCTAAGGCGATGTTTGATGACTCGGTGCTGCCGCTTTGTTCCTCGATTCTGGCGGCACTCGCCTTCGAGCATCTAGGCTAAAGTTACGGCTAATTACAAGGCATGTTGCCCAACGGTGCGCAATCTTAGATAGTTGTGAAACCAAGGAAGAGGGATTGACATGACTGATGCAACCAACTGGGGTTTTGAGACCGCGCAGATCCACGCCGGAGCTACCCCTGACCCAGCCACCAATGCACGCGCAGTGCCTATCTATAAGACCACCGCGTACACCTTCAACTCAGCCGAGCACGCTCGCAACCTGTTCGGACTAGCCGAGTTTGGCAACATCTACACCCGCATCATGAACCCAACTCAGGATGTTGCGGAGAAGCGCATTGCCGCCCTCGAGGGTGGAACCGCAGCGCTATTGCTTTCATCCGGTCAGGCAGCTGAGACCTTCGCCATTTTGAACATCGCTCAGGCCGGAGACCACATCGTGTCTTCCTCAACTCTGTATGGCGGTACCTACAACCTCTTCAAGTACACCCTTGCCAAGTTGGGCATCGAGGTCACTTTTGTTGAGAACCAGGATGATGAGAACGAGTGGCAGAGTGCGGTTCGTCCAAACACCAAGCTGTTCTTTGCAGAGACCATTGGAAACCCAAAGGTTTCGATTCTCGACATCCGCAAGGTTTCTGAGATTGCTCACAAAAACGGTGTTCCACTGATCGTTGACAACACCGTTGCGACGCCTTACTTGATCAAGCCACTGGAGCACGGTGCTGACATCGTGGTTCACTCCGCTACTAAGTTCCTAGGCGGCCACGGCACCGTCGTCGCCGGAGCAATCGTTGACGGTGGCAAGTTTGAGTGGTCAAAGTCAGACAAGTTCCCAGGTCTTACTGAGCCAGACCCTAGCTACCACGGCGTGGTTTACACCCAGGCCCTGGGTGATGGCATCGCCTACATCATCAAGGCGCGCGTGCAGCTGCTGCGCGACATCGGAGCTGCCGTCTCCCCCGACACCGCCTTCTCGCTGATTCAGGGTATTGAGACGCTCTCGCTTCGCATGGAGCGTCACGTTGAGAACGCTCAGAAGATTGCCAAGTGGCTCTCCGAGCACCAGCAGGTTCTGAGCGTGAACTATGCGGGTCTACCAACCTCGCCCTATTACGAGGCTCACCAAAAGTACGCACCAAAGGGTGCTGGTGCGATCGTTTCATTTGAGATCGCAGGTGGCGTTGAAGCCGGTGTGAAGTTTGTTGATGCCCTGGAGCTCTTCAGCCACGTCGCAAACATCGGAGATGTACGCTCGCTGGTTATTCACCCAGCGTCAACCACTCACTCCCAGCTAAGCCCAGCTGACCTAGCCACCACCGGTGTGACTCCTGGTCTAGTTCGTCTATCGGTTGGTCTTGAGACTTACCAGGACCTGATCGCAGATCTGCAGAAGGGTTTTGCCGCGGCACGCTAAATGGATTTCCAGATATCTGAAGACTCTGCTCCCTCGGAATTTATCTCCGAGGAGCAGCGTCGTCAGCTGGTGGGAAGACCACCTGCAACTGGAGCATGGCTTGCCGGAGACCCAGTTGGTCAACGGAAGTTTTCGGAAGTCTTTGATCTTGAGACTGAGTCTGGCGAAAACCTAGTTGGTGCAAGGCTTGCCTATGAGAGCTGGGGTGAGCTCAATGAAGATGCGTCTAATGCGATTTTAGTTCTGCACGCCCTAACCGGTGATAGCCACGCGATTGGAAATGCCGGGGATGGCCATGCCACTGCCGGTTGGTGGAACGGCATCATCGGCCCAGGTTTGGCAATCGACACGGACAAGTACTTCGTTATCACGCCAAACGTTCTAGGGGGCTGTCAGGGTTCAACCGGACCGTCATCACTTGATCGAAATGGTCGTGAATACGGGCCATCATTTCCCCAGCTAACCATTCGCGATCAAGCGAAGGCCTTTGAGATCCTGGGTCGTTCGCTGGGCATTGAAACTTGGTATGCAATTGTCGGCGGCTCCATGGCCGGCATGCACGCCCTAGAAATGGCGATCGAAAATCCCAAGCTCATGCAACGCCTGGCGCTACTGGCTGCACCACCATTTTCAACGGCGGATCAAATTGCGCTGAACACCGTTCAGCTCGAGGCAATTCGCTCGGATTCCAACTTTGCAGCCGGTTGGTATTACGACGCCAAACCAGGATTTGGGCCGCATCGCGGCCTAGCGTTGGCTAGACGGATGGCGCTTTTGAACTACCGCTCCCCTGAGGAGCTCAACGAGAGATTCGGGCGCTCTTGGCAATCGCAGGTCAGTCCCCTGACTCAACGCGGTAAGTATGCCGTTGAGAGCTACCTGGATTTCCATGGCAATAAGTTTGTAAGGCGCTTTGATGCCAATAGCTACATCACCCTTGTGAGTGCCATGAACTCTCATGACATTGCTCGTGGCAGAGAGTCAGTCGAAGCCGCCCTAGCGAAAATCAGCTGCCCGACCCTGGTGCTGGGTATTGACTCCGATCGCCTCTTCCCGATCTCGGGACAGGAGCAGATTGCCGCTGGCATCAAGGGCGAGCTCGTTGGCGGTGGGTTGCAAGTTATCCAGAGCGAGTTTGGGCACGACGGCTTCTTGATTGAAATCGAGGCCGTGGGCAAGCAGCTGGAGGCACTGCTTCAGGCATAGAGTTGCAACCGTGAATCTTTTGAAGTCAAAAATCGCGGTCTCCTTCTTCTTCCTCTCCGGCGGTATGTCGTTAGCTCTCTGGGCCGTGCACATTCCACTCATCGAAAAGACCGTTGGGGTTAGCTATGCCCAACTTGGTGGTCTTTTAGTCTTCTCGGCGCTGGGCGGCTTTTTTGCAATGCAGATTGCCGGTTGGCTGATCGATCACATCGGAGCCAAAACCACCACGATGCTAGGTGGCATTGTGGTTGGACTGGCGCTGTTGGGACCAGCATTTGCGGATTCACCACTTTGGTTAGCGGTGGCTATTTTTGGCATCGGTTTTGGACTCTCGGGTGTGGATGTTCCGATGAACGCTGCTGCGCTGCAGGTTGAGAAGGCCAATAAGCGAGCAATCTTCACCTTCTTCCACCTGTTCTGGTCAGTAGGCGGTCTTGTTGGTGCAGCGCTTGGTTTTTGGACCATATCGATGGGTTTTGTGCAAAGCCAAACTTTGCCAGTTGTTGGATTGACCCTAAGTGCACTTGCAATCTTCTTTTCCACCTGGCTGCTACCGAATGAGATCAATGCCACCCGAGAGAACAAGGTTGAAAACAAGCAGGCATCCAAATCAAACCGAAGAGTCTTGGCCTTCGTGTTGCTTGCCGGTTTGATGTCAGCCTCGGGTGGAATTATCGAAGGCGTGGCGCAAGACTGGTCCGCGCTTTATCTAAGAGACGTTCAAAACTTCAGCGTGGCCTTGGCTGCATGGGGCCTAGCGGCATTCAACATCGGCATGATTCTCGGCCGAATTTTTATCGACCGAATCGTAGAGCGCAAGGGTCGTGGCTTTGTGATTCAGTGGGGTTCCTTGGTCGCAGCAATCGCAATCGCACTTCAAGCCATCGCACCATCGGGCGAAGTCTCACTCGCGCTTTGGTTCCTGCTTGGACTAGGCATCTCGGGTGTAGTGCCGCAGATCTTTGCGGCAGCTGGCGAAATTGGAGAGCCAACCCATCAGGGTAGAAATATGGCCAAGGTGGTGGGTATTACCTACATCGGAACCCTTGCGGGGCCCTCGATCATTGGACTGCTCACCGTTGCCTTCCCACTCGAGTGGGCAATTGGCTGGGGTGCGGTTTTGGGTATCTTTATCGTCCTAGCAAATCCAAAGTTGGAGAAACTACCTAAATGACATTGCTTTTTAGCCCCATCAAGATCCGTTCGGTTGAGGTGAGGAACCGAATTTGGGTTTCTCCGATGTGCATGTATTCGTGCGAAAACCAAGACGGTATGCCAAACGATTGGCACCTGGTACACCTGGGAGCAAGAGCCGTCGGTGGCGCAGGTTTAGTGATGGCCGAGGCAACCGCTGTGGTGCCGGAGGGTCGAATCACCCCTTGGTGCACTGGTATCTGGAACGACGAACAGATTCCTGCCTGGAAGCGAGTTACGGACTTTATTCACTCTCAGGGGGCGACCAGTTCAATCCAACTGGCCCATGCCGGTCGCAAGGCTTCTACCTACAGAGCTCAGTCGGGATCTGGTTCCGTGCCTTTGGGCGAAGGTGGCTGGGAGACCGTTTCCTCAACCAGTGAGGCCTTCCCTGGTTATGCCGCTCCGAGAGAACTTAGCACCGAGGAGATTGAGGCCATCCCGGCTTATTTTGCAGCTGCTGCGAAGAGGTCTATTGCCGCTGGTTTTCAAAGCATTGAGATCCACGCTGCTCACGGCTACCTAATGCACCAGTTCCTCTCTCCGCTAACCAACAAGCGAACCGATAAGTACGGTGGGTCTTTGCAAAACAGAGCGCGACTGCTCCTTGAGACAGTGAGCGCAGTCCGAGAGGCCATTGGCCCCGCGGTACCGCTGTTCGTTAGGTTCAGTGCCACCGACTACGTCGAAGACGGCTGGGACCAGACACAGACCAACCAGGTTGCTGCCTGGTGCCATGAGCTGGGAGCTGACCTGTTTGACATTTCATCTGGTGGCCTGGTCATGGGTGTAAAGATTCCTATCGGCCCTGGCTACCAGGTGCCACTTGCTGAAAATCTAAAGAGCGAGGCTCACACACCGGTTGGAGCAGTGGGCCAAATCACCACAGGCAGTCAGGCCGAAGAAATTTTGCAGCGCGGTTTGGTTGATGTGGTGTTGGTGGGACGAGAGTTTCTAAGGGATCCGCAGTTCCCACTGCGTGCCGCACACGAACTTGGCGAGGAGATTACCTGGCCGGTGCAATACGAACGAGGCAGATTCCCTAGCGCCTAGTGGCGTCTTCAATCTCACCCACGAGCTCCTCGATGATGTCTTCCAAAAAGACACATCCGACCACGGTGCCATCGGGTGAGAATGAGCGTGCGATGTGAGCGCCGGCCTTTCGCATCTGAGCCAAGGCATCCTCGAGCTCAGCAGTTTGCGGAATCGAGATCATCGCGCGCATCAACTTATGTGGAAGCGGTGAATCCAGCTGGTCGCTAGCCGCAACCAAAGAGTCTTTCAGGTGCCAGTACCCAAGCAGCTCGTTGTTTTGCACCACTGGAAAACGCGAGAAGCCACGATCCGAGACCAGCTCCTGTAGATCCTTAGCCGAAGCACCAAGCGGCAGCGACACCAGCTGGTCGATCGGAACGGTGATATCCAGCACGCGCTTTTCGGTGAACTCAAAGGCCTTGGTGATGGTTCCACCCTGGTCTTGCAAAACACCGGTCTTGGTGCTCTCCTCAACGATTCCTTCAACCTCTACAAGAGTGAAGGCGGTGTTGGCCTCAGCCCTGGGCTCAAAGC
>JACCDH010492504.1_pt1 | contig 13034 bp, 15 predicted proteins | sample 7442481 | NCBI WGS metagenome assembly JACCDH01 (sample SAMN15323433, study PRJNA562643) | freshwater metagenome | isolation source: river surface water | place: USA:Blue River Watershed | collected 2017-08-15
AGGCTACTTGCGATTCATTGCCAACCGCCGTGCTCAGCAGATCGGTCTTGAGGCGCTGTTCCCGCAGGAAGAGAATCCTTTCCCGTGGATGAGCGAGATGATCGACCTGAAGAAGGAACGCAATTTCTTCGAGACCCGCGTCATTGAGTATCAGACCGGTGGCGCGCTGAGCTGGGAATAAAAGGAATGCTCGCCATGGCGGGCATGGTCAGTACAGAGGAAAGCAGTACCCGTCGTACAAACCGCAGCAGGAGGTGGTGTACACCCCTGCTGCGAACGCAGAAAGGCTATCAGCGGAAAGGTGGCAACCTGACTTGATGGACAGTACCCGACCGATTCAGACTCTTTTCAAATCGTTTTCACTCCCGGATGTTCCGGGCTTGGCAGCGTATTCTTCGGAAAATGAGTTGGTCTTTCTGCAAATGCATACCCGCGCCGGCATTGTTGCCGGCGTTTTTTTTGGCCAGGGAGAAGCAGGTCCCAGTCGCTGAGAAGGGCGTCGCGGCGCGTTGCCGCTGACGCATCAGCCGGGCACCCGCAGCTCCGGCGCCGGATGTGAATCCGGTGCGGTCCTGCAGGTCGGGCGCCGGTCCCTTGAGGGGCATGGCGCCGTTGCCGCTCGCGCGGCGCTGCAGGGAGCCTGGCTGCGCGCTGAAGCGCTGCATCGTCGAGGAGATGCAGCAGTTCAGCGGGTGCCGAATTCATTAGCGCAAACCTGAGACTGGTTTGCGCCGATGAATAATCCGCTTGGTCCTTCAGGTCCAGACGGGTTTCCCTTATGTACCTTGTGATACGTGATCACGTGAAGGAGAAAGAAATGGCAACAGCAAAGAAGAAAACTGCGGCGAAGAAAAAGCCGGCAGCGAAGAAAAAGCCGGTAGCCAAGAAGGCTGCGGCCAAGAAGAAAGTCGTCGCAAAGAAGGCAGTAGCGAAGAAGAAGCCCGTCGCCAAGAAGGCTGCCAAGAAAGTCGCGAAAAAAGCGGTAGCAAAGAAAAAGCCAGCAGCAAAGAAGGTCGCCAAGAAGGCCACCAAGAAAGTTGCGAAGAAGGCCGTAGCGAAGAAAAAGCCAGCAGCCAAAAAGACAGCCAAGAAGGCCGTCAAGAAAGTCGCGAAGAAAGCGGTAGCGAAGAAAAAGCCCGCCGCCAAGAAAGCCGCAAAAAAGAGCGTAGCAAAGAAGCCTGCAGCCAAGAAGGCAGCACCGAAAAAGGCAGCGGCGAAGAAGGCAGCACCCAAGAAAGCAGCACCAAAGGCCGCTCCGAAAAAAGTGGTAGCCAAGCCAGCAGCAGCACCGGTAGCGGCACCTGCGCCAGCGACCGCGATCAAGACGGTGCTCAGCCCCGCAGCCGCCTGGCCATTTCCGACCGGCGTACGCCCCTGAGCATTGCTTGGGGCGCTTCGCGCTTTCGGGCAAAATCCCCGCTGCAGACCGGGTCTGTGGCGGGATTTTTTTTATGCGCACTCATCAGCGTCTCTGAGGAGCGAGCTTGGTCTACAGCATATTTAATCTGATCATTGACACCGTCGCTACGTTACTGGCTGCGCTGCTGCTGTTGCGCTTCTGGATGCAGACGGTGCGCGTGAGGCCGCCCTTCTCGCTGGGTCAGTTCATCTTCCGATTGACTGACTGGCTTGTGCTGCCGTTGCGCCGCGTGCTGCCCGGCTGGGGTGGTCTGGACTGGGCCAGCCTGCTGGGCGCGATACTGGTCGCACTGTTATCGGTAGCGATAGAACTGGGAGTCCGTTCTGCATTCATCGGCCAGACCTGGCTGCTTCTGTCGCTGCTCACGCTGATCCACTGGGTGGCCTACGGTTTTATCGGTCTGATCGTGATCGAGGTCATCTTCAGCTGGGTGAATCCCGATGCGCCATTGGCTCCTCTGGTGCGCGCACTGAACGAACCACTGATGCGGCCATTGCGTCGACTGATCCCCCCTGTTGCCGGCATCGATTTATCTCCCATCGTCGCCTTTCTGTTGCTGAGGATTGTCCTCTTTGCTGCAGATAACCTGCTGTTCAATCTGATCTTCTGATGTCCCGCCCATGGTGCAGCTTGCATGCCGATGGTCTGCGCATTGCCGTTCATGTGCAACCGAATGCGTCGCGCTCGGAGATCGCTGGGGAAGTGGAGGGTGCGCTGAAGATAAGACTCAATGCACCGCCGGTGGATGGCAAAGCGAATGAAGCGCTGGAGCGCTTCATTGCAGAAAAGCTTGGTCTGGCGCGGCGAGCAGTCAGCGTCAGTCATGGTCATACCAGCCGACAGAAACTGCTGGAAGTGAAAACTGATCTGAACGTCGATCAGGCCAGGAGCAGGTTACTGGACTGAGCGCTTTGGTTCTCGCCGAAGCCTGTCAGAAACGGTAACCGAATTCTTTCTCGAAGCGCTGCTCGATCGCCTCGCGCGTGAGCACATGATTCTGCCCCCCCTGACTGGAGATCTTGATCGCTCCCATCAGCGATGACAGGCGACCGATGGTCATCCAGTCCATGTCATTCGTCAGGCCGTACAGCATGCCAGCGCGGAAAGCATCGCCGCAGCCCGTAGGGTCAATGACCTGATCGACGCGCACCACTGGAATATCGTAGCGCTCACTGCTGGTGTAGATTTCTGCGCCTTGCTCACCGCGCGTCACTACCAATGCCGAAACTCGCTCAGCCACCTGTTCGAGTGACAGTCCGGTGCGCTCGGTGAGGAGCTCGGCTTCATAGTCATTCACGGCTACATAAGTTGCCAGCTCGATGAAGTGGATCAGTTCCTCGCCGCTGAACATGGGCAAGCCCTGGCCCGGATCAAAGATGAAAGGAATACCCAGCTCGGCGCAGTCGCGCGCATGCTCGATCATGCCATCACGGCCGTCCGGCGCCACGATCGCCAGCTTTACCTTGCCAGCATTGGCGATCTTGTTCTGGTGTGAGCTGCCCATAGCACCAGGATGAAATGCAGTGATCTGATTGTTGTCAGCATCGGTAGTGATAAAGGCTTGCGCCGTGTAGGCATCGCTGATGGTTCGAATGCAGCGGCGGCTGATGCCCAATGTATCGAGACGCTCCATGTAAGGCGCGCCATCCATGCCGATAGTCGCCATGATCAGCGGGTCGCCATTGAGCAGCTTCAGGTTGTACGCGATATTACCCGCGCAGCCGCCAAATTCACGGCGTATGCCCGGCACCAGAAATGCGACATTGATCTTGTGCAGCTGGTCGGCAAGCAAGGCTTCGGAGAACCGGCCGTGAAAAGACATGATGGTATCGAAGGCCATGGAGCCGCAGATCAGGGAAGTCATGTTGAGGTCTTTATCAAGAGTTTGTCGTTGGTTGGGCGGGAGCAAACCGCAGCTAGCAGCGCGCTGCGCAGTGCAGCCCAGGATTCAGTGGGCTCAGTGGTAGAACAGCGTGACGCTGAATCCTCCGGGATGATCGTCCGTCAGCTCGAAGCTGAGCTGAATCTCATGCTCGGCATGCGCGGCGATGCCTTTTTTCAGATCGGCCGTGGTCAGATAATTCACTGGCTCAAGCACTTTGCGCACCATGGGCTGACCTGTATCCGTCTTGAGCTGAAGCTCCAGCGATGGCCAGGCTTGTACGGTATCTGCCTGATTGCGCAGCAGCGCGGTCAGTGTGTATTGCGCTTGCTGCCCCGGCACTTCTTGCAGATGGCTGGATTCCAGCGACAGTAGGTCAATGTGCTGAGGCAGCTTCACCTGACAGCCCAGCCTTGCACAGGCCGCGCGCAGGTAGCGGCCGGCCTCGGGTGAGTAAGCGGCGATATCGGCGCGGAAGAAATAGGCAAGCTGCAGAGTCAGTGCGGCCAGCAGCGCCGGAATGCCCAGCCACAGCAGGAATGTCCACTTGCCCGCGCGCTGGTTTTGCTTGCGTGCCTGCGCTACAAAAGCAGGCGTCGCGGGTGGTGTTGTAACGGGCTCTTTCGGAGGCTCGGCGGCCAGTTCATTGGGCGCGGTCTCGCGCCAGGGTTTTGCCTGCAGGTCGGCGATTGCTCTGGAGAGCTCATCCAGTTCTTCCTGCATCTTCGAGGTAACGGCGGGCTGGCTGGCTCGCAGCGAACCAAAATCGATCAATGTCATCCGTCCGTCGGTATCCTCGGCGGTCGTTGCCAGGGCCTCGACTTCCTCCGGGTCGCCAAGCAAATGGTCTCGGCCATTGAAGATCTCGCGGCAGGCGCCGCAGCGCACCAGCCCGGCGCGAAGCTCGAGTTGGGCGGGCGTGACACGAAAACGCGTCTGGCAGTGGGGGCAGCGGGTGGCAAGCATGGCTGAGTATATTAATCGATTGCAAGACCGGCCAGCTGTCCAGACAATGCGACCCAGCCATCACGCTCTGCCCAGACGGACAAACTGATGAAACCTGAATAGGCAGCGATGACCTCCTCTGCCTGTCGGGCAAGCACGCCGGAAAGTACCAGCCGGCCTGCGGGGGCGACGCGTCCGCACAGCATGGGCGCCATGACTTTCAAAGGGCCTGACAGAATATTGGCAACCACCAGCGCATAACGTACATCCTTGCGTGCGGCGGCGAATTCTTCCGGCAGGAAGTAGGCAATCTCACAATGATTGCGCTCGCTGTTGTCACGAGCCGAGACGATCGCCTGCGGGTCGATATCGACGCCATCGACAGGCTGGGCACCAAGCTTCTCGCCGAGCATTGCCAGAATGCCCGAGCCGCAGCCATAGTCGAGCAGCGATGCGCGTTCGCTCAGGTTCGCTTCCATCCACTCCATGCACAGACGGGTCGTCGGATGGCTGCCTGTGCCGAAGGCCAGACCGGGATCCAGCTCAAGCACAATTGCGTCCGGCTCGGGGGCCTGATGCCAGCTCGGCACGACCCAGATGCGCTGGCCGATATGAATCGGCTCGAATTGCGACTGCGTCAGCCTTACCCAATCCTGATCAGCCACGCCTCTCGAGGTGAACGACGGCGCGAGATGCAGCTCGCATAGCGCACAGGCTTCACTGACCAGTGCCGTGATATCGGCACTCGTATCGGCCAGTGCAACCACGCGGCTGCGCTCCCAAGCATGTTGTTCAGGCTCCATGCCGGGCTCGCCGAACAGCGGGCGCTCGGCCTCGGTGCCCTCGTCGGCATCTTCCACCGATACCGACAGCGCACCCGACTCCATCAGTGCATCGGACAGGCGCTCAGCATGCTCGCGCGGCACCTCCAGCACAATTTCAGTCCAGCTCATCCGGTCTCACTTTTTATTGGCGAGCTTTTGTTCCAGATAGTGGATGTTGGTACCGCCTTCGGCGAAACGAGCATCGACCATCAGATCGCGGTGCAGCGGTATGTTGGTGAGAATGCCTTCGACGACCATTTCGGAAAGCGCGATCTGCATCCGGCGGATCGCCTGATCGCGCGTTGCGCCATAAGCGATGACCTTGCCAACCATCGAGTCGTAGTTGGGTGGCACGAAGTAACCGGCGTAGGCATGCGAATCGACGCGGATGCCGGGGCCACCGGGCGCGTGCCAGGCCTGGATACGTCCCGGCGAAGGCGTGAATTTGAATGGATCTTCCGCATTGATACGGCACTCGATCGCATGACCCTTGAGCACGATGTCGCGCTGCTTGAAACGCAGCTTTTCACCCGCGGCAATGCGGATCTGTTCCTGCACCAGATCGACCCCGGTGATCATTTCAGTCACCGGATGCTCGACCTGAATACGGGTATTCATCTCGATGAAGTAGAACTCACCCGCCTCGTACAGAAATTCGAAGGTGCCCGCGCCACGGTAGCCGATCTTGCGGCAGGCTTCCGCGCAGCGGTCGCCGATTTTTTCGATCAGCTTGCGCGGGATGCCCGGCGCAGGGGCTTCTTCGATGACTTTCTGATGGCGGCGCTGCATGGAGCAATCGCGCTCGCCGAGCCAGATCGCGCTCTTGAATTCATCGGCCAGTATCTGAATTTCCACATGGCGCGGATTCTCGAGGTACTTTTCCATGTAGACCTCGGGATTGCTGAACGCCGCGCCCGCTTCGGTCTTGGTCATTGTCACTGCATTGAGCAGCGCGGCCTCGGTGTGCACCACGCGCATACCGCGTCCGCCACCGCCACCAGCGGCCTTGATGATGACTGGATAGCCAATGCGTCGTGCGGTCTGGATGATGACCTTCGGATCGTCCGGCAATGCGCCTTCCGAGCCCGGAACGCAGGGCACACCCGCCTTGATCATCGCCTGCTTGGCCGACACTTTGTCGCCCATCAGCCGGATGGATTCCGGACGCGGGCCGATGAACACGAAGCCCGATTGCTCCACGCGCTCGGCAAAATCGGCGTTTTCGGACAGGAAGCCATAGCCGGGATGAATCGCTTCGGCATCGGTGACTTCCGCAGCGCTGATGATTGCGGGCATGGACAGATAGCTCTGTGCCGAGGGCGCCGGACCGATACACACAGATTCGTCGGCCAGTTTTACATACTTGGCTTCGCGATCAGCCTCGGAGTGCACGACCACGGTCTTGATGCCCATTTCACGGCACGCGCGTTGTATGCGCAGCGCGATTTCACCACGGTTGGCAATGAGAATTTTTTCAAACATGGTGTCAGCCGATAATGAACAAAGGCTGACCAAATTCGACTGGCTGACCGTTCTCGACGAGGATTTCCTTGATGGTGCCGGAAGCATCTGCCTCGATCTCGTTGAGTAGCTTCATAGCCTCGATGATGCAGATGGTCTCGCCTTGCTTGACGGTCGCACCGATCTCGACAAACGGGGCAGCTCCTGGTGCTGACGCGCGGTAGAAGGTACCAACCATGGGCGACTTCACGACATGACCCGCCGGGACAGGGGCAGCTGCCGGAGCTTCCGCAGCTGCCGCAGCGGGAGCGGCTACTGCCGAAGGTGCCGGCGCCAGAGGCGCGGCTGCGGGCTGCGGCATCATGACGACCTGGCTGTGGCCGGCGGCGGCGCCTTTGACGATCCTGACCTTGCTCTCGCCTTCGGTTACTTCGAGTTCCGAGATGTCGGATTCGGCAACCAGGTCGATCAGTGTCTTGAGCTTTCGTAAATCCATGTTTTATTCACTCGTGGTGGGGTGGGGATAACCCGGTTAGCTTACTTGTAGATGAGCCAGATCGGGAAAAATAAGGCGCGTTGTGCGCTAATTATAGCTTTTTAATGACAAATTCGATGGCGACCCGGTATCCGTCCACACCGAGGCCACAGATCACGCCGGCCGCGATTCCAGATATGTAAGAGTGATGGCGGAAGGCTTCTCGCTGGTGGATGTTCGAGATATGAACCTCCACCACCGGCAATCCAACGCCAGAGAGGGCATCCCTCAGGGCTACGCTGGTATGGGTCAGGCCGCCGGGGTTGATCACGATAGCCTCTACTCCCTCGGCTTTTGCTGCATGAATCCGATCGATCAGAGCACCCTCATGATTACTCTGGAAGCAGGACAACGCTACGCCTGAAGCGGCGGCAATGCGTTTCGCTTCAGTCTCCACGTCGGACAATGTCGCCGATCCATAGATCTCGGGCTCGCGGCTGCCCAGAAGATTCAGATTGGGGCCGTTCAGCAGCAGGATGTTTCTTGCCATTTTTTAGGCCTTAATTTGCCGAGGAAGCCGGCATTTTGCTGCCAATTGTCGCAAGATGGCAAGTAGAAACGCTTATCGGGCTTATATTGATTCAATTTTGAGAACGCGCTTGCGTCGCGCGTCTCTCAAAACCCTCATAGCGCAGCAAGATCCGCCCGGAGTTTTTCCATGTTGAGCTTGCCCAGATAGGTCTGCCGCACCTGGCCGTCTTTATCCAGCAAGACGGTGAACGGCAGTCCGCCTGCCTGATTGCCCAGTTCCCGGGAGAGCTCTGTGCCTTGCATGCCCGCGACCAGCAAAGGATAGCTGATGTCGTGTTTATCTGAAAATTGTCTGATATTTGAGGGAGAATCAATGCCGATGCCTACAATTTGCAGGTTTTTGGCCGCCATTTCATTTTGCAGCGCGACCAGTTCAGGCATCTCGGCAACGCAGGGCGGACACCAGGGTGCCCAGAAGTTCACCAGCAGGATCTTGCCTCTCCAGTCAGAAAGCTGGTGCGGACGATTATCGACATCCGGCAAACTGGTTTGCATCAGCTTCGCAACCGCTGGATCAGCAGGGGTTGCCGGTGCCAGCCGCTGCATGCTGACATAGACACCGAAGGCAGAAGATAAGACCGCGATGGCGATAAATAGGATGATTTTCTTGTTCATTCGTTGTTTTCCGAGTCCAGCAACTGCTTCACGGCAGCGAGATCTGCACGTTCCAGTCGTTTTTGCGGGCCGCCCCGGCCAGCGTGGCGCAGGTCGTCGTGCTCATATAGCGTCAGGTGCGCGGCTTCGCCTTGCCAGAAGAAGGACAGCACCTCCACTGAACGACCCGGATGGCGGAAGTGCGGTGCTTCAGAAACTTCATAGTTGACGTCCTGGTTGAGCAAAAAAACTGCCACATCCTTGCTGCTCTCTGCGAACAGCTGCAAGTGAATATCCGAATGTTCTCCCGCTGTGCCGTTGAGTACCGCACCCGTCAGGTAAGGGCTGAAATCCGAGAGCCTTTCCATCAGCGCCAGCGCCAGTTCCCGCAGATGCCGGAGCCGCTCGGCATGATCATCACCAAAGAAAAGGAGTTGATATTCCCGCACCTCGGCTTCGACCTGCGCATTGTCAGGCAGGATATCGCCCCGGACTTTCTGATTGCCTAGAATCAGTTTGGCCGCTTTACGTTTTGCGGTTCCATAGTCGGCGCCATCCTCGGCAATCATCCGCGCTGCCGCGGCTGCGATTTCAGCGCGCAGCGCTTCCGCATCGCCGGGATGGTTGATCTTCATGTGTTCCTGAGGTCAGGAACCGGTGCGGCGGATAAAACCTGCCCATCTGCTGAAACTGCGCATGGGCACTGGCATTTCCCGTTGTGCCGGCTCGGGTAAAATCCGTAGATTACCTTGACCTGATCATCCATGCACATTCACATTCTTGGCATCTGCGGCACTTTCATGGGCGGCCTGGCCGTGCTCGCGAAAGAAGCGGGCCACAAAGTCACTGGTTGCGATGCCAATGTTTATCCTCCGATGAGCACTCAGCTGCGCGAGCAGGGAATTGAGCTGATCGAAGGCTACGGCCAGCACCAGCTCAGCCTGCAGCCAGACATGTACGTGATTGGCAACGTGGTTTCGCGCGGCAATCCGCTGATGGAAACCATCATGAACCGCGGGCTGCCCTACATGTCCGGGCCACAGTGGATGGGTGAATACATCCTGCATGACAAATGGGTACTCGCTGTCGCCGGCACCCATGGCAAGACCACCACGTCATCCATGCTAGCCTGGATTCTCGAACAGGCAGGTTACGAGCCTGGCTTTCTGATTGGCGGCGTGCCGCTGAATTTTGGCGTATCGGCGCGACTCGGCGGCGAAGCGGCGCAGGCCCCGTTCTTCGTGATCGAGGCTGATGAATATGACACCGCGTTTTTCGACAAGCGCAGCAAATTTGTTCATTACCGTCCGCGTACCGCAATATTCAACAATCTCGAATACGATCATGCTGATATTTTTCCTGACCTTGCCGCCATCGAGATGCAATTCCATCATCTGGTGCGAACCATTCCTGCGATCGGACGAATTATTGCGAACGGCAGCCAGGAGTCACTGAGGCGAGTGATCGCACGCGGCTGCTGGAGCGAGGTTGAATGGTTCAATGGAAAAGATAATGAACACTGGCGCATGGTCGAGCATGGCGATGGCCGCTTCGATGTCTATCTTGACGGACAGCGACAGGGCACGGTGAGCTGGGATCTCACCGGCGAGCACAACCGATGGAATGCCATTGCCGCCATTGCAGCTGCGCGTCACACGGGCGTGCCACCGGCGCAGGCTATCGATTCCCTGTCCAGCTTTCAGAATGTGAAGCGTCGAATGGAAGTGCGCGGCGTGGTCAATAACATCACGGTCATCGACGATTTCGCACATCATCCGACCGCAATCGCCACGACGGTCGACGGGCTGCGGCGCAAGGTTGGTACGTCGCGCATACTTGCTGTGCTGGAGCCACGCTCAAACACCATGAAGCTGGGCACGATGAAAGAGGCGCTGCCGGGCAGCCTGAAGGCTGCTGATCTGGTTTTCGGGTATGGCGCAAAAGGCGATGGCAAAGAAGCGCTGGGCTGGGATCTGGGGGCGGCACTGTCGCCGCTGGGGGACAAGGCCCGCGCTTTCGATGATCTTTCGGCGCTGGTCGATGCAGTCACATTGGCAGCAAGGCCCGGAGATTCGGTGCTGGTCATGAGCAACGGCGGTTTTGGTGGCGTCCACCAGAAGTTGCTGGATGCGTTGCAAGTTGCCTCTGCCAGCTAAGCGCGCTGTCGCTTTCGACGGATGATTCTTTACCTGCACGGCTTTCGCTCGTCGCCGCAGTCATTCAAGGCACGTCTGCTGCATCATTTTTTTGCGGCGAAGGAGCAATCGCAGCTGTTTCAGTGCCCGCAGTTGCCTGTCTCCCCGAAGGCGGCGATGAGTATGGCGCGCGGACTGTGTCGATCTGTGCCCCCGGAAGCGCTTGCGCTGATCGGATCATCACTGGGTGGTTTTTATGCGACGGCGCTGGCAGAGGAATTTGGCTGCCGGGCCGTGTTGCTGAATCCGGCGATTACTCCGGCCAGCGATCTGCGCAAGCATGTCGGTATGCAGCGTGCGTGGCACTCGGATGAGCAGTTCGATTTTCGAGCCGAATATGTGGATGAGCTGGCGCCTGTCGTGCGCACCCGCATCACCCGACCCGAGCGCTATTTTCTGATTGCGGCCACTGGCGACGAAGTGCTGGACTGGCGGCAGATGGTCGCACATTATCCGGGCGCCCGGCACAAGGTCATCGAGGGCAGTGATCATGGTTTATCTGATTTTGCGCAGTACATGGAGGAAGTCGTCCAGTTTTGTGTGGCCTAATAGGCCCACAACAACGGATGGCCTGATGAATTTTTTCGCCGAGTGAGTTGAATGAATCTGTTTTTTGAAGAATCCGGCGATTTCAAAGTGGGTGCGGTGCTTGCTCAGCAGGGTGAGGCTTTTCAGGTCGAAACACCCTCCGGCAAACGTACCAAGGTGCGTGCGCGTGATGTACTTTTGCAGTTCGAGTCACCTTCGCCAGAGGAACTGATGGACAAGGCAAATGTCCTGTCGGGCGAGGTGGATATCAGCTTTCTGTGGGAAGTCGCGGGTGAAGAGGAATTCGGCATCGCCGATCTGGGTGCTGAATACTTCGGTCATCCTCCCAGACCCGAAGAGGCGGCAGGATTGCTGCTCGCGCTGGCAGCGTCACCGGTTTATTTTCACAAAAAGGGAAAGGGCCGCTACAAGGCGGCACCTGCCGCGACGCTGCAAGCAGCGCTGGCCGGAATAGAAAAGAAAAAGCAGCAAGCGCAGGTACAGGCGTCTCAGGCAGAAGAACTCACCGCAGGCAAGCTGCCGGCAGCGATGGCTCCCATTGTTCGGCAGCTTTTGTTCAAGCCGGACAAAAACAGTATCGAATACAAAGCGATGGAAGCAGCCTGTGCAGGGTTGCAGACTACGCCGGCGCGACTGATGCTATCCGTCGGTGCACTACCTTCGCCGAAAGCGCTGCACAGCCAGCGCTTCCTGTTCGAGCATTTCCCCAAGGGTACTGGCTTTCCCTCGCTGAACCTGCCTGCGGTGCCGCAGCTGCCGCAAGCTGAGGTGCAGGCATTCTCCATTGATGATGTCACGACAACAGAGATCGATGATGCATTTTCTGTTCGGGTACTTGAGGAGGGTAAAGTCAAGATAGGGATTCATATCGCTGCGCCCGGTCTTGGCATCGTGCGAGATGATGCGATTGATGCCGTGGCACGTGCGCGCATGAGCACGGTGTATATGCCCGGTGACAAGATCACGATGCTGCCAGATGAATTGGTCGATGCGTTCACGTTGGCTGAGGGTGGCACCCGACCCGCGCTGTCGTTGTATGCGACGCTGGATACCCATGACTGGTCTGTGCTGGCAACCGAGACCGTTGCCGAGGCCGTGCCCATCGCTGCCAACCTGAGGCATAACGATCTGGATGAGGTCGTCACCGAAGACAATCTCGCTAACGGTGCCGGTGATTATCCGCACAAGCAGGAGATTGAACTGTTGTGGCAGTGGGCGCAGGTGCTCGAGCGCGGTCGTATGGCGAAACGCGAGAGTTTCGGTCTGCGTCCTGAGCAGAACAACCGGGTCGATTTCAATTTCTACGTAGAAGATGATGTAGTCACCATCACTCGCCGCAAGCGCGGCGCGCCACTCGACAAGATCGTCGCCGAGCTGATGATTTTCGCCAACAGCAGCTGGGGCCGGCTGATGCATGAGCATGGCGTGCCGGGCATCTATCGTACCCAGGGCGGTGGCGGATGGGCAAATCGCATGCAGGTACGCATGCTCACACATGCGGCGCCTCATCAGGGTCTGGGAGTCGATCAGTATGCATGGAGCACGTCGCCACTGCGCCGGTATACCGACCTTGTCAACCAGTGGCAGATACTCGCATGCGTCAAGCATGGCGTCACCGCGCCGCTGGTTGCACCATTCAAGCCCAAGGATGCCGACCTGTTTGCCATTGTTTCTGCGTTTGACAGTGCTTATTCTGCTTACGCAGAATTCCAGTCGACGATGGAGCGCTACTGGTGCCTGCGCTGGCTGGAACAGCACTCAGTGCGCCATGTCGATGCCGTGCTGCTCAAGGATGATCTACTTCGCCTGACCGAGATACCCTTGATCGTTCAGATGCCCGGAGCGCGCCATCCGCGTGGCACGCAGCTGAAGATTGAGCTGATCTCATGGGATGAGATCGATCTGTCAGTGCAGGCTCGTGTGCTGGAAGTCAACACGGCGGCGACTGTGCTCGATGATGCGATTGAGCCGGAAGAAGCCGACATTGCTGATGAGGCAGCGATGGCTGCCGAGCAGGAGGCGCAGAGCGAACTGGTCGCAGAAGGCCAGGAGAATTCGGCGTCCGACCCAGCGCCACCCGGGGCAGCCAGCTGATCAT
>JACCDH011690360.1_pt1 | contig 13028 bp, 10 predicted proteins | sample 7442481 | NCBI WGS metagenome assembly JACCDH01 (sample SAMN15323433, study PRJNA562643) | freshwater metagenome | isolation source: river surface water | place: USA:Blue River Watershed | collected 2017-08-15
ATTGAGCCCTTGATGTCAATCATTGATGGGATCTTAGGCCAGTCATCCGCTACCTCTAAAGAGCTGCGTAAACGCATTAAGGTCTTTGGAATGGCCTCACGCAAAAGCTCGATTGAAAACTTTGAAGAAATTGGTAGCGCTCTACTCAAACGCGAGCGCCTACACATTGCGTATTACTCCAAGGGCACCAATCAAACCACAGAGCGCGAGATCTCCCCTCAGCGCCTCATTCATTATCGGGATAATTGGTACCTAGACGCCTACTGCCATCTACGTAATGAGCTACGTAGCTTTGCAGTTGATGGAATTAAATCAGCCGCATTAACCAACAAAAAAGCGGATGACATTTCCGAAAAAGAGCTTCATGAAAACTTTGCCGAAAGTTACGGTATCTTCTCAGGAAAGGCAACCCAAAGAGCGAAGCTGCGGTTTTCCCCAGAGCGCGCCCGCTGGGTGTCTGGAGAGCAGTGGCATGGGCAACAAACTGGCAAATTTGACGACAAAGGCTTTTACATCTTGGAGTTTGATTACAACCAAGATCCCGAGCTAGTCATGGATATTATGAAACATGGCTCTGAAGTTGAAGTTTTGGCACCAGCAAGCCTTAAAACCAAGGTGATTAATGAACTCAAAAAGACGTTGTCAAAATATTAGGCAGCATGGACTACGTATACTTTTCCATTAGACCGATGATGCTAGCTCATTTTTTGAGCTTAAGACACCCTAAGATGAACTCATCAACATATAGGGGGAAATAATGAAAAAGATGATCGCCATCGCACTGATTGGATTTGCAGCCAATAGTTTTGCTCAGGCAACCAATTGGAATAGCAGCCCACTTAACTACCAAAACAGCGAACTGAATTACAACAATAGCCCCTTAAATTATCAAAACAGTCCGCTCAACTATCAAAATAGTCCCCAAAACTACAACTCGAATAACGGGGTTTATGACAATCGTGGCAATCGGATTGGTTATGAGGTTCAATCACCCCAAGGCGTAACCAACGTCTTTGATAACAACGGTAATCGGATTGGCTACTCACCAAGCCAAAGATCAAAATAAAAAATAAGTAAAGACCTTAGTTACGATAAATCTATTTCGTATAAGTCTAGTTGTAACTCAAAGCAGTCGGCAAACTCATTAAGTAGGTAATTATGCTTAGGCATTTTGAACCTCATGTAATTGGATCGGGTCTTGGCTGCATACATTAACCGTATACGAAAATAGAGTCTCGCTTACATAAAAGAAAGTTCCGATCAAGAATCCTTGAGCAAACCACCCATTTGATGTTTCTGAAAATGCATATAAGCCCAAGAGCATAAGCAAGGCACCACAAATCTTAATCATCAAAATCTCCTTTTATTCAATGATTTCAGATTAATGGCTAACTAGCTCATTGAATGAGCCTATCAGAAGAAGGGTAAAAAGTATTCAAAATACTGGTGACATCTCAACTGATGCCATCAAACATTTTTGGTGTAATCGCATCCTGTTGAAAAGTAGTTGGAGCAGCCATAAAACAAGCCGAATTTGCCCTTTTTCTCAAGCAACATTCCATCCCCACAGTTTGGACAGCAATTAATAGAATGATTGCAAAGCTCATTATCACAGGTATATCTGCCATTCTCTTTATTTAAATACCCAATTCCACAGACCTTACAAACGTTGGCAGTATAAGTGCACAAAGGAAAATGTTCGCAGCCAAAAAATAACCCCTTGGGACCTTCTTTATCAAGCATTCTTCCAGACTTGCAAGCTGGGCACAGTCTCTTGTATTCCTTCCCGACATTCACTTTTTTAATGTCGTACTCACCACCCACCAACTCAGTAAAAAATGGTGATGGGTATGAGGGGTCACCAATCAGATATACACTTTTTTTGGCCCTAGTTAGCGCTACATAAAACAGCCTTCGCTCTTCAGAGTGAGAAAAAATCTCTCCAGAAGCAAGAATGCTTGTAACAATAGGATCATCCACAATCTCACTAGGAAACCCATAGGATCCACGGCTAAGATCTAAAACAATAACAAAATCAGCTTCCCGTCCTTTTGCCCTATGAATGGTGCTAAATTCAAATGTGCAATTGGGTGCTATTTTGGCAAGTTGCCTATACTCAAGACCCTCTCCATTATGGTTATAGCGCCCCAAAAGCAATACAGCAGCTTTACCACTTTCCACTCGAGCACCAATTTCAGCCACAATCGACTCTAAAAACTTCCCGGTTTTTTTGTTTGGTGAAAATAAAATTACTTCTGGTTGATTGCTCGACTTAAGGGTTACGATCGATTTTTTAATCTGCGCAGGATTTACTTGAATAAATTTAGAGGCAACACTTTCGACCCTGTTATTAAATCGAAATGTCTCCGAAAGGAGTAAATGCTTCGTAAAACCAAAATACTGCTCAAAATTAGTCATCAATCCAATATCACTGCCAGAAAATCGATAAATAGACTGCCAATCATCTCCAACTGCCAAGAACTTTAGGCCAGGATTTGCTTTTTGAATGCTCTGTAATAGCCTACCGCGCCCTACTGAAATATCTTGGAACTCATCAACCAATAAAAACTTATAGCCAGATGTAAACCTTGCATTAGCAATAAGATGACTGGCCTCATGAATCATGTCATGAAAATCAATCTCTCCACTAGACCGCAATTGGCTTTGATAAATCTCATATATAGGCGCAAAGATATTCAAAAAGGAGATAACTCTCTCATATTGATCACCGTCATCAACAAGTGATGCTTTAAATTCTTCAAGAGAAATATCCCTCCCTTTAAACAAATTTAAAAAGGTAGCGCAAATCTTTGCAAACTCACTAACGTATCCACACTTATTTAACGAGTCAAATAACTGACCATCATCTAGTGGATTAAACTCAACACCTCTGGATTCAAGCTTTTCCCTTAAGTTACTAGTGAGGATCCCATCCCTTTTTTCGTGACTATAAGTTTCCACGAGAGTCGTATTATTTTTAGAATGGATTTTCCGCTTCCACTCCACCGATGCAACATATTCAACTTCGTCAATAAATGGTGGGGTATGGTTATTTTTATCTAACGCAAAATGCTCTATGTAGATTCCATAATCAGGCAAATAAAAGTCAGGTTTATATTGACGTCTCAGTATTGTGGCCGTATCAAATTCATAGCGAGCCTCATATACATAGCTAATCCCATTTACATATAGGTAATTAGCTAACACGAGCTCCTCCAGGCTCTTTACCACTTCGCCCTTCAATGTAATGCTCTTCTTATTAGAGTTTATAAATTCGTAGTATTCCCCCAGGCTCTTAAAATCAAAAGCATCCTTATAGGGTCTAAAGTGCTCAATGAAATATTCCGCGACCTCATCAGCTAGTTCGGGGTTTTTAATCACCCTGACGACCACCTGATTAATGTATTGCAAATACTGGTATTGATCTTCAACAAATTGGGCGAGCGATGGCTTTCTTTCATGAGCCTTTGCGATGACATTTAATCCAAACGAATGGAAAGTATGGACATCAACCTGCACCCCTAAGCGAGCCTGAATTCTTTCAGAAATCTCCTCTTTTGCATTTCGATTAAATGCCAAGATCAAAATCTCACCTGGATCTGCCATCTGTTTTTCAACTAAATAACCCACCTTACCCACCAGTAAGCTGGTCTTCCCAGAGCCGGCTGAAGCCACCACCAAAGTAGAGTCCTCATTAGTGACAACAGCCTCTCTTTGTTCTTGGGTTAGAGGGTTTTTCTCAACAGTATCTAAAAACTCTCTATAAAGTTGACATTCCCTTTGAACAAATAATTGATTGCATCTATTTTTGAACGCTGCTGGATTTTCGCAAAATTCTTTGGTTTGCTCTAACAATTCAATAAGCGCGGTATTAAATCCCGCACTTCGAATCGGAATATTGAAATACTTCCCAAGTGGAGCCATGGCAGACTTGCGATGCACTAAATCTGATTGGGCAATCCAAAAATCTCCAGCAGTGGCACTTGCACACCAGTGGGACTCCATATGCAACAAATCCGTTAGTTGCTCAAACTCTCTTTGTAGATTTAAGAGGAACTGACCCCTCTCCTCTATGACCTGAGAAATTTGATTAATCTGCACCTCACTCATTCCCCTAAGGCATATAGCACCCCCGGAAGTCAACTTCATTTCTAATTGGTGCCAGAAAAACCCCTTGCTCCGAACCAATGATGCAACATCCCAGTATCCCTTGGAGCTCACGCCTCCCATACTCGAGTATCGAATCTCGAAGTCCAGTAACTCGCAGTTATAAGAAACGCAACCGGGAGAAAAAATAGTCGCCAGCCAGCTTGGGCTAATTAATATTTTCACTTAAATAAAAACCATCCGATAGCAACTAACGGTATCAATGCAACAGGAAATCTCATCACAATCCCAATACCAATTATCCCAACCGCCAAGTAAACAAATGGCATATACCAAAGATCTTCTTTAACTTTAGTGGCGGAAGACTGATTAACTGGTGTATCCACTCCAATTGGTAAGTCAGGTTTTCTTATATTCTGAGTTATTGAGTTAATGTTTTCAATGTTTTGTCCAACGGGAGGTGCGCTCTGGGCTGTGCGAATAACAGAAGGCTTCTCGTGCAATGATTTTGACGCTGTTTTCTCCTGATGAATCTCACGAGATAACAGTGCAAAATTCTTCAAAGCCTCCTTTTGAGAGCGCAGGATTTTCTGAGAGTCGATGTTGGCAAGTGCGTAATGGCGCCTCAAATCACTCTCAATGCGTAGGAATAGTTCAGCTGTTACATAAGCATCTGCCAATGCGCGATGACTATTCCCATGACTGTTTAGCCCATGATAATTGGCTAATGTTTGGAGCTTGAGATTAAATGAGTGTTGATAGAGCCTCCTTGATAGGAGTAGCGTACAAATAAAATCGTTTGTATAGGTTAGCCCTAGCCTATTGAGCTCGGATCTAAAAAATTTACTATCAAAGCTTGCGTTATGGGCGACCAATTGCGCGCGACCAATAAATCGATAAACATCAGGGATTACCTGGGAGGCCTCCGGAGCCCCATTCATCATCCGATTTGAAATCCCAGTTAACAACTCCACTTCGCGCGGAATATACGTGCCCGTCTTAACCAGACTTTGAAACTCATCCACTACAACGCCTGATTCCATCATCACCACAGCGACCTCTGTAATCCGATCGCCAGCATGAGGAGATAGCCCGGTAGTCTCGAAGTCTATAATTGCGTATCGATTACCCATTAAAACCTAAGTTTTCTAAGATTACTCAATTATAGGAATTAGCCACTACCGCTCTATAGGGATCAACATCAATATGTTAATTACAGTATTAGCCATTAAAGATCAAAACTACTTACCTGACCATTTTTAACGCTTTGATCTATGAAATGATTAATCAAATCCGCAAGACGCTGGCGGCGATACTCTAAGAACTTGCCAAAATTGCCGATCTCTCGCATTTCCAATCCTAGTGGGATGGCTTGTTTTAATAACACATCACCACCTTGGCTATCCACGATTTCCTGGAAGTAGATATTAGGTGCTTTATTAGAAATATTGCGATTGGCTTTGCCGCTAATAAAAGCCATATTGGAGATCTCATTAATATCAGCGCCATCAAAACCAGCTTTCTGGAGCAAAGATTTCGGAAAGATATGGTGATACTCAATTAAATGGCTATGGCCCTGATGAAACAGAGAGAGCCCCAGGCCTGTATTCCAATCTACTGCATTGGAATATTTCAACGCCAGATAACTTAGCGAGAATAAGAAACTGCGCTGTCCGCGTCCAGCCAAATCCCGAGGTTCAACATTAATACGGCCAAAGCGTTGCTCAAGCATTTGCACCAAATCACCAAAATTTCCGCCATCAAGCAATACGCGTAAATCCGCATCCAAGCTAGATTCACTTGATCCTGAGAAATGCCCTTTAATACCGCCAGCAAAGAGCCATTGAAGCATTTGACTTGAATCACTGGGGGCTAGCTTATAGTCCTTCAGATCCCCATACACTGCAATCGGAATTAAATAATATGGCGATGCGAGCAAGGACATGCCTTCAATGCCGGCATTTTGCTTGAGAAAATTAATAGCGTAATCGATTCCGTTCTTGGTTTTCTCCCAACTACTCTGAAGCTTTGCCAGGGGGATCGTACTTACCGTTCTAAAGCGAGATTGTCCGGTAGCAAAAACTACCAATAACCGAACTAACAATCCCGTATCGATATAAAAATTGCTTTGCTCTTCGCAAGTATTTGAAAAATCCTCAAAGATAGTGAGCGACCCAGGCCACTTAGCGGTAATTTGCGCTAAAGCCAAATCTGAGCCCTTGAGCTTGGCACCTAATGAGTTCACCCGCACGAAGATTTCTGCCACCTCCTCATAAGAGAGGTTGCGCGGCAAGATTTCCATGGTGTAAAGGTAATCTTTGATAACTCGCAGGCGATTTAAACGATTCAAATAGACCGCAAACTGTGGATCATTTGGTGAACTCACTAAATCCTTGACCAGCTCCCAATCATTTTGGCTAGCAAAGACTTTAGAAACACTCACCCAATTTGGGCGATTTAATATTTGACTAGATGCAACCGCAAAGACGCGGCCATTTAATCTCTGCAAAACATTCTCACCACGATCATCATCCGATCCCTCGTCGACTTCCGCGCCCTCCTCATTACCATTAGCATCATCTTCCACCTCGAGAAGATCTATAGGAGGCCCTTCAGGATGATTTAAGTTAAAAGCAATATCAATAGGCCTTTGGCGATTGCGGACCTCAATAGGCTTTCCTGAAAGCACCGCAGTCAAAGATGTTAAACGCTGCTGACCGTCAAGCAATAGTTTCTGAGTGGCAAACGCATTGGGCTTTTGCTGAACTTGTAAATCTCTGGGCTGCTGCTCAGCATCAGTTTCCCAAACAAGAATTGTCCCCGATGGGTAGCCACGATATAGAGAATCCAATAAGTCCCGCACTCGAGTAGATGTCCAAACATAGCGACGCTGCATCTCAGGGAGTCGCAATTCGCCACACTCAATCATTTGCACCAAATCTAAAACACGGGTTTCCTGTTTTGGCATTCCTCAGTCCTTTGTAAAATCTAAATAGTAATAATAACTATACGCTGATTAGCATTAACTTCTTAATATTAATACGATCCAATAGACTTCAAGCTCCAAGCCCATTTTTGAGGGCTATGATCGTGATTGCAGGCAACCAAAAAGTAGATTATTAATTTTGATAAACAGCTACCGCCTTCACCAATACCTCAGATACATGATTTCTTAGGGCTGGAGGATCCACCACCTCGACATCGGCACCTTGGCGCAGAATATCCAAAGTCAACTCCCTCTCATCGCTATAAGGAATTTCTAATAGATAAGAGCCATCTTCCATCACTTCACCACGCTGCTTGGGATGCCATAACTCTTTAGAAACCCACCGGGCTCTAAAGGGCGTAAATTTGAGCCTAGCAATTTGATATTTTTTGCCAGCAAAGATCCCATAAGAAGATTCCAATTCGGACACCAAAACATTCTCATCAACCGATACAGCAGGCTTCTCCAGCCCCTTTATCATCTCAATGGCATCTAGTGAGAATGTTCGCAGATCATCGCGATCGTGACAAAAAGCATCTAAGTACCAGTTATCGCGGTAGTAAACCAATCTCTGGGGTGATACCTCGCGCTCACTGATGCTTTCGTTATATCTTTGCAAATAACGAATATGAATCCGTTTTCTTGCCAACAAAGCATTGGCAATTAATTCAAAATAGGCCGGGGATGTTCTACGTCTGGCTAAACCTACAATCTTAATTCTCTTGGCCACCTCTTTCAGAGAAAAACTACTTTCATCTAGCAACTTTTCTAAGCGACTGCGAATAGGATTAACCTGCGCATTCACCATGCCATTGGGTTCAATATTTTTTAATAACTCAATAACGGATAGCCAAGAATGAATCTCTGATTCATTTAACCAAAGTCCAGGTAGCGAAGTTAATGAATCAACGCCATCCTTCTTGCCATTAAGAACATACCCTTTAAGATCTGCATTCCACTCAATTGGCGCACCCAATCGATCTCGCAAATACTCTAGGTCTCGCCTAAAGGTCGCCCGAGAAACTTCAAGTACTTTCAAAAAGTGTTCAGCGGTAACTACTTGGCGCTCTCCTAACAATTTTTGAATCTTATAAAACCGTTCCGTTCTATCCATTAATTTGCCTTACGTCCTCGTTATGAAATTTATTTAGATTTATTTCATTTTGAGTAGTCACAGTCTCATGGGGTGAGCCTGGCTCAAGTCAAAAATGAATTCTGTTTAATTTTTATAAGGATCGTTATGAAAAAGCTGGGTATATATACAGTAGTTACTGCTTTGTTGACTGTTGGAACAATTGCAAGCGCTAATGCACAATCAAAATTTGAAGGTGCATACGGCCAAATTGGTATTGGCTATGAAAACATCACGCCAACTTTTAACTCTAGTGGATTAAATATTATTGGCGTTGGGGCGGCACCAATTAGCACAAACGTTTCAAGCCAAGGCAGTGTGATGGGCGTTGTCACTATTGGATATATGGCGCCAATTACCAAAGACTTTTTGCTGGGCATCGGCGCTGAATATAACCCGTTTAACTCACAGTCTGGCAATTACAACTACGGCGTAAGTAATGTGAGAGTAAATGGTACATATCAATCACAAAATCAATACAACATCTTCCTTTCACCAGCAACTCCAGTTGGCACAGATGGTTTACTCTACGGCAAAGTTGGCTACACAGGCGCTTCTGTAAAAGCTACCGAAGGTGGCGTTTCAAACACCCAAAACCTAACAGGCTACTCACTTGGACTTGGATATAAGCAAATCATTCAAGGCGGTCTATATGGCTTCGGTGAAGTGAATTACATGGGCTATGGCAATCACACCAACTCTTACAGTGGTGTTGCTGGTGGCTACACTTATAGCTATTCCTTGACCTCTAGCGCAAATGTATTTAACGCGGTTGTTGGTATTGGTTACAAGTTTTAAACAATAAGCTAAAGGGGGATGCAAATCCCCTTTTGAAAAATCACTCTTCATCATCCTCTTATCCAGTCTTGGATGAACTGCATTATCCGGGCACTATTCAACATCCTTGGTGGGCCAAGAAAAGGATATGAACGCTGCCAAGGATGAAGGCGATAACCTGTCGATTACTAAGTCTCAAAAAGAAATCAAGGTGGACATGAGCTCATCAGATGCCATCTCTATATTGGGCTCACCCAATATGCTCGCTACCGAAGGGAGGCGACGTGAGTTTTGGGCATAGAAGTTATGACCTCAAGCTCAGCCGATCGGTCATTTCTGCGGTTTCTCGCAGATAGAAGTGCAACCGTGAGTCGAACCAAAAAAATGCCGCCCATTGTCATCAAGTGTGATGACAATGGTAATTTAATATATTTACAGTTATATTTACATTAACAGTGTTAATATAACTGCATGGAAACTCAAAAACTCACCTTTGATGAACTTTGCGCCTTATCGGGCTTAAGTTCGCGCACTCTGCGTTACTACACCCAAATTGGCTTAATTGATAAGCCTATAGGGCAAACAAGAGCAGCCCACTATACAAACCTTCACCTTGATAAAGCCCTGCGCATTAAGCAATTGGCTGATTCAGGTATATCGCTAGAGCGAATTCGAGAGGTTTTATCCGGCGAATCCCTGCCCATCCCTGTTCGCATTAAAAAACCCGGTCACATTGAAGTGAAAACCCATCTTTGGATCGCTGCTGGTGTTGAGCTCCAAATCTCCCCAGAAACGGCAAATTTAAGTCCAGAGGCATTGCGTGAATTTTTGCAAAGCGTGATGCACTCCTATGAGCAGATTACAAAGGATAAGAAATGATCACCATCCAGAATCAATCCCCGTTGCCGTTCAGTCGCAATCAATTGATGGCCCTGCAATCAGTAAAAGCCACAGGGGTAGTCCAAGGCCTCATGTTGGAAATGACCATTCGCCAGGAATATCAAAATTTCACGCAAGACACTCTTGAAGCCTCCTATACCTTTCCCATGGGTTGGGGTGCTAACTTTATAGATCTGCATGTAGAAATTGCAGGCAAGCGACTGCGCGGCTTAGTCATCAAAAAGCAGGCGGCAATCACGGGTTATGAAAAAGCTATTGCCGAGGGCGATACCCCCATCATGCTCGAGAAAAACTCCGAAGGCATCTACACCGCCAGCTTAGGCAACCTCAAGCCTGGAGAAACCGCAATCATTGAGTATCGTTATGCGCAATTGCTACAAGTCGAAGAGGGATGCGCCAGAATTTGTTTGCCCACCACCATTGCACCACGGTACGGAAAAGAACGGTTTGGCGGCATTCAGGAACATCAAAGCACCCAAGCAGATATATTGGCGCAATACCCTCTTACCCTCTCATTGCAGCTTAGCGGGGGCGCCGAAAAATGCACGATTGAGTGCCCCAGCCATCACATTGAAGTAACACAAAATTCCTCTGGAACGCTGGTTGAGTTAACTCGCAATGGATTTTTAGATCGCGACTTTATTCTTAATTTGAGCGGACTCAAAAACCAATCTTTTTGTATGGTTGCACCGGATAAAAATAGGGGATCAGAGGCTTGCACTGTACTAGCTAGCTTTAATCCCAATATTGATGGCAATGAGATTGCCGAGCCTATTGCCCTGAAGATCCTAGTAGATTGCTCAGGCTCCATGAGTGGCGATAGCATTGAATCTGCCAAGGAGGCATTGCATCAGGTTTTAATGAATCTTAATTCCGATGACCAGTTTAGCTACTCCCAATTTGGCGATACAGTGGAGCATGCCTTTGAAGGACTACAACTAGCCACCCCATTTAACATTGCCGCTGCATCCATCTTTGTCAGCGATACCGAAGCGAATTTAGGCGGCACACAGATTGAGCATGCCCTCCTTTCCACCTTCAAACTCAAGGCGAAGGACACTCAAGCAGATATTTTGCTCATTACCGATGGAGAAGTTTGGGATACCGCGAACATCATTGAGACTGCTAAGCAATTTGGGCAACGCATCTTTGCTATTGGCGTTGGTAACGCTCCCGCCGAAACACTCTTGCAAGAATTGGCTGAAGCAACTGGCGGCGCTTGCGAACTAGTGCCACCCAACGGGGATGTTCAGATGGGAATTACTCGCATGTTTCACCGCCTGCGCCAGCCTAGAGCACGCAATATTGAAATCGATTGGGGTCATGATGAAAAGCCTGAGTGGGTCAGCGGCATCAGTGCAGCCATTTTTAATCTGAATACCAATCATGTATTTGCCGGCTTTAAATCGCCGCCCCAACGCCCTGCCACCCTATCTTTTCAGCTCGGAAGTAATCCTAAAAGATATTTGGCGCAGGCAAACACCTTAATGCAATCCGATTCAGATCTGATTCCTAGACTGGGAGCAGCACAAAGGCTTAGAACCATGTCTGATGAAGATCAAACTACCTTAGCCATCAATTACCAATTGATCACTAGGCATACGAACTACCTACTCACATATATTCGCCCAGAAGAAGAAAAAGCCACTGGCTTACCAGAGCTCCAAAAAGTAGCTCAAATGCTAGCAGCGGGCTGGAGTGGTGCTGGAACTAGCAAAGACATGAGTGGGCCTCAAGTTCTATTTTCCAGGAGCAGACAATCATTTGATGCTAGTTACGATTTGCCCAGGGTCTTTAGAAGCACAGCAAACTCAAAAATAACAATCCAAGAGTGTGACGATGAATGCAATTCCTTAGAAGAGTTGGCGCCACCAGCAAAAGCAAGCAACCAAAGAACTCAAGGACCACTCACACCCCATGAAATCATTGGTCTTGCCAATCAGTGGATTCAAAATCCCGCAGATATTGGGCAATTCGTAGAAGTAATCCAAGCGCAATTGATTGATGCAAATCTAACGTCCTTACTGAAACAATTTACTCCTAACCTATCTGATAAAGACGTCTGGACTGTCATTCTGTCTTGGTTATTGATTGACTCGCGCACTAAAGGGAAGTGGAAACCAAAAACGAAAACAGCGATTGAGGCTTTGGCAAATACATTGCCCGCAAACCAACTCAAGACCTCACTAGTAATTGTGAAACCCTATTTAAGCAGGCTATTGGATAACCATCCATCGCCTGAAACTGCGACCGTATGGAGCCTCCCCAACTGGCTACGCAAATTAGCCGATTAGGATCTATTATGAAAAATATTTTTCGTCTATTCTTACTGACACTTTGCCTCACCACTGTCCCAGCGCTTGCCCAAAGTGACTTATGCGACTACTACCAACCTCAGTGCGCTACTAAATTTGATCAATTTAGTAAAGCAGCAAAGCAATTAGATCTCGAGGTAAAAAACAAAAAACTATCCAATCTTGAGGCGGCACAAAAAGTAGTCGCATTATCAGACTCACTTTATCCAAAAGATGTATTGTTTGCGAGTATTAATAAGCAAAATCTCGTGATAGCTCAGTTTGCTGAGCGCTACCACCTCTCAGAGAGCCAAATCAGTGAACTCGATAACTCCGCAACGGATACATTTCGTCAAGCCCTATTAGAGCGATTCGCCGTCATGAAAGCGGCGCAAGAAGTAGGTCAGTTTTATAGTCAATATCAGGCACCACAGCAATATCAACCACCCCAACAAAACCCAGCCAATACTGCTGCAATAGCGACTTTGCTTAATGGTATTGGCAAGGCTTTTACTAACTCATTTGGTCAATCGATTACCCCACCACCCCGTATCTGCAATTACTACGGCGGCACGAGTTACTGCTTTTAGGAGATTCCTACTGTGAATCAAGAGATAGAGCGCACAGTATGGCTTTCCTTTTGGAGAAGCCTTAAAGGTGGAGTTTGCACCTCTTACCGATCTGATGCCTCCATCATTGAAAATGAGGGCTGGCCTGAAATCACTAGCGCACTCTCAATTGAGGGGCTAATGTTTAAGCCTACGGTGCGAGACTACTATCTCCTTAGACGCCGACCCATCATCCATAAATTGTTTACAAACCACACCACTAA
>JACCDH011243545.1_pt1 | contig 13021 bp, 11 predicted proteins | sample 7442481 | NCBI WGS metagenome assembly JACCDH01 (sample SAMN15323433, study PRJNA562643) | freshwater metagenome | isolation source: river surface water | place: USA:Blue River Watershed | collected 2017-08-15
ACGCCACTTGTTTTTGACGCGCTGCGTTGTTGGTGGTCGAACCGCACTCGATATCCACAGTGCCGTTTTCAGTCAAAGGAATGCGGTTTTGCGAAGTGACCGACAAATACTTGGTTTCCAAACTGCGGCCGGCCGCTTTTTCCAAGTTGGCAATGATGCGTTGGCAAATCTCAACGTGGTAGCCCACATACTTGCCGTCACCCAAGGTGTAAGACAAACCGCCTGATGAATCGCGCACGCCCATGGTGACGCTGCCAGCGGCTTTCACCTTGGCAATGGTGTCATTGGCTTGGGCCATGGCTGAACCGGCTAGCAAAGAGGCAATGGCCACGGCAAAGAGTTGCTTTTTCATGTGAAGCTCCAATGTGAGTTTTGGTTAGAGAAAAGTTGCATTCTAGGCAAGAAATTGGCGAAAAAACGATGTGGAGAATCTGCTTCGTGGTGGGGCAGTCATAATCTCGCACCATCGTATTTACCCTTACTTCCTGTGTCTTCGACTCCTTTCAACGCACCCAACACGCCAACACCACAGCAAGGTGCAGGCGTGGTGCTGGATGACGTGACCTTGCGTCGGGGTGCTACCACCGTTTTCTCTCAACTGCATTTGCAACTGACGGAACCACGCATTGGTTTGATCGGGCACAACGGCGTTGGCAAAACCAGTTTGTTTCGCCTGATTTGCGGTTTGGATCAACCGCAGGCAGGCAAAGTTTGGGTGGCCGGACAAGCTGTGGGGCATGCAGCGCAAAGCCGACCTCTGGCGGGCATGATGTTTCAAAACCCAGACGAACAAATCATCTTCCCCACAGTGCAAGAAGAATTGGCCCTGGGGCTGCAAGCGCATGGCCAATCACGGCGCGAAGCTTTGACCCACACACAAGCTTGGTTGGCACAGCGCGGTTTATCGCATTGGGCCGAACGCGCCATCGGCAGTTTGAGTCAGGGCCAACGCCAGCACGTCTGCTGGTTGGCCATGTTGTTAGCGGCCAACCCTGTCATGCTGCTAGACGAACCCTATGCCAGCCTAGACCTGCCGGGCCAAATGCGCTTACGACAAGAAATCGACCAAAGCCCACATCAAGTGATTGTGTCTACCCATGCGCTTGAACATGTGCGCCACTTTGAACGCGTGATTTGGCTAGACACCCAGGGTGTACGCCTCGATGGCCCAGGCCACACGGTGTGTGATACCTACCGTGCACACACTTTGCAAGCGAACGCATCGCCAGCTATTAAAGCAAACGTTTCATGAAAAGCATTTACAGTGACCATCACACATGGCTACACACTTTGTCAGCCGGCTTCAAATTGCTGGTGATGCTGTGCTTAGGCGTGGGTTTGTATGCCACGCAAAATCTGTGGCTGTTGGGCATGGTCTGCGCATTGTGTGTGTGTGTGTATGCAACGCTGGGTCGTGTGGGCTGGCGGGCACGCAAACTGTTAATGCCCTTGCTGCTGGCGGGTTTGTTGGTGCTTGGTTTTCATGCGTATTTGCAGCAAATCGATTTGGGGCTGGTGAGTGCATTGCGCATGCTCAGCATCAGCTTGATCGGTGTTGCGTTGACGCTCACCACATCTACTGCCGCGCTCTTGCACACCTTGGAATGGGTCATGCAACCGCTCAACAAACTTGGCCTTCAATCACAACGCATCGCTTTACAATTCGCGCTGATGCTGCGCTTCATAGAACACTTCTTCATGGTGTGGCAACAACTTGATGACGCCCACAAAATTCGCACCGGCAAATCGGGTGGTCTGCGACTGCTGGCTCCACTCACACTGCATATGTTGCAATCTGCCAAGCGTGTTGCAGACACCTTAACCTTGCGCCTTCCTCGCTAACACCTATGTCTGAACTCGACCCCCAAACCAGCAACCCCACCAGCGCTGATACGCAACCCACACCAACAGCCAACGTTGCAGCATTGCCCATCGCGATGAGTTCGCTGTTTGCAGCCTTGCTGGCTGTGTTGGGGTTGATCCCAAAAATCGATTTGCCTTTGGGTGTGCCCATCACCTTGCAAACCTTGGGCGTCATGCTCGCAGGTTGCCTGCTTGGGCCCAAACGTGCTTTACAAGCGTTGTTGCTGTTTTTGTTGGCTTTGGCTTTGGGCTTGCCGCTTCTCTCAGGTGGACGCGGTGGTTTAGGTGTGTTCATGGCGCCCTCAAGTGGCTACCTGTTAGGTTGGCCAGTGGGAGCATGGGTCACAGGTGTCATCATGGCATGGCTGACACAGCGACAAACCAACAACACCCCAACCCGCTCTGCTGTGCATGCGTTTGTGGCTTCAGCGTTGGGTGGTTTGCTCATGGTGCATGTGTGCGGTGTGATTGGCCTGGTGTTGATCGCCAACCTCGCTTGGCAACAAGCACTTTTAGGCACCTTGGTGTTTGTGCCGGGCGACCTCATCAAGTGCGTGCTCACCGCCATGGTGGTGCACACCGTGTCACGTGGCCTGCCCGATTGGCGACTGGGTGGGGTCAGCGCACATTGAGCGCCAAAGGAGCGCAACATGAGCGCAACATGAGCGAGTTGATTCACACGTCACTGGCGCAATGGGCTCAACACACGCCACATCACAACGCTGTTGTTTGTGACAACACATCATTGAGCTTTGTGCAACTGCATGAAGCGGTGTCAGCTCAGGCAGACCTTCACAGCACTTCAGCTACCACATGTTTGGTGGAGGGCAAGCACAACACACTGCTCCAGTTGATTGAGTTTTTAGGCATTGTGCAAAGCGGACGCTGCGCTGCAGTGACTGACCCAGAATGGCCGGTGCACATTCGCCACGCGGTGGCTCAAGCCTTGCCCAAGACGTCCTTCCACCAACGCGCAACGCTTGACAGCGATCCGTTTTACATCGGCTTTACCTCTGGCAGCACAGGCATTCCTAAGGGTTTTCAACGCGACCATCGGTCGTGGATTGAGAGTTTTCGTTTGTGTGCAAACACTTTTGACATAGGCCAAGACTTGGGCATATTGGCACCGGGTCGCCTATCCCATTCATTGTTTTTGTTTGGCATGTTGCTTGGCCTCTACACAGGGGCGGGCATCGCTATACAAAACAAGTTTTCTGCTTCTCACACGCTAGCCACTTTGCAAGCCGGAAAGCACCCTTGTTTGGTGGCTGTGCCCAGCCAATTGATCATGCTTTTGAATTGGGCGCAACATCGGCGCATTGTCTCGGTGCCACCAGTTCGCTTGATTTTGATCAGCGGCGCACGCTGGATGCGTCAGCACACACCTGCGTTGCAAAGCCTATTTCCAAATGCGCGCATCATTGAGTTTTATGGCGCCTCTGAAACCAGTTTCATCGCGTGGAAAGAAGCACAAGAGCCTGCATCCGCTGACGCGGTGGGTCGACCCTTCTCCAATGTCGAACTGCACATTCGTCCTGTTGATACGCACACACCCCCAAACCACCCACCAACGCAAACCATGTCACCTGGCGTGATTTATGTGCGCAGCCCCATGCTCTTCATGAACTATTTGGGCGCACAGCACGACCCCACCGCTGCTGTGCGAGACGGCGAGTGGTTGTCGGTGGGCGACATGGGTTACATCGATGCGCAAGGCCACTTGTGCTTGTCAGGCAGACAAAATCGCATGATCGTCACGCAGGGCAAAAATCTTTTTCCCGAAGAACTCGAAAACTTGCTGGCCACCCACCCCAGCATTGCCAGCGCCTCGGTGCATGCTGTGCCCGATGAGGTGCGCGGCTCTCAAGTGGTGGCTGTGCTGCACCCAACTGTCCCTTTGACTGATACAACGTTTCCCGATGCAAACGCGCTCATGAAATGGTGCCAACAACGCACTGAGGCCTTTAAAGTGCCTCGGCAGTTTTGGGTGTGCGATGCATGGCCTTTCACCGCCAGCGGCAAAACAGACCACGCCCAACTTGGCCATGCATTGATGCGTCAACACACACAAACAACATTCGACGCAACAACAACTTCATCTCAAAGTTTTACTGAGCTGCCATGCCTGCAACACCTGTCTTGATCAGCGCTTGGGCCCGCAGCGCCGTGGCGCCCGTGCAAGGCGCATTTCGCACCCTCCATGCGCATGACATTGCGGCACCCATCGTGCAAACGTTGTTGCAGCGCTCTGGTGTGCCAGCGTCTGCCATCGATGCTTTGGTGATGGGCAATGCCCTTGGCGCAGGGGGTAACCCCGCTCGCATGACGGCATTGGCCGTCGGTTTGCCCGATCAATGTCCTGCGTTCACCCTCGATTCGCAATGCTGCTCGGGTTTAGATGCCGTGGCCAGCGCCGCCGCCATGATCGCGAGCGGTCAAGCCCATGTGGTTGTAGCAGGTGGTGCAGAAGCCTGGAGCCGCGCACCCATAAGACACCACCGCCCCATGCACGACGGAGAAGCTTCCCTTGCCTACGAGCGCCCCGCGTTTGCACCCGACCCCGAGCGTGACCCTGACCTGTTGCAAGCGGCTGCGTTGTATGCGCATCAGCACCAAGTCAGCCGTGCCCAACAAAATGCCTATGCGCAACAAAGCCATTTGAGTGCGCTCACACACCGTACGTCATTGCAAGCCCATATCGTGCCCATTGCAGGCGCCATGCACGATGCTTATCCGCGCGACATTGCAGATCAAAAACTGCATCGCATGCCCTTGGCTGCGAGCATAGAAAACAATCATTCCGATATTGACTGTGGCGTCAGCCAGTTGGCCATCTCGGTCAAAGCTGATGGCGCCGCTTTTGTGCTGCTGATGAGCCAAGACGCTTGCCAACGATTTGGCTGTCATCCCCAAGCGACATGGTTGGCACACACAGCCGTTGGTTGCGCGCCCGACATGCCCCTGCTTGCCGCTCAAGCGGCTGCGCAAGCTGTGCTCACACGTGCAGCTTGGTCAAGCCCGCAAACTTTGCAAGCCGTTGAACTGCACGACGCCTTTGCCGTGCAAGGCATCGCCTTCAACCAAGCCTTGTCGCTGCCGCCTGACATTTGCAACAGCTATGGTGGCGGTTTGGCACGCGGCCACCCCATTGGCGCTTCGGGTGCGGTGGCTCTGGTGCAGTTGTTAGCCAGGCTGAGCCTGTCAACACACTCCCAGCCAACAGGCTTGGTGGCCATAGCGGCTGCGGGCGGTTTGGGTTCAGCTGCCTTGGTGCAGTTTACTGGCACCCGATGATTTACCCCGTGCTTTGAACTTGCGCATCAGCGCCGCTTGCTGTGCAACAGCGCAATGTTCATTTCCGCTGACAACGTGCTGGCATAAAACTTCTCAATCATTTCGACCGACGTTCTGGCATTGCGCGCCAATGTGAGCAAATCAATGTTGCCCCCGTAAATCAGTCGAAACGTGATGGCCGTATGTCGCAAGCTGTATAGGGTACGGTCAATGCCATGCGGCCCTTGTTTGATGTTGAGCTCGTTCAAAATCCAGTTGAACAACCACCCCATGATGTCGAGCAACAGCCTGCGGTTTTTTTCAGCAGGAAAAAAAATGTAATCGTCTGGCCCACCATAACCTTGTGCACATTGGTAAGCGTGCAATCGTTGGTACACCGCTTTGGCGGCAGGCAAACTCACCGTGGCGGCTTTGTGGCGTTTGATCTCAGGTAAATTCAAACGCAAATACTTAAAGCGTCCGTCAATCACCTCAATGTGTTTGTGCTTAATTTGCCTTAAATCACCCGGTCGCACAAAGGTGTACACCATGAACTGGATCAGCCACAGCATTTCGGTGGGCATTTGGTGAAACCCGCTTTTGATCCATATTTTCTTGCCTGGCTCCCAATCGGTGAACGTTTGATCACGCAAGTCTTTTGCTTTTTGCAATATGGCTCGGTACTCGGTGATGGTGAAAGCACCACGCGAATTCACATGTGTCTCCACCTTTGGAAACATGGGCTGCGTTGGCAAAATATTGCGCCGATTGAGCAAGCGCAACAGCTTTCTAACCTGCGCCAAATAACCCTGGATGGTGGTGTTGGACAAGTTTTTTGATTTCAAAAAATCAACAAACTTTTCCAAAGTTTCGCTGTTGATGGTGTTCAGGGGTACGCTCTTGAAGAAATCAAACACGTAATGCTCAAGCCTGTTTTTGGTCATCAAGTAAGAGCCATGCTTGATCTCGTCACGCTCGGCCTTTTGCATTTCGGTGGCCAAAATGTCTTGGGTCAAGCTGTGCAGCAAATCCAGATTGTCTTGCGCTGACAAGGCTTGCTTGAAGCTGCGCTTCACCACGATCTCACCGCTGTTGTTGAGCTCATCAAAAAACACACGGGCCTGCGTTTTGGCCTCTTCTAAATCTGTGGTTTTGAGGCTTTTAGAGGTGTATTTGCCCAAGCTGTACACACGAACTTGCCAATAACGGCTACCCGCGATTCGGTAAATTTTTAACTTACTGGGTAAATCGTGCAGGCTTTGAAAGCTCGACTTGATAGGTGCATTTCTGGCACGAGGTTTCGCAAAAAACGGCTCGTTGGCAGAAAGATGGCTAAGTGCGGGCGTCATGGATTGAGGATGTCAATTACGGCATTTTTTTGATTTTATTTACAAATTTATAGTTCTATTGATTTAATTCATTAATTTTTCATAGTTCATAAGATTTATTAATCAAGACTGCGAGGAATGTACTCTAAAAATTTCATATGAATCAATAGCTTGCAATTGTTTTTTCAACACAAAGGTCAAAATCCCTCGTTGCTTTGGCCGTACTGGCCACAACTTCTGCTTTTGCGCAGTCTTCTGTCACTATTTCAGGCACTTTTGACGCCAACGTCAAATCCGCCCAAACCACTTACGCGACCAGCGGCAACAAAGTGACTCAAAACTCATTGGGTTACAGCGATCAAGGTACCAGCGGCATCATCTTCAAAGGCGTTGAAGATCTGGGCGGCGGCTTGAAGGCTAATTTTTGGTACGAATTGAACTTCAACCCAACACGCGGCGCGACCAACCTCAAAGCGCCCAACGACACGCCTGCTGCTGGCGCGTCGGCCACCAACCAAAACTCTTCGCTGAACAACGGAGAGGTCTATATTGGCGTATCGGGTGGTTTTGGTAATTTCAAAATCGGTTCACCCAACACACCATCATTGACAACACAAACGGGTCGTCATCCTTTCGGCACCAAAGTGGGTGGCGGTTTTAACGGCGTGACGGGTGCTGGCCACGTGCGTCAAGACAAGGCCATTTCTTATGCAACGCCCTCATTCAGCGGCTTCTCAGCTATTTTGAACGTTGCAGCCAAGGTGACGCCAGACACAAATGGCGCCACAGCTGTGACACAACAAGCTGGCTCTTCAGACCTCGGCCTCAACTACAACAACGGTCCTTTGAACATTGGCGTATCTAACTTCTCAACCTCTAGGGTGGCAGCTGATACAACCAACAACAAGCAAACCAACGCGTATGCCAACTACACCATTGCTTCCGCTACTGTGTACGTTGGTGCCCACAATGAAACAGCTGTAACAGGTGCAAAAAGCAGCGGCAGCAACCTTGCTTTGAAATACCAATTGACGCCTACGGTTGCCTTGCTGGCCAACACTGCTAAGTTGGATGACAAGTCAACAGCCAACAAAGACAAAAGAATCGGTGCTTTGGGCGTGAAATATGACTTGAGCAAGCGCTCATCCGTGTATGCACGTTATGTATCCGAAAAGAACGACAACGCCACGGCCAACAGCGGCGTGTCTAATGTCAAGACAACTTTGGTAGGTTTGAACCACAACTTCTAATCCTTAGGCTGGCTTAGCCAGTTCAAGACGTAAAAGTTTAAAACCCCATCGTGGCTTCACGATGGGGTTTTTCAATGAAAAAACCCGCCACGTTGCCGCAGCGGGTTTTTGGTCTTTTAATCCTCGACTAGCTTACGCTAGCGCGGGGATTAGAAAGCGTGTGACAAACCAATAGCGTTGAATTTGCCTTTGGAGATTTGTGTGGCGCCAGTCACAGCTGTGTCTTTGGTTTCACCAACCATCACATAAGCAGTTGTGCGCTTGCTCAAGTCATAACGAACACCATACTGAGTCTGTTTCAGGTTGTTCACAGTGGCTGTTGTGCTCTTGACTTTGCCTGAACCACCAACATAGTAGAAGCGCGCTTTGCCCATGGTGTATTGAGCACCGTAGGAGTTACCAGAGATGTCGCGATCTTTGGTGTTGTCAGCCACATCATCGTGCTTACCGCTGTTGTTAGAGAAGGTCAACTTGATATCGCCCATGGTGTATGAACCCACCACTTGAGTGATAGAGGCCTTAGAGTTTGCGTTGGCTGCTGCAGAACCTGCTACACCAAAGATACTTGAAGCATTGTTACCGTTTGCACCAGTTTTCTCTGCTTTGTAGGAAGTGTTAGCAACTCCCACATTCAAGCCACCGTTTGAATAGTCAACGCGGAAAGCTGTGCGATTTGCTTTGTTCAATGTGTAGGGTTGGTTTGTGCCAGATGATTCCCACTCACGCTCAGCCCCAGTTTGTTGTTGGACAGTTGCTTTGAAGCCGCTGAAAGCTGGCGTTGTGTATTGCCAACCGTTAGCGCGCGCGCCACCAACTTCACCCAAGCCAATAGTGTGCAACTGACCGCCATATTGCTCGCCTGCCAACAAGTGACCAGATTGGCTCGACAAGTTGTAGAACGAGCTAACCAAGTAACCAGCGCGGACTTCACCAAAACCACCAGTCAAAGCGACATAGGTTCCACGGTTTGTACCAGTTGTCACAGCGCTATCACCAGAGATTTGGTTGTCAGCGGTTGCAGCAGCGCGTGAGCCAATCACGATAGGAGCGCCGTTGTTAGCGCGAGCACCCCAATCAGTCACGTTGGTTGGGCTGATGCCGTGTTCGTTCACGAATTGGGCCTTCAAACCACCACCCAAGTCTTCTGTCACGGTCAAAATAATGCGGTTAGGAACGTTTGAGCCATCACCAATGCCAGCGGACTTCAAAAACAAAGCGCCAGAGCCATTGATGGCTTCTTTGTTGGCGTATGCGACATCAGCATTACCAGTAATTGAAACGCTAGATTGCGCGAAAGCAGATGTTGCGGCCAAAGCAGCCAGGGCAACGAGGGATTTTTTCATTTCAAGGTTCTCCAAGGTTTGAACAAGGGGCTCTGACTTTGACGCCAGGCCGACCTCCTTTTTCGGGAAGCTGGCGCTATTGAACCAGAGCTCTATGCTCCGCGCTATGACAACACCTAAAAATGTGGCTATTACGTTGCATCAATGCAACAAATTGCCGTTTTCAGGATGAGTTTCGGGACAACTCCCGCTGAATAATGGGGTTTACCCGAAGACTATGTGTAAAAACTTAAACTCACCCCATGGACGCCTTTTTCATCGCCGCCGACAGCGCTTTGCGCACCGTGTTTGCCCCACATCACGCCAGTCGCCCCATGCCGCAAGGTGCTGCCACCGGCAACTCTCAGGCTTTGTCAGAGTCAGAAAAGCGTGAATCAGCCGCCCTGATGCGCGTGAACCATGTGGGTGAAGTTTGCGCACAGGCGCTTTACACAGCCCAGGCCTTGGCCACGCGTGACCCTGCCCTGCGCCAGCATTTTTTAGAGGCCAGCGCCGAAGAAACCGATCATTTGGCATGGACCGAGGAGCGTTTGCGCGAGTTGGGCGACCGCACCAGCTGGCTCAACCCGCTTTGGTATGCCGGTGCGTTTGGCATTGGCTTGTTGGCAGGCAAATTGGGGGGTGACAAGGTGAGCTTGGGGTTTGTGGTGGAAACCGAAAAACAGGTGGAGGCGCATTTGCAAAGCCACATGGCAAAGTTGCCCAACAACGACCACGCCTCTCGCGCCATCGTTTCGCAAATGAAGGCGGACGAAATACGTCACGCACAAGAGGCGCAAAAGGCTGGTGCCACAGAGTTGCCTGAGCCCGTCAAACAAGCCATGCGCATGGCGGCCAAGGTGATGACCACCGTGGCGCATCGTATTTAATTTCTCAGCGAGAAGCGCTCAAGCCTCTATCAAATCAAAACTGGTGGTGATGTCTGCCGTTTTACCCAGCATGATGCTGGCTGAGCAATATTTGTCGTGGCTCATGGCAATGGCGCGTTCCACCGCAGAAGCAGGAATGCCTTTGCCTGTGACGGTGAAATGCATGTTGATTTTGGTGAACACCTTGGGGTCAACTTCTGCTCGTTCGCTGGTGAGTTTTACGCTGCAACCACGCACGTCGTGACGACCACGCTTCAAAATCAACACCACGTCGTAGGCGGTGCAACCACCGGTGCCAGCCAACACAGTTTCCATGGGGCGCGGGGCCAAGTTTTGCCCGCCGTTTTCTGGCTTGGCGGCATCTGGTGCACCGTCCATCGCAATGACATGACCGCTGCCTGTTTCGGCCACAAAACCCATGCCCGAACGGGTGCCAGTTTGCCCCATCCAACTGACCGTGCATTCCATGTTTTTCTCCATTGTCTAGTGCAAAAAAATTGAGTCGCAATTGTCTTACAAATGGGACGAGGCGACATTTCTTGTATACACTCAAGACTTGTCTCCTCCACCCTCAAAAGTGGATTCAGCCCCGAGTCGCAAGACTTGGGGCTTTTTTTACGTCCTTTGCTTAAGAGACAATCACCCCATGTCTACCCGCACCTCCAAGCCCCAAACTGCCAAAGCGCGCCACTTAAAGCCTGCTGATTACCTGAAAAAAATCTTGACCGCACGCGTGTATGACGTTGCGCAAGAGTCTGGTCTTGAAGTGGCAAAAAATTTGAGCCGTCGTGTGCACAACACGGTGTTGCTCAAGCGTGAAGACCAACAACCGGTGTTCAGTTTCAAGCTGCGTGGCGCCTACAACAAGATGGCGCATTTGACCCCCGAGCAATTGAAAAAAGGTGTGATTTGCGCCTCGGCCGGCAACCATGCGCAAGGCGTGGCATTGGGTGCAAGCAAACTCGGCACCAAAGCGGTGATCGTGATGCCTGTGACCACGCCAGCTGTGAAGATTGAAGCCGTGAAAGCGTTGGGTGGCGAGGTGGTTTTGTCAGGCGACAGTTACTCAGATGCGTACCAATATGCGCTGACGCTCGAGAAGAAAAACGGCATGACGTTTGTGCACCCGTTTGACGACCCCGATGTGATTGCCGGCCAAGGCACGATTGCGATGGAAATGCTGCGACAGCACCAAGGTCGACTCGACGCAGTATTTGTGGCGATTGGCGGCGGTGGCCTGATTTCTGGTGTCGCCAATTACATCAAGGCCGTGCGCCCCGAGATCAAAGTGATTGGTGTGCAAATGGACGATTCATCGGCCATGATGCAGTCGGTGCAAAAAGGCAAGCGCGTGAATTTGCACGACGTGGGTTTGTTCTCTGACGGCACCGCGGTGAAGTTGGTGGGCGAAGAAACGTTTCGCATTTCACGCGAGTTGGTGGACAGCTATATCACGGTCGACACTGACGCGGTGTGCGCCGCTATCAAAGATGTGTTTGTGGACACACGCAGCATTGTGGAGCCCGCAGGGGCGTTGGCCGTGGCAGCGATCAAACAATACGTGGCCGAGCACAAAACCAAGGGCGAAACCTACGCTGCGATTTTGTGTGGTGCCAACATGAATTTCGACCGCTTGCGCTTTGTGGCCGAGCGCGCCGAAGTGGGCGAAGAACGTGAAGCTTTGCTAGCGGTGACCATTCCAGAGCAACCCGGTAGCTTGCGTCGTTTTTGCGAATTGATTGGTAACTTGCCCAGTTTTGGTGGCAGCAAAACGCCACGCAATGTGACCGAGTTCAACTACCGCATGAGCGATCAGGTCAAGGCCCATGTTTTTTTAGGTTTGACCACCGGTGCGAAAGGCGAGAGCAGCAAGATTGCCGCGCATTTCACCAAGCATGGTTTTGAAGCGATTGATCTCACGCACGACGAGTTGGCCAAAGAACACATTCGCCACATGGTGGGTGGGCACTCTGATTTGGCCCATGAAGAGCGTTTGTTGCGTTTTGAATTTCCTGAGCGCCCCGGTGCTCTTATGAAGTTTTTGTTGGCCATGCGCCCGGGGTGGAACATCAGCTTGTTTCACTACCGCAATCAAGGCGCTGACTACGGCCGCATTTTGATGGGCTTGCAAGTACCCAAGGCAGACAACAAAGCGTTTGCAACGTTTTTAACAGCGTTGGGCTATCCCTACGTCGAAGAAACCAACAACCCAGCCTATCGGTTGTTTCTGCAGCGCTGAAAAAATATTTCAGCACAGCAAGTGAGCGGCCTGTTCGCTGGTGTCACTTTTTAGCTGGCAAATCCAAACTCATGGTGCTGGGGCCGTCCATGCTGACACCCAGTTGCACACGCTTGGCTTGGGTGCTTTGCACCACCAAACCTTCTGCCACCGATTTACCGACGCGAAAGGGTTTGGCGGGTTTGCCGTCCACAGATATCAGGGCCACTCCCGTTGCGGCATCGCCGTTCAAAACGCCGACCAGTTGAAACCGGCTGGCAAGCGTGGGGGCGGCTTGCGCGACCTGGGCTTGGGCGCCCAAGGCACGGGCCACGGCTTGACCATCCAATGCGTCGTTGATGGGTTGTTCGTTGGCGATCGAGGTAGCGGCACCTGATGCACCTGGGTCGTCGCGCAAAAACCAACCAACCAAGCTGTAGGCCGTGGCAAACCACACCAACGTCGTGCTGATCACCAAAACGACACGCGATGACAATTGCCAGCGCGAATGCGTTGGCGCAGCATATCGAAACGATGCTTTGGCTTGTGTCATACGCAGATTATGATGCACCTCATGAACACGTTCGTCACACGCTCTCAACCCATGCATGGCCAAGTGCGCCAGCGTGGTTTTACCTTGATCGAGTTGATGGTGGTCTTGGCCATCATTGGCATTTTGGCCGCTTTGGTGGTGCCCAATGTGCTCAACCGCGCCGATGATGCGCGCGTAACGGCCGCTCGCACCGACGTGGGCAACTTGATGCAAGCACTCAAGCTCTACAAACTCGACAACCGCAGCTACCCCACCACAGAGCAAGGCTTGCAAGCATTGGAGGTGAGGCCAACGGTTGGACCTGCGCCGATCAATTGGAAGCCT
>JACCDH010574083.1_pt1 | contig 13019 bp, 8 predicted proteins | sample 7442481 | NCBI WGS metagenome assembly JACCDH01 (sample SAMN15323433, study PRJNA562643) | freshwater metagenome | isolation source: river surface water | place: USA:Blue River Watershed | collected 2017-08-15
GCCGCTGCTGCGGATCGTCGCATCAGGCGTCATCACGTTGATCATTGGCAACTGATGGCGTTTACCCACTTCGTAGTCGTTAAAATCGTGCGCCGGGGTGATTTTCACACAGCCTGAGCCTTTGTCTTTGTCGGCGTGGTCATCGGCGATAATCGTGATACGACGATTGACCAGCGGCAGCACAATTTCTTTGCCGATAATCGATTGATAACGTTCGTCTTCTGGGTTGACTGCCACGGCAGTATCGCCCAACATCGTCTCAGGACGCGTGGTGGCAACCACAATATAATTCTTGCCATCTGCGGTGGTGACGCCATCAGCCAACGGATAACGCAAGTGCCAGAAATGGCCTTTTTGTTCTTTGCTTTCGACTTCTAAATCGGAAATGGCAGTGTGCAGTTTTGGATCCCAGTTGACCAAGCGCTTGCCGCGGTAAATCAAATCATCTTCGTATAAGCGCACGAACACTTCTTGCACCGCATTCGATAAGCCATCGTCCATGGTGAAGCGTTCTTTGTCCCAATCGACCGAGTTACCTAAACGGCGCATTTGCGAAGTGATAGTGCCACCCGATTCGGCTTTCCATTCCCAGACTTTTTCGATAAAAGCATCGCGGCCCATCGCATGACGATCAGGTTTGCCTTCCGCAGCTAATTTGCGCTCAACCACCATTTGCGTGGCAATACCGGCGTGGTCGGTGCCCACTTGCCATAAGGTATTTTTGCCCTGCATGCGTTTGTAGCGGGTGAGGGCGTCCATAATGGTTTGTTGGAACGCATGGCCCATATGCAGGCTGCCGGTCACATTTGGCGGCGGGATCATGATGCAATATGCGCCGTTGCTGTTATCACCTGAGGGCTTGAAGTAGCCTTTGCTTTCCCAGGCGTTGTACATGGCCTGTTCGATTTGACTGGGGTTAAATGTCTTTTCCATTGTCTCTACCTATTTCACTGGGCGTTGATTGTCTCTGGCGTCACGCCCAGTTGACGATATTGTTTGTATTTTTCGCGCGCGTTTGCCTTTTTGTCGGCAGCCACGGGAACAAATTCAATGACTTGCACATACCTGTTGGCAAAGCTTGGAATGCTCTCAGTGAGATTGATGAGCACTTGGCGGCTTGATTTCGGCATTTGCCAACTGATTTCAATCGGTGCGCCGCGTTGCGGGCCTTCACCGGCTAAATTATGAGGAACAAAACGTTCAGCATCAAACTGCCATAATACCTCATCGAGCAGCTCTGCGTCTTGCTGATTCTGACAGAACACAAAAACACGCTGGCCTTGGCGGTATAAATCGGCACACAATTGGCAGGCAAACAAATACTCGGCAGGCACCGGGTTTGGCTGAACCCTTGGCGCTTCTGTATTTTCTGGCTGAGGTTCGCTCAGTACATAGAATTTTACTTGCATCAGTGGTCTTCGTTGCAAAGTGGCAGCGGCACTAGGCCGCTGCTGACTGGGATTGCGGGCGATTAACTTTCAGGGTGATGCCCCGCACGATTAATCAAAAATTGCGTTAACAATGGCACCGGACGACCCGTTGCGCCTTTGTCTTTACCGCCACTGCGCCATGCCGTGCCAGCGATATCCAAATGCGCCCAATTGTATTTGCGGGTAAAACGCGACAAGAAACAGGCTGCAGTGATTGTGCCAGCGGCACGGCCACCCAAGTTGCTGAAATCGGCAAACGGGCTTTCCAACTGATCTTGGTAATCATCCCACAGCGGCAAGCGCCAAGCGCGGTCGCCACTTTGTTCCGAGGCATTCAAAATTTCATGAGCCAATGGATTGTGATTACTTAACAAGCCAGTCGCGTGTTTACCAAGCGCCACGACACAAGCGCCAGTGAGTGTTGCCACGTCGATAACTAAATCGGGGTCGAAACGCTCAACATAAGTTAACGCATCGCAAAGCACCAAACGGCCTTCTGCGTCGGTATTGAGGACTTCAACGGTTTGCCCTGACATCGTCGTTAAAATATCGCCCGGACGATATGCTTTACCGTCTGGCATATTTTCGGCAGCAGCCAGCACGCCAATCACATTGAGCGGCAAGCCCAGCGAGGCAACCGCATGCATGGTGCCAAGCACTGACGCAGCGCCACACATGTCATATTTCATTTCATCCATCGCATCACTGGGTTTGATGCTGATGCCGCCGGTATCAAAGGTCAGGCCTTTCCCCACCAACACCACAGGCGCGCTGTCATCCATTGCACCGTTGTATTTGATGACGGCCATATGGGCTTCGTTGTCTGAACCACGCGCCACAGCCAAGTAAGAGTTCATGCCAAGCGCTGACATTTCTTGTGTACCCAACACTTCAACCGAAATTTTGTCGGTGATTTCGGTCAGTTTGCGGGCTTGCTCAGCAAGCCACGCCGGCGTGCAGATGTTGGGCGGCATATTGCTGACATCTTTACATTGCTTGATGCCTGCAGCGACGGCTAAGCCATGCTCAACGGCTTTTTCGCCGATGGTTAAATCACGGCGGGTCGGAACGTTGAAAACAATTTTACGCAGTGGACGGCGCGTTTCATCTTTTTTGCTTTTGAGCTTATCAAACACATACAAGCAGTCTTGCGTGGTTTCCACTGCATGACGTACTTTCCAATAAGTGTCACGGCCTTTGACGTGCAATTCGGATAAGAAGCAGACGGCTTCCATCGAACCAGTTTCGTTTAACGTGCTAATGGTTTTGGCAATGATTTGACGGTATTGGCGTTCATCTAATTCGCGTTCTTTGCCACAACCGACTAATAATACCCGCTCGCTTAACACGTTCGGCACATGATGTAACAACAGCATTTGGCCAGGCTTGCCTTCTAAATCGCCACGGCGTAATAAATTGCTGATATAGCCTTCGCTAATTTTATCTAATTGTTCGGCCACTGCGGATAAGCGGCGCGGTTCGTAAACTCCGACTACAATGCAAGCACTGCGTTGTTTTTCCGGACTTCCGCTTTTAACGCTGAACTCCATGGGGACTCCTGTGACTAAGAGAAACTGACGAAAAATGACCAAAACGCGCCCGAGTTATTGTTTATCAGTAATAAAAAAGCTTCGGTTCCGCGGGACTTTCGTCGATAATAATTGCAATAAACATCCAGTTTACTTAAAAATTGCCAGTGTGCCAGCAAAAACGCTGGTTTTTAGGGGGCTTTTTTGATTGTTTTCCGTTATTTGCTTGGTGAAGTGTTTAAATCGCAGCTTGCGGTCTTTGTCATTTTAATCACCATCATTTTAAGCCAGCGCTTTGTAAAAATATTGGCGGACGCTTCTGAAGGCGAATTGCCCGGCCAAATGGTGCTGGCGCTGATCTCGTTAAAATTACCCCAGCTTGCGGTGTTAATTCTGCCGTTAGCTGCTTTTTTAGGGGTATTAATCGCCTTCGGCCGTATTTATGCCGAGAGTGAAATGACCGTGCTGCATGCCACCGGCATCAGTGAATGGTACATCACGCGGTTAACTTTGGTGCTGAGCTTTTTTATCGCGACAGCGGCAGCGGGCCTGATGATGTATTTAAGCCCTTGGGCCAGCAAACAAGAGCTGGCGATGTTAGCCAAAGCTGATGCGGACTCTGGTTTGTCTACCTTAATTCCAGGCCGTTTTCAACAAACCTCCAACGAAAAGGCCGTGGTGTTTGTGCAAGAAATGGATCGCGATGGCAGTCAGTTGTCAAAAGTGTTCCTTGCGCAAATGCCGACCGAGCAAAACCCAACGCATTCAGTGGTGTACGCGCAAAGTGGTACTGTGACTGAAGATGCCAATGGCGCGCAAAAATTAGTGCTGAGCAATGGCCGCCGTTATGCGGGCAGTGTCGATGCCCCCCAGTATGACGTGTTGGAGTTTGGCAGCTATGAGCTACAAATTCGCGAACAACAAGTGGAGCAACGTCGGCAAAAAATTAGCGCCTTGCCAACCGATGAATTATTAAAAACGCCAGGTGGAGAAGCGGCGGCCGAGTGGCATTGGCGCTTGGCTATTCCTATTTCTATTCCAATTTTAATGATGCTGGCGGTTCCGCTCAGCCGCGTGAATCCGCGCCAAGGCAAGTTTGGCCGGTTATTGCCCGCCTTAGCCTTGTACTTGTTCTATTACATTTTGATGATTGTGTCGCGCTCTTTAATCGGCGATGAGAAGATCCCGGCATGGCTTGGCATGTGGTGGTTGCATGGCATTGCCTTAGCATTTGCTGCCTTCTTGTTGTTACAAAATCGCGCGGGCGCCAATAAGTTGTGGGCGCGACTGCGTGGGAGAGCGGTGTATGCTTAAAATTATTGATGTCTACATTGGTCGCACCATTTTATCGACCACCACGTTAACGCTGACCGTACTGTTGGTGCTGTCGGGGATGTTTCGTTTTATCGACCAGCTGCGTCTAGTGGGGCGGGGCGATTACGACGTACTGGCCGCTGCCATGTTTAGTTTGTTCACTATTCCTGGCGATTTGGTGATGTTTTTCCCGATGGCCGCTTTAATTGGCGGCTTGATTGGCCTCGGGATGCTGGCCAGTAATTCTGAGCTGGTGGTGATGCAAGCTGCGGGTTACTCGCGTTTGAATATTATTACCTCAGTGATGAAATCTGCCTTATTGATGATGTTGGTGGTGATGGCGATTGCCGAATGGGCGGCGCCCACTTCTGAGCGTTTCGCGCGGGAGCTGAAAACCAAAGCGACTTCCGGCGGCAATTTATTCGCCGCGCAACAAGGCGTGTGGGCGAAAGATGGCGACGATTTTGTCAATATTCGCCAAGTAACCGATGCGGGCGATTTAAAAAATGTCACCATTTATGAGTTTTCGCCTGATTTGCTGTTACAAGGCATAGTCCATGCGCAAAATGCGGTGTTTATCAATGGCGTGTGGCAGTTGCAGCAAGTGAGCCGCTTGGCCTTTCGCGAAGATAAAATTGAAAAACACCAATGGCAAGAGCAGCGTTGGCGCTCTGGGCTGACGCCAGATAAACTCGGCGTGGTGAGTGTGAAGCCAGAGTTGTTGTCGTTAAAAGGCTTAAGCGAATACCTCGATTATTTAGAACAAAACCAACAAGATAGCTCGCGCTATGAACTGGCGTTTTGGCGCAAAGCCACGCAGCCGCTGACGATTGTGGCGATGTTGCTGTTGGCGTTGTCGTTCATTTTCGGCCCGCTGCGCAGCGTAACCATGGCCGCGCGGGTGCTGATGGGCATTTTAACCGGCTTTGGTTTTATATGGTGAATGAAGCGCTTGGGCCTTTTGCCTTGGTGTATCAATTGCCGCCGATTGTTGGCGCTATTGCCCCTAGTAGCATTTTTATTATTGCTGCAATTTATATGATGCAGAAAAAATAAGCGCTGCTTAAATCTAAATATGCGAACCACCAAATAAGCGAAAAATAAACTCAGCTAATAAAGAACTCAGCTTCGCTAAAAATAGCCGCAAGTTGATGATGTAAAAACAAAAATGGCAACCTCGGTTGCCATTTTTGTTAAGCCCAGACCCATTTTTGTTGCGCTCACGCAGAGATAACCGAAAAGATAACTGCAAAGCCAGTTAACGGGCCTGTTGATGCAGATTACGCAGACTACTTTGCTCTTTGGTCAGGACAATCATTTCGCTGTGAGTCAGCTGATCTTGCAGCGCTAAGCCTTTGCCCCATCGGATAATCAACCACAAATTGCCAAGGCCAGCGAAGGCCAGCAGCGCGCGAGCCAAGGCTTGGCCGGGTTTGAGTAAGCCGCCTTCTTGGCGCACCAACAGCAAACGCCAAGCCCGCATCCCCAAAGTTTGCCCGCCTTTACACCAGAAATAGACATAAAAACCAAACACACAAACAACCAAATACAGCTGAAACCAAATGGCATGTTTTTGCACATAATCAGCGGTATCAATATAGCCTGCTGTAGCCAGCAAGCCGACCGCTTGTAAGCCCGCGACCACACCGAGCGCAAGGCCCATCGCCAACATCACAATCGCAACAACGGCCATAAAGTCATACATCATCGCCGCAAGCCGACGCCACAACGGCGCCCGAGGAGCAGATTGGTTCATGCAAAATCCTTGGTTGAACGTTCAGTGTTGAATTTGCCTGCGATACCCGAAGCCCTGTATCAGCCTAAGCCCTGAATTACTCTGAGCCCTGCTTCACTTTGAGTCACGCTTCACTTTGAGTCACGCTTCACTTTGAGTCAAGCTTCACCTTGTGCTTCACAGCTGGGCCAATTCCAGACAGGGAAACCTCGGCGGGCAACGGGCTTAGCAACAAATTCACAATACAATGCAATACAATAGAGCGCAGTGTATCACCAAAGCCTGCAAGGCCAAAGAGGGGCAGGGCTCATCCCATTTGCGAGATAAATGTGGCGTCGGCACGCATCCATATCGAAGTTCTAACTTTCTGAAATCTTGCTAAAAACAACCAAAAAGCCACAAAAACCGAAAGGGTTTGCTGTAAATTTGCGCACTTAACAACAAGAATGAAATTTTTTGCTTGCGCCACGGCATTTGCTTTGTATAATCACACTCGTTTACTACGCAATACCCCCTAATGCCTAGGTGGCGAAATCGGTAGACGCAGCGGATTCAAAATCCGCCGTTGGAAACAACGTGTCGGTTCGAGTCCGACCCTAGGCACCAAAATCTTCAAGTCTTCTTAAAATTTTTCAAAACAGCAAAATTTCGTTAATCAATTGAAGATTTACAATCATTCATCAAATTAAGATTTAAACTCATTCATCAAACTCAATTCACGGCAATTCATCATTGAGAATGCTCAGCAACTTTCAATGCTCCGCAAGTCATTGTTAACTTTTCTCATTATTGTGAACTGTTGCTCATTGCTTTAGCACCATCCGGTCGTTTTTTCTGCCGCGTTCTTTGAATTTATTTCGGCAATTCAGGCATTACCGTATCGCCGTGTTGCACGGCAAGTTCTGCGATGATGGTTTTGGCGTTTGGGTACAGGGTTGTCAGCTCTTCGGCTGTCGCCGCTGTAAAACATTCGACATGAAACCCTGGGGCCATGGTGCAGCCGTAGAGGGCGTAATTGCCGCCTGCAACCACGCGGCCTGCTTGCCAGTAGCCGGCGGGGACTACAAATTGTGAATATACCGGTTGAGAACATTTGTGTTGGGAAAAAACGCGCGTTTGCAGAGTCGTCGCAAAGGGAATAGTAGGCTCAGATAACGCTATCGATGCTAATTCTGGCGTTGCCACCTCTGTCAATACTAACTCTGTCGATGCTAACTCTATCGATGCTACCTCGGCCTTATCCGCGTTGTGGTTAGGGTTGCCCAAAATGACCTTGCTGGTTTGGCCGTCTGGGGCAATCAAGTGCAATTCTAACGGGTCGCCAGCGTAGTGATGCCACACTTCATCGTAGGCCAGTTGATGAAACTTCGAAACGCTTTCGGGTTGTTGGCAAAATAAGCCAACCATGGCGGTGCCAATCGGGTGGCCTTTGGCTGTGGTTTCAGCGGATCGCCAAGTTTCTCGGTACAAGGTGCCTTCAACGGGCAGGCGGTGAAAGCGATATTGCTGCATCAGTGCCAACACCTCGGAGGTTATTGGGCTGGTTTGATAGGCGGCATATTCGACAATATCCAAAATGGCGTCGGTATTGAGCGCATGGTAGTAATGCGGAAACTCTTCATCGGCTGCAAAGTCAGGCAATACCAGTGGGCTTTTTTCATAAACTACTTTGTGCGGCAAAAGCTTGGGCGCAATGATCACCACAAATAAATCAGTGGTGTCTGGATAAAACAGCTTCACTACCCGCTGTAATTGCGCGTGAGTACACAGATGAATAAAACCTTCGCTGGCCAAGCTTGGCGGTGCATAGAGCGCAGCGGGCGCGCCATCTGGTGGGCAAAAAGGGGCAGGCGTGAGCTTGGCTAGATCAGTTTTTTGCATCAGATGGATTACATAGTCGCTCATATCGTCTGTCCCGCTTACAACGTTTTGGTAAAGCACAGACAGCGTTGAAGCTTCATCGCTGCGCGCTATGGATGTTTTGGCCTTCGAAAGCAATCAGCGAATTCACCGAGAAGGCTGGGCTTGCAGTATACTGTTTGCAGATGGAATGCGGTATCAATCCTGTTTGGGTTGCTGCCTAAAATTTGTTTCTATTTTGTGTAAATTAGACCTTTGGCGAGTATCCGAAGTGATCGCGACAGGCTATTATCGCGCGCCTTTTTGCTGTTGGTTATATATATTTCAACCACTTAGAAAGGGCGTTCCTTGGAGTTAGGATCAAGTAACCAAAAATAAGCTGCAAAAAATTCGCACCTTTTGCGAGTTTACCAATGCTGGATAGGATTGCTGATGTGCTTGGCGGTTCAAATCATTGAATTGCCACTGAGCGCAAAGTTGGCAGGCCAAGCTTCCAGTAGCAGCACTCATCATTTATCAACGAGGAAGAACGATGTTCAGTCAATACAAAACCCTCCTTGGCGCCGTGATAGTCATGTCACTGAGTGCCTGCGGTGGTGGGGGCGAAGAGACAACAGGGGTAACCCAACCAGTGGCCAATAAAGCCCCAACAATTAGTGGGGCGCCAGTGGCGGCGGTGGAAAAACAAGCCTTTAGTTTCACGCCAGTGGCTTCAGATCCAGAGGGTGATGCTTTAACTTTTAGTATCAGCAATAAACCTGCGTGGCTTGCATTAAATACCGCCACCGGAGCCATCACTGGGACGCCTACGGCCGCCGATATCGGGACTTTTAACAACATCACGCTGAGTGTGTCAGATGGCAAACTCAGCGCCAGTATTACATTTAGCCTCACCGTTCAAGCCGCGCCTGTGCTGAATGTCGCGCCAACGCTCAGTGGCAGCCCGTCAGCCGTGATTGAAGAGCAAATGTTTAGCTTTACCCCAACTGCGGCAGATGCCGATGGCGATCGGTTAACCTTCAGTATTAAAAATAAACCTGCGTGGTTAGTCTTTGATGCGGCAACTGGCCAACTCAGTGGCACGCCATCGTTAGGAACCGCGGCGCGTTATGAAGGCATCACGCTTGAGGTTTCGGACGGACGTTTAATGGCAAGTTTAGCGCTCAACATTGACGTCACGCCAGCCAAGCGCATTGCATTAGGCTCCGGGGCTGCGGTTGCCACCGCCACTTATTGGCAACAACTCGACTTGAAAACTTTGCTGTCGAATGAGCCAAATGCAGAGTTCAGCTATCGCGTCGAGAAGCTGCCGACTTGGGCTAGTTTTGACGAGAAAAGTTTAACCATTAGCGGCACACCGGCTCAGCAAGGCCTTGATGATGTGGCGCTGATGATCAAAAACAACCAGCAAACTTGGCTTTTGCAAGGCACTGTGGATGTTAAAGACAGTGCGCAATATCTGGGGAATAACGCGCTCGATTTTTACAGCAAAGCTTATGATGGTTCAGCCCGCGTCCTGCGCAATGATCTGACCGGCGATTTGGCGGCAGAAGTGCAATTTGTGCAATCGCATTCGGTAGCGCCGAACAATAACTACAATCGCAATACTGCCGATGAAAGCCAATCGCGTTATATGCCGCGGCTGGTGGCTCAGCGCGAAGCATTATTGTTGTTCATTCCCAATCAGGACAGTGGCATCCAGCAAGTTCGCGCTGAGTTAACCCTCAATGGCGAAATTGTGCAAACCCTAGATTTAAAGCATCCTAATTTATTGCCTGCGGCTGATTTAGATAATGGCAGTTCAGTGGCTTACTCCAAGCGGGCTTGGTGGGCGTATATCCCATGGCAACAAGTTAAAAATGGCTTAGAGATTAACTTCAGCGCCGGCGAGAAAAAAGGCAAGCTGGCGGCTGCTGCGATTGATATTGGCGATGCCTCGCAATTGGTGCTGAAAAGCATTCGTTTAGGGATGTTGACCAATCCAGATCAAAGCCAAGGTCACTTCACGTTAAGAGATCCGGTGCTTGCGGCGACCGATTATTTCCAAACGGTGCCCACTTCAAAATTAGTGGTGGCCAGCTATGCCGATATGACACTCGATAAAGTGATTGTGGCCAGCGGTCGTATCTACGATAAATCAAAAGATGTCTCAAGCAGCACGTCGGGCGATGTGTACAGTGGCGATATGCGTGAAAATGTGGCGAAAGCGCAAGTCAGCACCGGCATCAACATGGCGGATTATGGCCTCACCAGCAATAATATGGCGCAGAGTTACCCGCATTTTTATAAGCAAATCACTAATCATCACGCTTGGGGGCAGTATATCAACGGCCGCATCCAGCATGGTTTAAGTGGCGGGAATGGCATTGGCACGCTAATCAGTTCTGCAGGCAATGAAGCCAGTCATGAGTGGGGGCATGCCTATGGTTTGGGGCATTATCCAGGCCAAGGTTTAACCACCGATGGGCGCTGGGCTGTCCATCATGCCGACAGTGGTTGGGGCTATATCGCGCATCGCAAGCGTATGCGCAGTAATGTTGTCAGCCTCAATACCGATGGCAGCATGACTTTTCATAAAGACGCCATGTCAGGCGGGTATTCGAATAGTCAGTTTTCTACTTATACCCATCATACCGGCTACTCAGCACGGGTGATCCAAAATAATCTAGAAACCTTCCCGATTGCGGATACAAGCTTTGCCACAGGTTATAAAAAATGGAACACGCAAACTGGCAACTACGAAGCTTATGTCGACAAAAACAATCGGCCTGCACCAGTGTCAGTTGGCGGTGCGGTTGCGACTATTTTAGGCGGGTACGATCCAGTGAATTACAGTGCGGTGATCTACCCAGTCTTTCACGGCAATTATGGCAACGTCTTTGATTTGCCCGCGCCTGATTTAACCAGTAGTGCCGATCAATGTTGGGTTGAAGTCAGTAATGCGGACAACAGCATCAAACGGATCAAACTGGCCGCAACGCGACACAATGCCTCCACCATCAATCAGCTGCATTTTAACTTAGCCGCAGATTTTAAACCGACATTGGCCGTTTTGTCCTGCCAGCATAATGGCGTGACCACTGAGCTCACGCGGACTGCGTTTGATGGTCAGATCCCGCAGTTACCGGAATTGGCGATCGTCGGCCAAGAGCATGGTTTCGCGCAATTAAAACAACGTGAATTTGCTGAAATTCAGCAAGCCTTGGCCGCGCTGCCAGCAAGCACGTTATTGCTGCCAAATAGTTTGGCGACCAAAGTGGCCAGTTATGACTTGACCGAGCTTTTAGCGGCGTTGGAGAAAGACCAAGCGGCCAAGCTCAGTCAGATGTTGGCTTACCGGGATGCTTCGACTTCGACCTCGGTGCTACTGCGACATGCCAAAGCGGAGGGGTTAGCCCCATCCGAAGTCGCGGCGCGTCTTCGTCGGCATTTACAGCAAACCGGCTTGTTAGAGTCGGCAACACTGACGCTCTCGGGCGGTGAAATTTATGGCAATAATGTGTTTTTTGATGGTCGTAACGGTGAAAACTCGACGATTGCTTTAACCCCACGTGCCAGTGTTGATGTGGCTGAACGGACCTCTTGGTTTCAGGATGCTTATGGTCGTTTGCATCTGACTCAGCAACCTTGGTTGTGTGCAACCCAAGTCGGCAATGCCATCAACTTGCTCAATTGCAGTGTCGATAATTTAAGTCAGCGCTTTGAGTCTTACAACAACAATGCCTTGGTCTTAAAGAATGTGGCATCAGGCAAATGTCTCGATTATGACCGCACCAATGTGAAGCTAATTCCTTATAGCTGCCATGGCGGTTCGAATCAGCAATGGAATGGCATGATTAGCCAAACACCATTGTGGCTTGCGCTGTTAAGTGCCGAAGATATTAAACAAGTGATTGAGCTGTTAGGCAATTAATCACTGCAACTCTAGAAAGCAAAAGCCGCCAAGTTCAGGTGATGGTTCTTGGCGGTTTTGTTTTTTCTAATTTTCCCGAAGTTATCGAGCAAGCGGCTCCGGCTCGGCGTTAGCAGACTCGGCGTTAGCTTGACATGGTTTGGGACAGTTGTTGTTGCAAATAGTGCAGGAAGCCTTTTGCCGCGACCGACAGTGGCTGATCGCGACGCCAAACCAGCAACCATTGTCGCTCTATCGGAAATCCAGCCACTTCTAATTTGACCCAAGGCTGCGGTTGAGTTTCCGCTTGAGGGGCAAGCTGCACAGGTTGTAACCAACGAGGGGTGTCTATTGCCAGTGCTGACAACACTGCAATCCCAAGCCCTGCGGCAACCGCGTGTTTAATTGCTTCGTTACTGCCTAAACTCATGGCGACGTTTGGCGTGAATTGCTGCTGATAAAAAAATTGTTCCGCGGCCATGCGAGTGCCGCTGCCGGCTTCACGCATCAACCAGCGTTCGTTTTGTAAATCTCTCAGCGTCAGAGGTCGCGCCGCTAATGGATGGTCGGCTTTGGCTAAAATGACTAAAGGATTAGTCTGTAAAGCGAAGCTTTCGAGCGGCAACTCAGTGGGAGGCATCATCATGACGGCCAGTTCTGCCGTGCCTTGACTTAAACGTTTGATGACTTGGTCACGGTTTTCTACGGCTAAATCGATTTCAACGCCAGGATGCGCTGCCGCGAATGGCCCAAGCAGATCAGGCACAAAATACTCCGCTGTGGTCACCGCCGTGAGCTTAAGCCGACCATTGATTAAACCGTTAATTGCGGCCAGACGACCTTCAAAACGTTGCCAACAGCCCGCGATTTCACGGATCGCGGCTGCCAATTCCTCACCGGCTTGGGTCAAATACAGCTGGCGCCCCCGAGTTTCAATTAAACGTTCATTCAGCGTGGTCGCCAACTCCTTCAGTTGCACAGAAATAGTGGGCTGACTGACACACAGCTCTTGCGCTGCTTTGGTCACCGACATTAAGCGCGCCGTGGCTTCAAAGGCTCGTAATTGCTGTGGAGTGATGCGTAACATGCGCGATAAAGTGGCTGCTGGCATAACAAGGTCCTGCAAGTGGCTGAGCGACAAAATCGAAATGAGATTTTTAATCTATAGCTTTCAGGCTATGGATTCAATTAAAACAAAGTATTTTTATTTATGGATTGATTCTCCTAGAGTGTGCGCATCGCAACCATGGAGAATTGAA
>JACCDH010147721.1_pt1 | contig 13013 bp, 13 predicted proteins | sample 7442481 | NCBI WGS metagenome assembly JACCDH01 (sample SAMN15323433, study PRJNA562643) | freshwater metagenome | isolation source: river surface water | place: USA:Blue River Watershed | collected 2017-08-15
GCTAGATATGCCTCAATACCGATGATTGGTTTGATGCCGGCGGCTGTTGACTGTTTCCAAAACTCATATGCTCCATGGGTATTGCCATGGTCAGTCATTGCGATAGCTGGCATGCCAAGCTCGGCTGCTTTCGTAACGAGGGGTTTTATTCGAGCCGCCCCATCCAGCATCGAATACTCCGTGTGGTTGTGCAGATGAACAAACGACTTATCTGACACAATCAACCCCTTGGCTAGGCAACAATGCTAAAGCCGGAAATCTGGATCACGCAGAGCGTCTAGGGCTTTAGCCAAATCAGCCGGATATTCAGAGCTAAACGACAGCTCCTCACCGCTTATCGGGTGCTGAAAACCAAGCGCTACTGCATGCAGCCATTGCCGATCCAGAGACAGCTTCGATGCGATTTTAGGGTCTGCCCCATACAGCAGATCCCCAACTAGTGGGTGTCTGAAGTGGGAGAAGTGAACTCGGATTTGGTGGGTTCTGCCCGTCTCTAAGCCGACTTCCAGTAAAGCAGCTGTTGGTAGTAGCTCGAGGGTCTGATAGTGGGTAATGGCCCTTTTTCCAGCCTGTGAGATGGTGAATTTGTAGTCGTGCTTGGTGCTGCGGGCAATCGGTGTATCAATAGTTCCGCTGGCCGGATCGGGATGCCCCTGAACCAGCGCGTGATAAGTCTTCTTCACCACGCGGTCTCGAAAAGCCTGCTTCAGAACCGAGTACGCACGCTCGCTCTTGGCTAAAACCATCAGGCCAGAGGTTCCAACGTCCAATCGTTGAACTATTCCTTGGCGCTCACTTGCCCCGGATGTTGAAAGCTGAATACCGCGACTTAGTAAAACGCCTGGCACAGATGGGCCCTCGAATCCTAGAGATGGATGCGAAACCACACCAGCTGGCTTGTCGACAACAACAAGATCCGAATCTTGAAAAACTATTTTCAGCTCAGGCACATCTTCAGCTGTCACCTCTAGAACCTTTTCAGTCGATTCCAAGTCCACTTCAATGATTTGTGATTCAGCGAGCTTCGTCGCCTTATCAACCACTGACCCATCAACCAAAACTTTGCCAGCATCGATTAATTCTGAGACTTGGGTACGGCTCATGCCTAGCATCTTGGCTAGACCGGCATCGAGCCGCTCACCAACGCGGGCCTGCGGCACTGGCAACAATTTACTTGGCACGGCCTCCCCCAATCTCATCTCCACGAAGGGTAAGCAAAATTGCCAGCACTACCGCAGTGACCAAAAAAGTGTCAGCCAGATTGAAAATCGGAAAATTAAACGGGATTTGAATAAAGTCAACCACCCAACCATTTAGAAACTGCGGTGGTTTGAGAGCCCTGTCGATCAGATTGCCAGCTGCTCCCCCGAGTGCAAACCCGGCGACTACCGCCCATGCCATCGTTTTAACTCGAGGGCCATAAATCAGCAGCAGCGTGCTAGCGGTGAGTGAAATCAGAGTAAGAATCCATGTGGCACCAAGTCCAATTGAAAATGCGGCAGCGTTGTTATAAGCCAATCGAAACTGCAAAAGCTCGCCGATTATCTGAATGCTCTGAGTTTGTAACAGGCTGGCTTCTGCCCAATATTTGGTTAGTTGATCGACTGCGACAATTGAGGCAGCCAGAGTTGCAAACACTGCCACCCGTTGACGCTTAGTAGCGGTTTTCTTCACCCTCAGCAGGCTGAGCCTGAGTCTCTTCGTAGGTGTAGGTGTAGCGAACTTCCGTCTCTTCGGTTTGTCCCAGCGGCATTGGTTCACGCTGGTAGTAGTCGTAAGAAACATTTGGCTGGCTCGCTGCCGGAACTTCCTCATCAATCTTCAAGTAAGCCTCTTCGGTCAGAATTGACTCCAGCTGAGACTGGATGTAATCGCGCAGCTTGGCACGGTACTCAGCCTCAAAACGCTTTAGATCTTGAATCGACTCTTCGACTTGTCGGCGATCAAGCTCCAACTGATTGAAAACCTCTCGCGCTTGAGCTTCGGCATCTCGAACGATGCGGGCAGCTTGCTTTTGTGCTTCGCTGACAATCTGCTCCCTCTTGATACGGCCCTCTTGGACGTGATCGGCGTGGAGCTTTTGGGCAAGCTCAATAATCGACCTTGAGGCGTCTGCCCCTTCCGGAGCTGCTGGGTCGGATGCAGTTGGGAACGGTGAAACCTGCGGAGTCGAACCCTGCGGCAACGTGGAACGAAGTCTGAGCTCCTCGTTCTCGCCCAGGATTCTTCTGAGCTCAACTACTACCTCATCCAGGTAGTCATCAACCTCGTCCTGGTCATAGCCCTCGCGAAACTTCGTAACCTGAAAACGCTTCGCCAGAATGTCCTCTGGGGTTAGAGCCATTTTTCACCTTCCCTAAACGCTTAAAACCTTTGCCTATGCTATTGCCCCCTACAGGGACCTAGCAAAACCCTGCAAGATAATCACAGCAAATACAACGACGGTCCACGCCAAATCAAGGGAAATACCGCCCAATTGCAGTGGCGGGACGAATCTGCGGACAAACCTGATTGGTGGATCTGTCAGGGTGTAGGCAAAATCCAACACCGGCAAAAGTATGCCGCGTGGACGCCAACCTGGTTTGAGACTCATCACTAAATCAGCTACGAACCGCGCAAGCATGGCGTAGAAAAACAACTGCAACGCCCAGTAGAGAATCGATCCGACAACGCTCATAGCTACTGCATTAGATCTTCGGCTTCGCCCTGCTCCGAGTCTGCGTCATTGACGGCTACGTTGTGCGGGCTTAGCAGAAAGACCTTGGAAGTGACTCTGCGAAGCTGCCCCTCTAGACCTTCCTTGAGACCAATCATGAAATCAAGCATTCGCTTTGCATCTGATTCGCTCATCGCGCCAATGTTTACAATCACCGGAACTCCAGTGCGGTAGTGCGCAGCTACTTCTTTCGCATCTGCGTAAGACTGAGGATCGAGGGTAACAATTTCCGACATTTCAGATGAGCGGCGTGGTCTGGGTGCCGACTTGACAGACTTAGGTGCGCTTTCGCCTTTAGCCGGCTCGTCACTACCGAACCCAAAAAACCCTAGAACGGAATTCAAAGCTCCCATTTATTTCTCCTCAGTTCGGCTTCCAGACTAGGCCGAAATCGGCCGTGGCCCTGTAATGGCGCTCCCAACGCGGATGTGTGTCGCACCCAGCGCAATCGCAATTTCGTAATCTTCACTCATACCCATCGAAAGCTGGTTGGCCTCCGGAGCGATGCTTTGTAGCTTCTCAGAGAGCTCGAGTGCCCGGCCAAACTCCTTTGCTGGATCTTCCCCGAGGCCCGCTACCGCCATCACACCAAGTAGGTTTATCCGCTCAACCTGCAGAACTTGCTCAGCCAGTGCAAAAAGCTCAGAAGGCATTACCCCGCCACGTCCTGAGTCATTAGTGAGATTTAGCTCAATGAAACCGTCTATTCGCTTGTCGGCTTTTTCCAGTTGTTTGTTTAGTTCTGCAACTAAGGATGGGCGATCAATTGAATGAATCGTTGAGGCGTAGCTCAAAACGCTTTTTACTTTGTTTGTTTGCAGCTGACCAACAAAGTGCCAGTCAAGATTGAGACCAAGCTCGCGCAATTCAAGGGCTTTTTTGCTTGCCTCTTGGTCACGATTTTCACCAAATGAAACTTGACTTAGTTTGTGGAGCTCTCCAACCAAGGAAGCGGGATGATTCTTGCTCACAACAATTAGTTTTACCTCATTTGCAGATCTCCCAGCTGCAAGTGCCGACTGCTCAATGTTTGCAAGCACTGAGCGATAACGCTCAGCCAGATTCATTAGCGGAAAAAGTCAGGCAGATCGAGGTCATCCCCGAATGATCCGCGAGAGGCAGGCTGCGCAGGCTGCACCTCCACGTATTCAGCTTCGACAACAAGTTCTTCTGCAACTGGCTCAATCACTTCATCTTCTTCGATTGACGAAAGCGCACTTTCCAGGGCAACGGCGCCAGCTGCTGCTGCTTCAAATTTTCTGTGTCTTGGCTCTCCACCGTCAAAGCCAGCGGCAATTACCGTGATGCGAACTTCGTCGCCCAGGGTGTCTTCGATGGTTGCACCAAAGATGATGTTTGCCTCTGGGTTGACTGCCTCCTGCACCAAACGTGCAGCATCATCGATTTCGTGAAGACCGAGGTCAGATGCACCTTGCACAAGAAGCAATACCCCGTGGGCGCCTTCGATGGTTGCCTCAAGCAGCGGAGAAGAAATTGCAATTTCAGCAGCACGCACTGCTCTGTCTTCGCCCTTGGCGCTTCCAATTCCCATCAGGGCCGATCCGGCACCTTGCATGACTGACTTGACGTCGTTGAAGTCCAAGTTGATAAGACCTGGGATTACAATCAAATCGCTGATTCCCTGGACACCTGCACGCAACACGTCATCAGCGGTGATGAATGCCTCAAGGGCAGAAACCTGCTTGTTTGACATTTCTAGCAGGCGCTGATTTGGAACAACAATCAGGGTGTCAACTTCCTGGCGCAGAGCCTTGATGCCCTCTTCTGCCTGAATTGCGCGGCGCTTTCCTTCAAAATTGAATGGGCGGGTTACAACACCAACCGTAAGGGCGCCAAGTCGCTTGGCAATTCGAGCAACAATCGGAGCTCCTCCGGTACCGGTACCGCCACCCTCACCAGCTGTGACAAATACCATGTCCGCGCCGCGCAGGGCAGCTTCAATTTCGCTCTCGTGCTCCTCAGCGGCGCGGCGACCAATCTCCGGGTCAGCACCTGCTCCTAGCCCTCGAGTGACGTCACGACCAATGCTCAGCTTGATGTCGGCATCGCTCATTAGAAGTGCTTGGGCATCGGTGTTGATCGCAACAAACTCGACTCCCCGAACACCAGCTTGGATCATGCGATTCAGCGCGTTAACACCGCCGCCTCCAACGCCAACGACCTTAATGATTGCTTGATAGTTGGGTGACTGGGTCACTTCTTCCTCCTGCCAGAAACCCTCAAGTTAAGGCTGAGGCTTAACTTTCCAGAGAGTATTCAATTAGCGGCAAGAAGTTAGGCCCGAAAACCCAGTATTTATGCGAGATTCGCGGGCGTGTCGCAAACAATCAACTGGCTAATCAAACCCGACAACTGGCGCATTGGGAGATGAAACATCAATGCGGCGAACCTTCTCCCCGCTTGTAGCCAAAAGCGAATCTAAGACTTCGGCTTTCAGCAGTGAGTCGCTATTTGACCCCCAGAAAACCCGCACACCGCTTTTTCGAAGCTGAAATTGTGCGGTGAGTTGGTCGCTCACGGAAATTGATGCAACTGATTGATAGGTGGCCAGCGGAAGTCCAAGCAATAGCTCAACGGCATGCTTGAATTTTGGATCGGTTTGTGGATTTCCCTGGAAATCGAAAATTGGCAATTCTTCTTGCGCTGATGCAACAGCAATCCTGACTCCAGCAGCGTCATACATTTGGCGTTGGCCGCCTTGCAAGACAATCAACAACGGTTGTCGCTCTCGAATCTTTACTCGCAGCGTGCTTGGAGGCTCTGCCTGGAGTGCAAAAGTTTCAATTAACTCAAAACCTGCTAGTAGGTCTGCTACCTCTTCAGTCCGAATCATCGTAAGAGGCTTGCCAGCTAGTGGTTGCAAGGTCGCCTCTAACTTTTCACCGCTGAGTCTTTCTACTCCTACTACTGATATCTCCTTAACAGAAAATAGCGGCGTGAAGAATGCGGCAATAAGCAAAGTAATGATTGTCACTGGCGTGATAAAAGCCAGAACGCGAGCCCAGCGCGTGAAAGCGCCTAGTTCATTGCCAGACGTCTTTACTCTGACTTTCTTCCTTCGCTCTTGCTTAATCAGCTCGCGATTTGGTTTTCGCAACTATTTCTCCAGTGCCGCTAGCAAACTAGGGACCATTCGATTGATATCGCCACAGCCCATTGTGATTATGAAGTCGCCGGGTCGCGCAAGCTGCGCAGCAACTGCCGGAACATCATCCCAATCTGGGACGTAGTGCATGTTTGCAGGTCGCTTAGATTTCTCAGCGATTAGCTCGCCCGTTACCCCGGGCTCTGGATCTTCACGAGCTGGGTAGATATCCGTAACTACCGCCTCATCGCTTAGCAAAAGAGCATCAGCAAACTCTTGCGCGAACAGCCTGGTGCGGCTGAAAAGGTGAGGTTGGAAAACAGTTATCAGTCGGCCCTGTCCCGCAACGGCTTTGGCTGCTTTCAAAGCGGCAATCACCTCAGTTGGATGGTGGGCAAAGTCGTCATAAACACGCACTCCCCTGCGTTCTCCATGGAGCTCAAATCGGCGCTCTGTTCCGCCGAAACTTGCCACCGCTTCCGCGCTGGCATCAAAGTCAAAACCCAACCCAACCAAGCAAGCCACGGCTGCTGCTGCATTTTGCGCATTGTGTTCACCCGGGATAGTTAGCTCGACGTGGGCTGATTTTCCTTGGCAGTGAAGCGTGAACTTCACACGTGGTCCCGATGCATCAATGGATTCCAGCCTGACAAACGATGAGGAATCTGTCCCAAAGGTCTTGATGTTGCGGTGAGTCAGCATCTTGCTAACCGCTCTTGCTCCCGCGTCGTCGGCTGAAATGACAACCATCTGCTTGGCGGCATTGGCAAACTTTGCAAACTCAGCCTGGAAGGTTTCGAGTGAGCCGTAGTGATCGAGATGATCAGGATCAACGTTTGTAATTACTGCAACCGATGTGTCGTAGTGAAGGAATGAGCTATCCGATTCGTCGGCTTCGATTACAAAGTGCTTTCCTTCGCCAAATGCACTAGATGCTCCGTATTCGGCAATCACTCCCCCGTTGACAAAACTTGGTTTTGCGCCAAGTTTGGCTAGGGCCGTGATGATCATTCCGGTGGTAGTGGTTTTTCCATGCGCGCCAGCTACAGCGATTAGCTCTCCCGAGGAAGCTAGATGCGCCAGCAGTGCCGAGCGGTGAAGGACTGGGATCCGGAATTCTTTTGCCCTTAAATACTCGGGATTGTTAGGCCAAAGAGCACTGGTGACAACTAATGTGTCTGCGCCAGCTATGTTCTTCTCGTCGTGACCAATCGAAATTTCAGCGCCGAGTTTCCTTAGAGACTGAACATTCGCGCTATCGCGCACGTCACTACCCGTGACCTTGTGCCCCTTGCCGATCAACAGGCGGGCAATTCCAGACATGCCAGAACCGCCAATTCCAACGAAATGGACATGGCCCAGCTCGCTGGGGATGGGCTGGGTGTAATCGGGCTTAATCACCGTCTAAGTATTCACCGCCCGCATCAGCATCGCCTGTAGGTTGGCTGTGCCATCCAAAATTCCCACTGATTTTGCTGCATTGGCCATCTCTTCGAGTCTCGATCGATGGCTGAGCAAAGGTATCAGCGTGCTGCGAATGTAATCTGCACTCAGATCTGCATCCTTTATAAGAAGCCCACCACCCGCAGCTAAAACCTGTTCGACATTGAATCGCTGCTCACCGTTGCCAACCGGGTAGGGAACATAAAGTGCAGGTAGCCCGCAGGCGGTAAATTCACTTACCGTCGAAGCTCCCGCTCTCGAGATTGCAAAGTCGCTTGCAGCGATTGCGGCGCGCATGGCATCGCAATAGATCAGTCTCTTGTAGCCGGCTTCGGAAATCTCTCCTAGGCCTGAAACGGGTCCGACAATGTGCAGAACTTGGATGCCAGCCCTCTGAAAATCAGGTCGCGCCAGCTCAACAGCGGTGTTGATGGATTTGGCGCCTTGTGACCCCCCAGTGACCAACAGCGTCGGCAGTGAGGGGTCAAGCCCAAGCTCAATTCGAGCCTGCTGCTTCTCTGGAGGCTCCGAATCAGAAAACTCACTTCGCAGTGGCATGCCCAGCTGTTTTGCATTTGCAAGATCAGTATTCGGAAAGCAAGTTGCTACGTATTTTGTGAAGCGAGCACCTAGCCGATTTGCAAAGCCCGATTTCGCATTGGCTTCATGAACCACAATTGGCAGCCTGAGAATGGCTGCGGCCAGGTAGGCAGGGGCAGATGCGTAACCGCCAAAGCCAACGACGGCAGACACTTTCCTCTCTTTGATGATTCTTACAACTTTAAGAGTTGCCCCTATTAGCCGCGGAAGAAATGTCAGTGTGGACCAGGTTAAAGAACGCGGAAGCGGGATCTTTGGGACGGTAAGCAGCTCAATTCCCCGCTGCGGAACAAGCCGAGTTTCCAATCCCTCTTTAGTTCCAAGTGCAAAAACCTCATGTCCGCTTTCGCGCAGGCTCTCTGCCAGGGCTAACAGCGGATTGACGTGTCCTGCGGTTCCACCACCTGCCAGTAGGAATTTCACTTATCTGCGCTTCCGAGCCGATTGACCAATTCGATCTTTTTCAACTGCCAAGACAATGCCGATACCAGCCAAAGTGGCGATTGTTGAAGAACCACCCGCAGATATGAGCGGCAGTGGTACACCAAGAACAGGGAACAATCCAAGCACTACACCGATATTGATAAATGCCTGCATTGAAATCCAAACCATCACACCGGCTACAACATTGCGAGAAAAAACGTTGGTCTGCTGTTTGGCAATTGCAAACAGAGACATAGCAAGAGCAAAAAATAGTGCGATAACAAACATGGCTCCAAGCAATCCCAGCTCTTCCCCAATAACGGCGAAAATGAAGTCGTTCTCAACCTCTGGAATCCAGCTCCACTTCAGCTTTGATCTGCCCAGTCCTGTTCCCCAGAATCCGCCTGCCGCAAGTGCCCAGGTTCCCTTTTCGAATTGCCACATCACTCCCATTGGATCTGCACCATCAGGATTGAGCCAAGCCTCAAAGCGAATCCTTCGAGAAGCTGATGACATAATCGCAGCGACGGCCGCCATAGCAATGAGAGCAGATAGTCCCAGCCAGCGAGACAACGGCATCCCAGCAAACAAGAACATTGCCATCAAGGTGATTCCAATCACCACGCCTGTTCCAAGATCGCGACCAATGATTGCAACGAGCACCAGGGCCGCAGCAGAAACGCCCAGCACCATGAACCAAATTTGCTTGTCAGTTTCAGGGTCCTGGTTGAGCTGCGCGAGCTGAAGAGCAAGCGCAACTATCAAAGCAACCTTTAAAAACTCAGCTGGTTGAATGTTCGTGAAACCAATATCCAACCAGTTTCGGTTTCCGTTGATCTCAACGCCAAAAAATGCGGTGACAAGCTGAACAACCAGCATTACCAGCAATGCGGGAGGAGCTAGTCTTCGGTAAACACTCAACTTTAAATTCGACAATATGAATAGAAATCCAAAGCCAACTAGAACATAAGCGCCCTGACGAATAAAAGTGAAGGCAGCGTTATCCGTCTCTTTGTAGCTATCAACCGCTGAAGCACTGGCAACCATGATCAGACCAACCGCGGTAATCGCAATCGTCAGGCCAATTAGAAAAATGGCAAGGTTTGACTGAGCCTTGAATTGTGGTCGAACAGCCTCCCGCAGGGTCATTGCAGTCCCCCCACGGCAGTTATGAATTGATTTCCCCTATCGGTGTAGTCAGCGAACTGGTCCATTGAAGCGGCCGACGGAGCGAGTAATACAACATCGCCAGGCTTTGCTAGCTCGCTAGCTAAACGAACCGCGTTCTCCATAACAGATTCTCCTGTTACGACCCTAACTGGCACGTCTGGAAGTAGTTCGGAGAAAAGCCGCTGTAGCTCTGAACTGTCGCTGCCGATAAGAACGGCAGCCCGAATTTTTTGGGCGTGATTTGTAATTAGCTCTCTGGGCGATGTTCCCTTTAGAAGTCCACCAACAATCCAAACAACACTGTCGTAGGTGCGAAGGGAGCTGTCTGCTGCATGAGGATTGGTCGCTTTTGAATCATTGACATACTTCACTCCCCCTACCTCTGCCACCAACTGGTTGCGATGCGGAGAAAGCCGGAAAGTTGAAATTGCACGCCTTATAGCAGCTGGTGATATGTCGGCCGCTCTAGCAAGTGCCGCCGAGGCCGCAACGTTTGCTAAAAGATGAGGTGACACCACAGCTATCTGCTGAATTTCCTCCAGCGTTGCTAGCTCGGTGGCTTCCTTTGCTCGGTTATCCAAAAATGCCCGATCAACTAAGACATCCTCAACGTAACCAACCGCAGATTTTTGGGGCGAAAACAATGAAAATGCAATGCCCCGGCAGCCTTCCTCAACCTCAGCTGACTTAGCAGCCTCAAGAGTTTGCGGGTCTTGTTCATTAAAAATAATTGCCGACTTGGTTCCGTTATAGATTTTTGATTTTGCAGCAAAATAATTCTCCGCACCGTCATGCCAGTCGTAGTGATCTTCTGCAAGATTCAAGAAGGCACTGGCCAGGGGGTGAATATCTTTGATGTAGTGAAGCTGAAAACTGGACAATTCAATTACTAAGAAATCAAAGCCCTGGGGATCTCTAATTGCATCGAGAATGGGCACCCCGATGTTCCCGCAAGCTAGCGTCCTAAAGCCATCAGCTGCAATCATTGCGGCTGTCATTTCACAGACCGTCGTCTTACCGTTAGTTCCGGTAACCGCAATCCACTCAGCAACCTTTTGGTTTTTATCCCTGAGGTGCCAAGCCAAATCAATGTCAGTAATCAACGGGATTCCACGTTCGAGCAGCGCTACAACCAGCGGATGGCGTGGATTAAATCCTGGCGATACCACCGCAAAGTCAATATTTCCAACTTCAGTAAGAACACCTGGTGTTTCATCGGCAATAAATCGTGAGCCAATTACTTCGACCAGCTCGATTAGTTTTGGGTCCGCCTCACGACCGACGACTGTGGCTTTAACTTTTAGTTCAACCAGAGTGTCAACAACGCTGAAACCGCTTTTACCCAGTCCCAGCACTAGTGCTGAATGATTTGACCAATCAGCGTGCCAGGAAGATGGGATGGTCATAGCCCGTAAATCCATTCAACATAGAACAGACCGACTCCAGCTGCTACGCACAGCGCAGCAATTATCCAAAATCTCACCACAATCGTGATTTCTGCCCATCCCTTTAGTTCAAAGTGATGATGCAACGGTGACATTCTGAATATCCGCTTGCCAGTGCCTGTTCGCCACTTGGTGAATTTGAAGTAGCCGCGCTGGAGGACAACAGAGCCGGTAACAATGACAAAAATTCCACCGATAAGAATCAGCAAAAGTTCGGTTCGGCTGAGTATCGCAAGTGCCGCTAAAGCTCCGCCCAAAGCTTGTGAACCAGTGTCTCCCATGATCAGCTGTGCTGGCGATGTGTTCCACCACAAAAATCCAAGACAAGCTCCGACAATCGCTGCCGCGACGGTAGCCAAATCAAGCGGGTCGCGTACCTCGTAGCAAGCCGAAAGATTTTCAACCGCAGTTCTACAGGATTGGTTGAACTGCCAAAAACCAATAACTACATATGCACCTATCGCCAACACGGCCGAGCCAGAGGCTAATCCATCCAGGCCGTCTGCGATGTTCACGCCGTTTGATGAGCTGGCAACCAGCAGGAATATCCAACCGACGAAAAGAACAATGCCGATCGTGCTACCCCAGAAGAACAGATCAAAGGGCAAGTCTCTAAACAAGGAAATGTGTGTAGATGCAGGTGTCAGACCCTGCGAATCCGGAAACTGCAGAGCCAAGATCGCAAACGTAACTGCCACCGCACCCTGACCAACAATCTTGGCCCAACCGCCCAGACCCAAGCTTCGCTGGTTGCTCACTTTCATGAAGTCATCAATGAAACCAACAGCCCCGAGCCCGAACATCATAAAAAGAACGAGCAAGGCAGAAGGGCTAGGAATCTCCTCGTTCACCAGTTTGGCGACGAAGTAGGCAACCGCTGTCGCGCCAAGGATAACGAGACCTCCCATGGTCGGAGTGCCGCGCTTAATTTGATGTGACTGCGGACCATCATCACGAATGAACTGACCCCAGTTGAGTTTTCTTGCAAGCCTTATAAATAGAGGTGTCGCAAAAAGCGCTATGAAGAGGGAGATTCCTCCGGCGGCAAGTAGAGCTCTCAATTCACACCCGCCAAATCGTCTCCAAGGAACCTCAACCCCGCGATATTACTTGCCTTCACCAGGACTATATCCTCTGGTCTTAGCCTGTCGCGAATAATCTCATAGGCACCAGCGATGCTCTCAATAAAGACACTCTCGCCATCCCAACTGCCTTCCTGGCTGGCTGCCATGTGAATCAGCTTGGCTTCCTGCCCAACTACAAACAGCTGATCAATATTCAGCCTCACAACTAAGCGACCAATGGCATCGTGTTCTTCTGCAGAAAATTCACCTAGCTCAGCCATCATCCCCAGGACTGCAATCGTGCGGTGACCCGCTTTACCCAAAACAGCCAATGTTTGCAGAGCCGCGCGCATTGAATCTGGAGATGCGTTATACGCATCGTTGATTACCCAATAACCATTGGGAGAGTGAAGAAGTTGCATTCGCCAGCGCTCAGCCATTTCAATCTCTCGGGCTATATCTAAGCTCTGCTCGATTGGAACACCTAGCTCAGTCGCTACAGCAATTGCCGCCATGAGATTCATGGCCTGATGCTCTCCGAGGATCTTTAGAGTGATGTCATGAGCCCTTCCAGCGTGCTCAAACTTCACCTGAGTACCCTCCAGTGAGAGTTCCGTTGAAAGAAGTCGAAAGTCCGCATCTTCTGCAAACCCAAACCCAATTCGCTTTCCGGCAAATTCAAATCGGCGCACCCTTGGATCATCGAAGTTCAATACCGTTGCCTGTTGAATGTGTGGCATCATTTCCGCCTTGATGCGTTCCGTTACTTCAATTCCACCAAATTCTCCGGCATGGGCCATGCCCACCTTCAACTGGACACCAATATCAGGTTTTGTCCAATTAGCTAATCGGTCAATGCTTCCTATCCCAGCTGCTCCAAGTTCAAGGACCAGATACTCTGTGGCATCGGTAATCCTAAGAACTGTCAATGGCAACCCAACCTCATTATTGAAAGAAGCAATCGGCGAAACCGTTTCTGATTTGCTAGAAAGAATTCGCTCAAGCATGTTTTTAGTGGATGTCTTGCCGTTCGAACCTGTAATCCC
>JACCDH011587081.1_pt1 | contig 13013 bp, 12 predicted proteins | sample 7442481 | NCBI WGS metagenome assembly JACCDH01 (sample SAMN15323433, study PRJNA562643) | freshwater metagenome | isolation source: river surface water | place: USA:Blue River Watershed | collected 2017-08-15
ACGGTGCAACGTCAAGCTCAGCAAGCTGGAATTGGCATGCCTGAGGTCGCAATATACGATTCGCCTGAAATGAATGCATTTGCAACAGGCATGAACCGAAATTCAGCGTTAGTTGCCGTGAGTACAGGTTTATTACGCAATATGCGGGAAGAAGAAGTTGAAGCTGTGCTCGCGCATGAAGTTTCGCATATTGCCAATGGCGATATGGTAACTTTAACCTTAATCCAAGGTGTGGTGAATACCTTTGTGATCTTTATCGCGCGGGTCATTGCCAGTGTACTCAACGGCAATAACAACAACGAAGAAGGTCAGCAAAGCCATGGCATTGGTTATATGTTGACGGTGATGGCGCTGGAGTTGTTATTTGGTTGGTTGGCAACCCCAATTGTGCGTTGGTTCTCCCGTCAGCGTGAATACCGCGCTGATGCAGGGGCAGCAAGCTTAGTCGGACCGCAAAAAATGATTGCCGCTTTAGAGCGCCTTAAACATAACCATGAAAGTCAGTTAGAGGGTTCTTTAATGGCGTTCGGTATCGCGAATAAGCCTGCCAAATCTGAGTTATTCCTGACACATCCGCCGCTAGAAAAACGGATCGCAGCACTGCGTGAGATGCGTTGATATAGCTTAAGTAAACGTAAACCCTCGGTAATCGAGGGTTTATTTTTTTCAGCTGATTGATTTCTGAATAGAAACTTTTCTGTTTGTGCTGGGTCAGACGTTGATATGTTTGATCCGATTTTTGCTAACTGTTAATGTAATCAGATAATTACAAAAAAGGAGTTGAGGATGATTCGCTATATTGCAGTCTTGATGGTCAGTTTAGGGTTGTTGGGATGTGCCAGCACCAATTCACAAAATAATTCAATTGAAGCGCGTAAAAACTCGATTGATGAAATGCGGGCAACCACATTGAATCGGTTATACAAAGATAAACCTTATGCGGCTGACACCATAGAACGAGCAGCAGGCTATGCAGTGTTCAGTAATGCCAACGTGAACTTAATTATCGCCAGTGCCGGTGGCGGTTATGGTGTAGTGCATGGCAATAATGGCCAAGTGACCTATATGAAAATGGGCGAGGTTGGCGTCGGTTTTGGCTTAGGCGCAAAAGACTATCGTTTAGTCTTTGTGTTCCACACTCCGGCAGCGTTAAAACGCTTTGTCGATGATGGTTGGGCTTTTGGTGGACAATTAGATGCAGCAGCTAAAGCGCAAGAGAAAGGCGATGCCATTGGTGGTGAAATTACCGTGGATAACATCACAATTTATCAATTGACAGAATCTGGTTTAGCCCTGCAGGCAACTATCAAAGGCACCAAGTTTTGGCGTGATGAGGAACTTAACTAAAATGCCTAAGGTGTAGGTGTCGTCATGTCAAAAGCGGCACCAACGCCAATTAATCATGGATAAGCCTTCAGTATTGGCATTTCATGTAAATCAAGTCTATGGTTGAGATAATAAAAAGATAAGGAAAGACTATGCCATTTAACGCTGAATTGAATGAAGAAATCCGCATCCTAAATCTGTTCAATCTTGATACTTCGCTCGAGGGGATCAAGGCGCACAAAGACGCAACTGTAGAGAGTAAAGCTGCTATTGAGCGACTGTATCAAAAAGGTTTAATCACTCAACATGACGGTGGCTATCTGACTGAATTAGGAAGAAATTGCGCAGAGCATGTGCAATCAGCCTTAAGAATTTTAACCCCTTAATTTATTTTTTATTCGCTTGCACCAGCTGGCGCATCAGTCGCCAGCAGTGTCGCGCCTCTTTTCGATCATTGCCGAAAATCCAACGTTGGTAACTTTCTGACACTGCACTACAAAGGTCTTTTGTTGCTGGGTATTGCTCGGCTAAACGCGCAAGATATTGCTGGTTTGTTTCACCAGCCAGTTTCGGTATGATTTGGAATATGGGTTGAAACAGCTTTTCACTGTCAGTAATTTTTTGGCGTAAAAACCACCAGCGCCCCAACATCAGAACAGCACCGCCTAACAGGGTATAACCGATAATCTTCAACACAGTAGTCATTGATAATTCGGCCAAACTGGCTTTGAGGCTTTGTAATAGGCTTGATTGTTGCTGTTCATTAAAGGCGATGACCCATTTAGACCAGTAAAAATCTAAATCGTCTAATTTGCGCATCAGGAACAAAGCGATGCTCGACTGCTTCACCCAATTTTGATTGAGCAATGACAATTCAGCGTCATTGAGCACAGTATCTAAGCCATTTTCTAATCGATCTGGCGCGACCACTGCGGTTGGATCAAATCGATACCAAAAGCCATCGTGGTAGTATTCCACCCAAGCATGGGCATCACGTTGCAAAACTTGCAAATAATTTTGCTTATCTTGCCATTCGCCACCGAGATAACCACCCACAATACGAGCGGGCACACCGGCTGCTCGCAACAAAAAGGCGGCTGCACTGGCATAATGGCTACAAAAACCAGCCTTTGTTTCAAATAGGAACTGATCTATCTGCTCGCCCGAAAGTGCGGGAGGCGACAATGTGTAGGTATAGCCATTTTGTTTGAAATGATGTGCTATTACCGCCACCATCGCTTCAGGCGAGCCTTGGCTTTTCAGTGACTGTGCGAATGCTCTTGCTTTGGCATTGCCTAAAGGCAATTTTAAATTGATGGCTGGTTCTGCAACGCCTGGAATTGCTTGGTTATTACTCGCCATTTGATAACTGAAACGCTGGGTGACCAGCTGTTGGGCTCTCACTAAGTTATTTGCCGTGAGTTGCACTAACCCTTGTTCAATTGTGCTGTGCCCCAGTGAAAACAGCACTCGTTGATGATGAGGCTCGGCAATCACCGAATAGTGCCATAGTGGGGGTTGGTGCGCGCTTGGCATAGGTTGGCCACTGCGTTCACTATGCCAAGTCTGTCCGTCAAACCGACTGTAAATTTTTGCCCGCCAATAGAGGTCTCGCTGTTGTGGTTTTGGCCCAGTAAATGTTGCTCTAAATGCTAAATCATCCGAGGTCACTAATTTTTCGATACTGCCAGGGCTCAAATCTTCTGCAAGTCCAGTCTGAGCTGTTTTAGTTCCGGGAAGCTGCCATAGCGGGGGGAGCCGGGGGAAGAAGACGAATAAACTGGTAAAAAGCGGGAAAAAAACCAAGCTTATCAGAATCAGGCGACGCCAAGGTGTTTTCACAATTTGGCCCGCGAACAACAAATATTGGGTCTGTAATTGAATGGCTAGAACTAGCAAAATGGCTAGTGCGATTGCTAAATCTTGATGAACAATAAAGCAACAAGCGACTAGGAAAAAATTGACCCAAAGCAATTGCCGATAATCAGATAAATCCTCTGCCCGAATGCTCAGAAGCCGAAGTAAAGACGCCAAAAGTAAGAAATGGAACATCAGGTGGATCACCCCCAAATCCTTGGCATTGATCAAAAAAACTACCATGATCAGCGCTGCCAATATATTGGTTTGACCCAGGCCCCAGACCGGTTTGGCTCGATAGATTTGAACTAATTTGGCCAGCAGTAGCAAAGTGAAAATTCCTTGACTCCACAGAGTCAAGGCTGGCGTGAGTAATATGATGAGGGCAAGCTGCACAAACCAGATCCGATAATGCAAAGCTTGTGAGAACTGAGAATTCATCAGCGGGTTCACTGCTGGATTTAGCATAAAGCGAGTGCCCTTAATACTTGGTGTTGATGGGCTGGCCCCATATTGGGTTGGATCACGACATTGCCGAGTTCTAAGCCATAGGGCTCTGCAAGCGCTTCATAATGCAGAGCTTCGGCGCTTAGACGACTCAATTCAGTTTCAAGGGGGCCAGCCCCCAACTTCAGCCAATGCTCGCTTGAGAGGTTTTCTGGCAAGTAATGTTTGACTACAGGCTGTTGCGGGGTACGAGCTAATTTTTTCCAATCGATGTTTTTTATCGGATCACCGGCAACGTAACTGGCTAAATGATCCCAAGCTAAATCACCGGTTTGTTGGCCTTGGCCCTGAACCGTTGTTTTCAATTGGCTGATGGGCGTAGGATAAGCCCAGTAATGTTGGTTCAAGCCGACATAACACCAGCAGCGGATCAATCCGAACGGATGACAGGACTCTAACTTGATCCGAGGTAACTGAAAATATCCACGGCGGTGGAGTTGAAGCGGTAATTCTAATTGCCCCTCCGACAGTTTCACGCTCAATTCTGGCGAAAAGCCAGCACTGATGGCCAAACGCTGCGCGTGCGCTGTGACATTGACGGCGATGGTAATTTTGTCGCCGACAAAACCGCTTTGTGCCGAGCCTGCCTTGAGTTGCAATCCTGCTAAATTACGAAAGGCCAGACCGATACTGAGCAAAACCAGTGACAGTAATAAATAGCCCAACAACAAAATCAGGTTGTTTTGATAATTGGTGCCAAGAATGTATAAAAGTACGACCAAGGCAAGCACGGAAAAGCCAAAACTGGTTGGAAATACAAACAAAATTTTTTGATTCAAAATTATTGAATCCACGGGCGGCTGGCGCTTATCTAGCCAAGCCATCATCCGCGCATGGAACCATTTTTTCACGGGCTGAGTTAGATCCGACATGGCACTTCTTGCAGCAATTGCGCGCTCAGTGAAGCATGATGTTGCTGTTGTCTCAGTTGCAGCCGGTGTTCTGCGACAGCGGGAAAGACGGCTTGAACATCATCGGCAGTAACATAAGTTCGATGTTGCAACAGCGCATAAGCTTTGGCTGCACGAAGCAGGGCTTTGGCTCCTCGAGGTGATATTGGCAGCATATCAGTACGATGCCGACTGGCAGTAACTAAATCTAATAAATAGCCAACTAAAGGCGCACTCACTTGCACTTGGTGAACTTGTGATTGTAATTTATGCAGTTCTTCTGGCGACAAGATGGTTTGAATGTGCTGGTTGGCACGCTCGTCACTATCTGTCATTAATAACTGTTGCTCTGCCGCTCGATCAGGGAACCCAAGACTTAAGCGCATTAAAAAACGGTCAAGTTGCGATTCGGGTAAAGCATTGGTTCCGCTGTGAAATAAAGGATTCTGGGTAGCAATTACAAAAAAAGGCGAGGGCAAAGGCCGTGTTTCGCCATCAATTGACACTTGACGCTCTTCCATGGCTTCGAGCAAAGCGCTTTGTGTTTTTGGGCTGGCCCGATTGATTTCATCTGCCAACAACACTTGGCTAAATACTGGGCCCGCTTGAAAATGGAATTGCTGTGAACGGGCATCGTAAATACTAAAACCGGTTAAATCTGCAGGCAATAAATCACTTGTAAACTGCACTCTGCGATAACTAAGCCCCAAACTTTGTGCAAGTGCATGGGCTAATGTCGTTTTCCCCATGCCCGGTAAGTCTTCTAGAAGCAAATGTCCGTTTGCCAGTAAACAGCTGAGAGCTAAACGAACTTGGCTGGCTTTCCCCAAGATGACTTGATTGAGTTGTTGTTCAACGAGTTGAATGGATTGCACGGGGACTCCAACGATGTGATTTTGGCAAATGGTTACAAAATTCGTATACTCCTGCAACCAGTAGTTTGGATCTTAGCTGATGAAAGTACTTTTTGTCTGTTTGGGGAATATATGTCGTTCGCCAACAGCGCATGCAATATTTCGCGACTGTTGCCTCATGGCTAATTTCGACTGTGAAGTCGATTCAGCAGGCACTTCTGCTTACCATGAAGGGGAAGCACCAGATCCTAGGGCAGTTAAAGCAGCTGACGGAATTTGTTTTGCAGGCATCAAATCTCGCGCGATTCGTGCGAAAGATTTTGAATATTTTGATTATATTCTAGCGATGGACCAAAACAATCTGGTGAATTTGCAACGCATTTGCCCTAAACAGTATCAGCATAAAATTTGTTTAGTGTTGTCTTATCATCCGGATTATCCGCGATGGTCAGAAGTCCCAGATCCCTACTATGGCAGTTCTGAAGACTTTCGTTGGGTTTGTGAGCTATTGCAGGCGGCGAGTCGTAACTTGTTGCAAGAGTTGAAAGCGAAAACGCGACAAGTTTAGCGCTGAATAAACTTTTTTAGCCGTTTATACATCCAGATTGAAATTAATTCCCCAGCAAAGATTGAAATTGATTGCATTAGGCATTACTTTGACTGCGGATCCATTACTGCGAACTACACACTCAATAGATGATTTGATATAGGAACATTAAAGTGACTACTTGGACGCCTCAAAGCTGGCGAGCATTTCCCATCCAACAACAACCGCATTACGATGACCAAGCCTTATTGGCGCAGGTAGAACAACAGCTGCATCGCTATCCGCCGCTGGTGTTTGCTCAAGAAACTCGTGATTTATTTAGTCAATTAGGTCAAGTCGCCGAAGGTAAAGCTTTTTTACTGCAAGGCGGGGATTGTGCGGAGAGTTTTAGTAACTTTAATGCGCCCAAAATTCGCGACACTTTTAAAGTGTTGTTGCAAATGGCCGTGGTATTAACTTTTGCGGGCAGTTTTCCTGTCGTCAAAGTCGCCAGAATGGCAGGGCAATATGCCAAACCCCGTTCAAGTGATTTAGAAACAATTGATGGGGTAAGTTTACCGAGTTATCGCGGTGATATCGTCAATAGTTTTGAATTCACGGAAGCAGCCAGACGCCCTGATCCAGAGCGGTTGATGACGGCTTATCATCATAGCGCTGCAACCCTGAACTTATTACGCGCTTTTGCCCAAGGTGGCTTGGCGGATTTGCATCAGGTCAGTCGCTGGAATATGGGCTTTGTTGAATCCAATCCGCTGAAAGGTCGTTATCAAGATATTGCGCAGCGTATTCAAGAAGCCCTGCGCTTTATGGAAATTTGTGGCATTACTGGCCAAAACGCGCCATCGATCCGTGAGACCACGCTTTATACTTCTCATGAAGCCTTGTTATTGAATTACGAGGAAGCTTTAACTCGTCGTGATTCGCTGACTGGCGACTGGTATGACTGCTCTGCGCATATGGTTTGGATTGGTGAGCGGACTCGTCAATTGGATCACGCTCACGTAGAGTTCTTCCGTGGGATCCATAACCCAGTTGGCGTCAAAATTGGCCCATCAATGGACGAGCTTGATTTGATCCGGCTGATTGATGCACTCAATCCGCAAAATATTCCAGGACGGTTAACGCTGATCACTCGGATGGGGGCAGATAAACTTGCAGATAAACTGCCTGCGTTGGTTCGTCGCGTTGAGCGCGAAGGCCGCAAAGTGGTTTGGAGTTCAGATCCGATGCATGGCAATACGGTCAAAGCGAGTAATGACTACAAAACTCGCGACTTCGAAGCAATTTTAAGGGAGATCCGTAATTTCTTCGCAGTTCATCAAGCGGAAGGGACGCATGCTGGCGGCATACACCTAGAGATGACCGGTGAGCATGTCACTGAATGTACCGGCGGTGCTTATGGCTTATCCGAGGGCGATCTCAGTCAACGTTATTTAACCCAATGTGATCCACGTTTGAATGCGGATCAAGTATTGGAATTGGCGTTTTTAATTGCGGATACTTTAAGAAGCGTGCGCAAATAAACTCAATTCAAGAGCAACAGGGTCAACTTGTTGCTCTTGCTGATATTTTTCCTTATCTTTCTTGTCATGTTGCTGATGTATGGTCGCCAACTTGATGCTCAGTTTCCGACCAATTATCCATCACGATCCGCTTTTTAACGGGTGCTATTATCTGCTATCTAAGCTATGAGCGAGTGATTATGACTGATCAACCTTTGGTATCAACGCCTCTCACTGCTAAACCTAAGCTCACTGTCGGTATTGTGGGCGCTGGTGCTGTTGGTTGTTTTTTAGGTGGAATTTTGGCGCAAGAGCCAAGCTTAAATGTGCAGTTCTATGGGCGCAAACCATTTGTTGTTGCCAGCCAGAGTTTGGGCATTTCAGTGCAAATAGACGGCCAGCATTTTGCTAATCCTCAGCCAAATTGCCATAGTGATTTGGCCAAGCTAGCCGAATGTGATGTGATTTTATTAACCGTGAAGGCGACGGCTTTTACGGAAATTCTTCCTCAACTTGCCCATTCTGTCCGACCTGAAGTGCCCATTGTGGCGCTGCAAAATGGCGTCGGAGTCGTGGATGCTATCTCTGCAAAATTAGCCAATCCCATCTACCGCGCTATAGTGCCTTTTAATGTGATCAAAAAATCACCTGCAAATTTTTGTAAAGCCACCAGTGGAGCCTTACTTTGGCCGCATCATCAGGATGAAAAATTACATTTACTGCAACAAATTTGGCAAAAATTTGGGCTTGAAGTGCAGCCAATCTCGGATATCAAAGCTGTCGAATACGGTAAATTATTGTTAAATTTGAATAATGCTCTCAATGCATTAAGCGATTTACCTCTACAGCAACAATTACTGAATGGACAGCTGCGACGAGTACTTGCCGATGCCATGGCCGAGTGGTTGCTGGTATGCGATGCTCTCGCGGTTAAACCCTATCGATTTGCGAAAGTCCCCGTGCATTGGTTGCCACACATCTTGCGAGCGCCAACACCTCTATTTCGATTGCTTGCCAAACCGATGTTGGCGATTGCACCTGACGCTAGAAGTAGCATGTGGGATGATTTTCAAGCCGGGCGTGCTTCTGAAATTCATTTCCTCAATGGGGCAGTAGTCAGATTGGGCCAACAAGTGGGTGTGGCGACACCTATTAATGCTGCTATTGTTAAAAACGTGCAACAGATTGAAGAAGAGCGTAAGCGGGACGGCGCTTTGCTATCCATGCCGCCAAAGCAATTGGTTAGCTTGCTAAGGGATCAATCGTTTCATTGATTTAGCAACGCATTTTTACAATTCTGCCAGCAGACAAGTTGAAAAAGGGCGTCTACACTGCAATTTGTAAAACCACTTATCAGGGAAGCTAACCATTGATATTGCGGGATTTTGGGACACTGCGTCTAAATTTAACCGGGAAATTGCTGATTGTTGTGGCGGCGATCTTGGTGATTTGTCAATTTTTAATGTCTGGTTTTTTTCTGTGGCAGAATTCAAGAACGCTTAATCAACAACATGAACTCTATCTTGATCATACCTTAGACATTATCGCGAGTGCTGTTGCGATTGATACCTGGAATTTTAACGCAGGGTCTTTAGAAATTATTTTGGCGCCATATCGACATGATGAGGCGTTTTCCAGTATCACCATTGAGGATAACTCGGGCAACCAATACAGTTTTAAAACTGAGTTCGCGCCCCAGCAACAAGCCAGTCAACAACAAGCTAGTCAACAACAAAAAATTCAGTTAAGTCGGCCAATATTTGTCGACATGGCGGGTGTCAAACAGCAAGTAGGTCAGCTGATTGCGGTAGACCATCAAGCTTATATAGTCACCAAATTGCAGGACATTATTTGGCGGCAAATGACCGAGCTGATGTTGATGCTCGTGCTGTTAGCCGTTGGCTTGAGCTTTGCTTTAAATCGCCTGGTATTGCTGCCGATCAAAAAGATTAATTCAGCATTGTTCCAAGCAATTACCAGTAAAGACAGTATCTTACAAAACCCAGTTGAAGGATTACGGGATGAATTTGAAGAGGTTGCGCTTAGTATTGTGGCGCTTTCAGCAAGGCTTTCAGGCGATTTGCAACTGATTTCAGAATCGCGACAGCAATTGCTTCAGGAAAAAGACAAAACCGAAGCTGCTTTGACCCATTTAAAAATCACGCAAGAAGCATTGCTGCAATCGGAAAAACAAGCCTCATTAGGCAGCCTAGTTTCTGGGGTCGCGCATGAGGTTAATACGCCTTTAGGGATTATCATTACCAGTGTCACTTGCATGAGTGATATTGTAAAAAAAATCAACGAAGATTTGACCAGCAGCAAGCTAAGTCGGCAACAGCTTCAAGACCGGATTGCTCAATTACAAGAAGCCATATCCTTGATCACTCACAATGCCGACCGAGCTTCATTGTTAATCACCAATTTCAAATTGTTAGCCAAGGAACAGACTAGTGAAGCCGCGCGCCCATTTAATCTTTCCGAGCTCATTCGTGAAATCGTGATAAGTCAACAACGTCAGTTAGCCGAAGCCAATGTTATTGTGTTGATGGATATTGAAACTGATCTATTTATTGAGAGCATCCCAGGTTTATTTAATCAAATACTCTGTGCTTTACTCAATAATGTTGCTCATCACGCCTATCCAATGAGCCTTGGAGGGAGCTGTTGTATTGAGTTAAAAAAAGAGGCGGATGATTTGGTGTTGCGTTGTAAAGATCAAGGCGTTGGTATCTCGGTTGAACAACAAAAACATGTCTTCGATCCGTTTTTTACCACTAAACTGGGCTCCGGGACTAATGGACTTGGTTTAGCAATCGTCTACCGAATCGTCCGCTCCAACTTGGGGGGGCAGATTGCCGTTCATAGCCAAATGAATGAAGGAACTTGCTTTGAGATCCGTTTTCCCTGTCTTCAGTCGACTTAGTGTATTGCTCAGTCTGATTTCTGTCAGTTGTTGGGCGCAAATTGACCTTCATGGTTTTGGCTCCATTCGGCTTGGTACCATCAATGCCGAGCGACAAAATCCGAATATCGTGGGTTTATATCAAGATGATAAGCTCAGTTGGGATGATGAATCTTTATTTGGTTTGCAGACGCAAAGTGATCTCGGTTCTCAGTTAAGTTTTACTACCCAAATCATCGGCAAAGGGGCTAATGACTTTACGCCAGAAGTTACCTTGGCGTTTTTGCGTGTTGATTTAGCGAATGATCAGCAATTACGGCTGGGTCGGATCTCAATGCCGTTATTTTCGCAATCCGATGTGCAATATGTCGGGTATGCTCATGATTATTCGAGACTCCCGAAAGCGACCTATTGGCGATTTGAATACGAAACTGCGGATGGTTTGAGTTATCAAGGGAAAACGACCTTTGATGAATTTAGTGCACGTTACTCGCTGATTTGGGCTGAATTCAACGGCAATGTTTTTAAAAATGTCGTCGACGAGGGTGTCGAAATTGATTTGCATGCCATGCAATCGTTGTCCTTAGTGTTGAGTTATCGGCAATTTGAACTCTTCGGTGGCTTACTTGAAGCAAAAACTGAGGGGCCAAAACTGAATGACTTTATTTTCTCGCCATCAATCCAACAGGCTGTGGCAAATTCCGGTGTCGACCCTTTATTGCAGCAGGAATTCTTTGCCGTTCTTAGCGTGAATAAAAATGCCCGCTATCAATTTTGGGGCGCACGTTGGCAATACGCGGATTGGAAATTTGAACTGGAAAAAGCGCAATATGGCATCGCCCAAAGTATCGATGCCTTCACCTACAGCCAATATATCGCGTTGTCTCGACGATTTGATGAAGTGATTATAACGGTTCATCGGGAACGCTATCTGCAAAATGCAGCGCATGCAGCCGGTCTTGGTCACCTGACGCCTTCGCCTTTAGTCCCCCTGGCATTCCAAATAAGCCAAGCAGTGAATGACCCGGGTTATGCCATGAATGTGTTGTCACTGCGTTATGACTTCGCCAGCAGCATGGCACTGAAAGCCGATTATTTTAAAGGCAGTAGTTACACCCAAGGCCCATTTACCGGATTTTCAATGGGGGTGGATTTTGTCTTTTAAGTCGATAGAGCGACTGACATTATTCTTCTGCTTTTTGCTCAGCGGAACGCTCTTTGCTATGGATTTGAAAGTCGTGGTGAATGTGAGAAATACCGCTGATTTTACACCTAGCCAAATTGCGCAGCTGTTTTTGCGTAAAACCGAGCATTATAGTGATGGCAGCAAAGTCAATTTGTACCATTTGCCGCGGAATTCCGCTTCGCATCAACAATTTTGTCTGCAATTAATGAATCTAACTGCGGCGCAGTATCAGTCTTACTGGTCTCGATTATTGTTCACAGGCAACGTGGATGCGATGGTGCATCTGTCTTCGGAGCAGCTTCTTTTACAAATCGCTTCGGATCCGCAGGGGATTGGCTATCTGCCCATCGACACACCCACAGATGATGTGCGGGTGGTCGCTTTTATTAGGGCTCAGCAAATTGATGTTTTGCCTTGATTGAATTAATACTTTTGGCGTTTAAGCCCTGTTTCAGCCATGATTTTCGCACTTATCTCTTCAATTGATAAGGTGGTTGAATTGAGATAAGGGATACGTTCTTTACTGTACATCGCTTCAACCTCGGCTAATTCTAATTTGCATTGCCGCAGTGAGGCATAACGACTGTTCGGCCTGCGTTGTTCACGAATTTGGCTCAATCGTTCAGGGGTAATCGTCAACCCAAACAATTTGGCTTTATGAGCTCGCAAAGCTGGCGGTAGGGTGAAGCTATCCATATCTTCTTCGACAAAAGGGTAGTTGGCAGCCTTAATGCCATATTGCAGCGCTAAATATAAACTCGTTGGCGTTTTACCAGAGCGCGATACCCCAACCAGAATAATATCCGCTTTGGCATAATCTTTCAGATTTGAGCCATCATCGTTGGCCAGCGCATAGTTCACGGCATCGATCCGAAAGTCATAGGTTTTTTCATGGATGCTATGAGTTCGGTGCGTTTTGGGTTTTGCCAGCACCCCTAATTCCTTCTGCATCGGCTCAACAAACACACTCAAAAAGTCATAACAAGAACCTTCGGAGCTGTTAATGATTGCTCTCAATTGTTCATCAACGAAGGTTTGAAACACCAAAGGGCGAACTCCAGTAGTTTTATAACGATCGTTTATCCGTTGCTTCACTTGTTCAGCTTTTTCTAAAGTTTCAACAAACGGGATAGTAATATGGTCAAATTCTGCTTCAAAAAGAGAGAGTAAGGCGTGTCCGAACACTTCGGAAGTGATCCCAGTTCCGTCGGATATATAGAAGGCTGTTCGCATGTTTGATCCCTGAATGTTGTTATAAAATTACATTAAAAATTAAGGTTTTAATTCATTCGCTGCCCAGTGTAAAATCTAATCAGCTTACGTTGGTTGCTGTGTAAGCTTACATAACCTGTAACAAAAATTGGAGACTTACTGTGCAAGAATTCGTTGTTTGGTACCAGGATTTGGGCATGGAAGATGTCCCACGGGTCGGAGGCAAAAAT
>JACCDH011576402.1_pt1 | contig 13012 bp, 10 predicted proteins | sample 7442481 | NCBI WGS metagenome assembly JACCDH01 (sample SAMN15323433, study PRJNA562643) | freshwater metagenome | isolation source: river surface water | place: USA:Blue River Watershed | collected 2017-08-15
CCAATAATGATATCTATTCCCGTTTTCATCGAATAAATCTCCTTTATTGTTAAACAAAAAAACACCAAAACCCAAACTTACATAAGGATGAACTTTAGGTGTAGAACTGAAAAAATTACCAAAATTATAAGTTGCATAAATAGAACCCGAATTAATGGAGCTACGAAAATTTAAATAACTATCTGGGCCATTTTGATTCCCTACAATATTTCCTGATAAAAAATTAAAACCCAAATCCACATGTTTATGAACTTTACGGTAAACATCTACATTAAAAGCAAAAGGATTAGCTAAAAACAAACTTGAATTTCGAACATCACCAAAAGGTTGAAAAAAACCAAAACCCACAGAAATTTTAGGCTCTAAATCGAGAGGCAAAACAGATTTTGATTCTATATCATCGATTTTATCCAAAGCATTTTTTTGTGCTTTAGATACTTTTAAAATGAAAAAAAATATTATTATAAAATATAGAAATCGCATTAGGAAAATATCATCAAATTAGATAAATACTCAATATTTGTGAAAATTACACAAAAAAACTTTTGCAAACAAAGTGAATATCATTTTTTTTAAAAAATTACTCTTGTTAACTACTTTTTAGGTATAAGAGCAAATTTAAAAAACATTACAAAAAATATTTAAAAACTTGATATTCAGATTAAAAAAGGTTAATCTGATAAGTGAATTCTTCATAAAATTCTCTAGATTGATTTTTTGGGAAAAAAGAATTAACAAAAAGAGGTAAAATAGTGATTAAAATGAAATTTTCAAAGGATCTATGTTTAGAGTGTTCAATTTTGAAAATATTCTTTAACCGGAATAATTCACTGAGAATTCACAAAATTGGTCGTAAAAAATAAATTTAAGTTAGTTACAAATAACTTTTACAACTTTACAATAACCCAATTATGAGTAATAAAATAACTATATTTTATCGAGGTATACATTCTATTTCTGTAACTTTTTCGGGCTCTGAAATAGTTCCGAAAGTTCATTAATTTTACTTGATAAAATCGAGAATTACACATTAATTTCATGTTTATGAATAATGTGGGTGAAACAACTCGGAATCTTGCGGGTGAATGTTTAATTTAGAATACTGTTACCTTATATACAATAAAGAACTAGTTGGATTTACCTAAAATATCCCCCCTTGTAACAAAGTTTATAATGGCATAAAAAGATATGCTTTGAGAGAAACAATAAAATGATATTCCACGGAAAAGATACTATTACGAAAAAGGCAAATGTAAGCCATCCAAATTTTGAAAAAACTAATAAAATAAGCAAATTTTAACAAAAACAACTGTCAGAACTATTAGATATTCCACATTTTTATAGTTATCTTCTTATAAAACAAGATAACTATATCTTGTACCCCATACGATATGAACTTTTAAACGAATTCAAAAATGCCAAATAGTTCTTTGATAATACATCAATCAAAGATAGCTTTTTTAATAGTTGAAAGCAAAACGCACTAAAGTGTATAGTTTTAACTATTTTTGAATCCAATCAAATGATAAAATTTCCCAAAATCAATTTTAAAGGCTTAAAATTTTACTTAAATTACATTTGATTAAGTTTTATAAAAACAATAACCTACCTATTATTTATTTTTTTGTATTCTTTTTTTAATTATGTTTGTAAAAAAAATCACTATGGAAAACTCAACCCCAAACAGTAAAAAAACATGGATAACACCTGAAATTTTTAATGAATCTATTGAAGAAACTGAAGGTAAAATAACTCACCCCTATGAAGGCGGTCCTTTTGGTCCTTCATAATATGAAAACTTAAACTAATCTTACATTTAACTAATTTATATTTTACATCTTCTGAAAATCAAAATCGATTGATATTAAATGATGATTTAATTTGAGTAAAAAATAATTTAAGAATAAAAATTTACAACTTTAAATTTTTGATGCCCAACTGCTCCTGTTATAAAAGTTTGATTAACTTTTAACCAAGCATGCGCTTTTAGTTTCCCTTCGTTTTCTGAATCTTTGGTAACACCAAAATATATAGTAGAAGGTACATTGTACTTTTTTAATAACCATTTGGCACTTAAAGCTTGTACCATACATTTACTTTCCCAAGGAGTGTATTTTGAATTGGCCAAAACAACCGTTTTAACCATTTTAATTTGATGAAGCTGAACGTTTGAAAGTTCATGTTCCGCAATAACTTTTCCTCGAATACCCATACTGGATTCGTATTTTTTATACCGAACGAACAACATACAAAACCGAATATATGCACTATAAAAAAAAGCAGTTAGGTATAATTTTTTCATCTCCCAACTGCCTTTAATTATATGATTATATATCTTTTTAAGCAACATTTTAAACCGCAGCAATTACAGAAATTTCCACCGCTACACCTTTAGGTAACTTACTAACCTCTACCGTTTCACGCGCAGGATAATCGCTAGTAAAATAACTACCATACACTTCATTTACCAAAGCAAAATTATTCATATCGCTTAAAAAAATTGAAGTTTTAACTACTTTATCCAATGAGGTTCCTGCAGCTGTTAAAATAGCCTGAATATTTTTTAAAACCTGATGGGTTTCTGCCTCTACTCCACCCTCTACCAATTCGCCCGTTGCTGGGTCCAAAGCAATTTGTCCGCTCACAAATAAAATTCCGTTTAATAGAACCGATTGATTATATGGCCCAATTGGTGCCGGAGCATTTGTTGTGTTAATAATTTTTTTAGTCATTGAATAAAGATTAAATTTTACAAACAAATATACAAATAGTGCCGAAAGTGAGGAATGATTTTGCGTTTTTTTGTGATGAATTATTTTTTTTACAATGTTTTATGGCAAAATAGCCGCTAATATAAATTTTACTTTATATTTTTGGCATATAAAGTATGTGGACTAAAATAGCAAGAATAATAATACGTAAAAGGATACTAATCTTAATTTTTTTAGGATTAATAACTGCTTTCATGGCGTATTTAGTACCGAAAAATCAGGTATCGTACGATTTATCTAACCTTTTACCTAAAACCGATTCTACTGCCTTTGCGTTCCAAAGCTTTAAAGAAAAATATGGCTCCAATGATAACATATTTTTGCTTTTAACTGAGGATTCGAGTGTTTTTGAGTTTGAAAAGTTTAGAAAACTTCAACAATTTACACGAGAAATAAAAAAAATACAAGGTGTTGATAGTGTTTTTGGCATTACAAATTTTCCTTATCTAAAAAAGAACTCAGAAGAAAAGAAATTTGAACTAATTCCAGACGATACCTCATTAGTTAAAAATCAGGCAGAGGTTAATGAAATTAAAGAGTTATTGTACAATCAATTATTTTTCGATAATATATTATATGTAAAAGATAGTAATGTAACTGTTTTGGCTATTATCATGAATCCGGATACCTTGATGAGTGGTAAACGAAACAAATATGTATTGAATTTAGCTACTAAAGTAAAAGAATTTACTGCAGAATCAGGAATAGAGTTTGGTTTTACTGGTATGCCCTATGTACGCTCTAAAATCAGTAATCAAGTTGAATCCGAAATATATATATTACTCACATTAGCTATTTTATTAACCGCTATTATTCTGTTTTTCTTTCTTAAAAGTCCAACCGCAGTAGCAATTTCCTTATTTGTAGTAATTTTAGCTGTAATTTGGTCCTTAGGAATAAACGTATTATTGGGCTATAAAATTACCGTTTTAATTGGTTTAATTCCGCCACTAATTATTGTGATTGGTATTCCAAACTGTATCTTTTTACTTAATAAATATTTTGCTGAATATAAAAGTCACCATAACCAAGCAAGATCTTTGTCCAGAGTAATACGCAAAACTGGAAATGCAACCTTAATGACTAATGCAACCACCGCAGCAGGTTTTGCAACATTTGCATTAACACCATCCATTTTATTACAAGAATTTGGTATAGTTGCCTCCTTAAGTATTTTTTGCGTTTTTATATTAAGTATATTAATCATTCCTATTTTATATAGCTTTTTACCCCCACCAACCGAAAAACAATACAAACATTTAGAAAGTAAACGAATTGTTAAAATCATAAATGGCTTAATCAATATCTCCCAAAATTATCGAGGTACCGTTTATGTATCGGTTATTTTTATTGCAGGAATTGCAGGTTTTGGTTTATCTAAACTCAATAACGATGCATTAATTGTAGATGACATACAAGACAACGATCCTGTTTTGATTGATATGAAATCTTACGAAAAAAACTTTAACGGTATTGTACCATTCGAAATCATTATAGATACACAAAAAAAAGGAAGAGCTACCAAATTAAAAACTTTACAAAAATTAGAAGAAGTTTATGAACTTTTAGCTGAATATGATGAATTTGCAAAACCGCTATCAATTTTAGATGTTATAAAATACAGTACCCAAGCCTTTTACAACGGCGACCCAACAGAATATAGATTGCCACTAAAAAACGAAATGGGATTTATATTTGATTATGCTTCGCGTTCATTTTCCGGTAACAGCTCCAACTTGTTAAAAAAAGTAATGGATGAAGAACGAAGAGAGATTCGTATTAGCTTACAAATGAGAGATGTAGGCTCCAAAAGAACAAAGGAACTAATGTCCGAATTGGATAAAAAAATCCAAAAAATATTTGAAGAAACTGATTATACTTTTTATTACACCGGCATAAGTGTAATAGTTGCCAAAGGGGTAGATATGTTGGTTACCAATTTGATTTTTACTCTTTTACTGGCTATTGCCCTAATTTCATTAATTATGGCAATCATGTTTCGTAATTTACGCATGGTTGTTATTTCCATCATACCTAACTTACTTCCATCAGTAATTATAGGAGCAATTATGGGGTATTTTGGTATCAATATAAAACCTTCTACTATTTTAGTTTTTAGTATTGCTTTTGGAATTTCTGTGGATGATACTATTCATTTTTTAGCGAAATACCGACAAGAATTAACTCGATTAAATGGCAATATTAAACAGGCTGTATTGGTTGCATTAAAAGAAACTGGTGTAAGTATGTTTTACACATCGGTAGTTTTATTTTTTGGATTTGGAATATTTATCGTTTCCAATTTTGGAGGAACACAAGCTTTAGGTGTTTTGGTTTCGTTTACCTTATTGGTAGCCATGTTTTCCAATTTAATACTATTACCTTGTTTATTATTGAGTTTAGATAAATTAATATCGATAAAAGCTGATAAAAATGCTTTATTAGAGGAAGAGTTAATTGATGAAGAAGAAGATTTTTTTGAGGATTTTGACGAAGAAAATAAATAAAAAATGAAAGGAATTATTTTAGCAGGAGGTTCGGGTACACGCTTACATCCGTTAACTTATGCAATGAGTAAACAATTGGTTCCAGTTTACGATAAACCAATGATTTATTATCCCTTATCCACTTTAATGTGGGCGGGAATACGCGATATTCTAATTATTACCACTCCACATGATCAAGAACATTTTATCCGATTATTAGGCGATGGAAGTAAGTTAGGTTGTAATTTTTCGTACGTTGTACAGCACGAACCCAATGGATTAGCGCAAGCTTTTGTTTTAGGTAAAGATTTTATTGGCAAAGATAAAGTTGCATTAATTTTAGGAGATAATATTTTTTATGGAACGGGTTTATCCGATTTGTTAGTAAGTAAAAACAATCCGGATGGAGGAGTAGTTTTTGCATATCACGTATCTGATCCCGAAAGATATGGCGTAGTAGAATTTGATGCTAATCAAAAAGCTATCTCTATCGAGGAAAAACCAAATAAACCAAAATCTAATTACGCTGTGCCTGGTTTATATTTTTACGATAATGATGTGGTAGAAATTGCACACAATATACAACCTAGTGCTCGTGGCGAATATGAAATTACAGATGTAAATAAGGTATATTTAGAGCGTGATAAATTAGAAGTTGGAATTTTAGATAGAGGAACTGCTTGGCTAGATACAGGTACATTTAACAGTTTAATGCAAGCCGGACAGTTTGTACAAGTTATTGAAGAACGCCAAGGTTTAAAAGTAGGATGTATTGAAGAAGTTGCCTACAAAAGAGGCTTTATTGATGCCGAACAATTGAATACAATTGCCGAACCCTTAGTTAAAAGTGGTTATGGCGTTTACTTAAAAAATTTACTTAAATACAATTATTAATGACAAATATTTTAGTTACAGGAGGTGCTGGTTTTGTGGGTAGTGCAGTGGTAGATAAATTGATTCAAGATAGAAACAACTTTGTGGTAATTGTTGATGATTTATCCACTGGCGATAATCGTAAATTACCCGATGCAAAATACAAAAATTGGCGTTTTGTTAAAGCTGATGTAAACAATTATAGAGATATTTCAGAGGTAATGTTAGGCGTATCATTTGATTATGTTTTTCATTATGCTGCATTAGTAGGTGTTTTGCGTACGCAAGAAAATCCTGTAAAGGTTTTAAATGATATAGAAGGTATCCGTAATGTATTAAATTTATGCAAAAGCACAGGGGTTAAAAGAGTATTTTTCAGCTCTAGCTCCGAGGTATATGGTGAGCCGGTGGAATTACCTCAACACGAGGAAACTACTCCCTTAAACTCGCGTGTTCCTTATGCAGTTGTTAAAAATATTGGCGAAGCATTTTTACGTTCGTATCATAAAGAATATGGTTTGGAATTTACTATTTTCAGATTTTTTAATACCTACGGACCAAAACAAAGTAGAGATTTTGTTATGTCGAAATTTATATCCAAAGCACTTAAAAACGAGGATATAACTATATACGGTGATGGTTCTCAAACTCGTACTTTTTGTTATGTAGATGATAATGTAGATGCTTGTTTAAAATGTTTAACTGATAATTTATATGTTAATGATGTTTTAAATATTGGTGGTGAAAAGGAAGTGAAAATTATAGATTTAGCTAAGATTATTATTCAGGCAACCAACTCTTCCTCTAAAATAATTCATTTACCTCCTTTAAAAGAAGGAGATATGACACGTAGATGTCCGGATAATAGCAAAATGAAAAAGATTTTAAACAGAGAACTGATCACTATGGAAGAAGGTGTGCAACGTTTATTATCTAGCGAAATATTTAAATCTTTACAATATGATAGTTTTGAATAAACTACATGAAACTATCGATTATTATATACAATTAATTGAAGAAATCGATTATCAAGGTAATCCTCAAGAATTGTATCAGCCGATAAATTATATTTTACAATTAGGCGGTAAAAGGCTGCGACCAGTTTTGGTGGGAATGGCAGCAGAACTTTTTGATGGTAAAAAAGAACAAGTTGATGCTATTGCAAAAGCTATTGAAATTTTTCATAATTTCTCGTTAGTACATGACGACATTATGGATAACGCTCCTCTGCGCAGAGGAAAAAAAACGGTTCACGAAAAATGGAACACCAATATCGCTATTTTGTCGGGTGATGTAATGCTAGTAAAAGCTTACGAAGAATTAATTAAAGGCAATTACACCAATTTAGCAGCTATCATTCAAGTATTTAATCAAACAGCAATTGAGGTTTGTGAAGGACAACAATTGGATATGAATTTTGAAACTCGCACATCGGTTAGTTTAGATGAATACATCGAAATGATTAAATTAAAAACGAGTGTTTTATTAGGTGGCGCCGTAAAAATGGGAGCTTTGGCTGTTGGTACTAACGAAACCAATGCTCAAAAAATTTATCAGTTTGGTGTAAATATGGGTATTGCTTTTCAGTTAATGGATGATTATTTGGATGCATTTGGCGATCCAGAAAAATTTGGAAAACAAGTAGGCGGTGATATTTTATCCAATAAAAAAACATATCTAAATATTTTAGCACTGGAAAAAGATAGTACTGGGGAAGCAAAAAAATGGTTAAGTAGCACCAATTTTGAGGATCAAGAAAAGATTAATGCCCTATTAAATATATACCGCACGAATAAAATAGACGAAGCTTGTAAAACCAAAATGAACTATTTTTACGAACTAGCTTTACAAAATCTAAACGAAATCAACGTTTCCGAGGATAAAAAACAAGTATTTATCCAATTTGCACAATGGTTAATGAATAGAAGTAATTAGGAATAATATCTATTCAAATAAAATTTGCGTTACAAACAAAAAAAGGTTGGGAAATCCCAACCTTTTTTGTTTTTGTATAAATACGGTTATTTAAAATTACCAGGGAATAATCCATGAATTTCGCTATCAATTTTGTAAATGATTTTACCCAAATCTTCTTTGTTTTCGGAAAAATTATTGGTATCCACATCAATTATTAATAATTTGCCCGAGTTGTATTCGCTAATCCAAGCTTCGTATCTTTCGTTTAATCTTTTTAAATAATCAATACGGATAGAAGATTCGTATTCTCTACCACGTTTTTCGATTTGATTAACCAAAGTTGAAACACTTGCTCGTAAATAAATTAATAAATCTGGCGCTTTAATAAGGCTATTTACCAAATTAAATAACTCCATATAATTATCAAAATCGCGTTTGGTTAATAAATTCATCGCATTTAAGTTAGGCGCAAAAATATAAGCATCCTCATAAATTGTACGATCCTGAATAAAATTTTTACCTCCTTTGTGGTAATCCATTATTTTATTAAAACGATTTTGTAAGAAAAAAATTTGAAGGTTAAACGACCATCTTTGCATATCTTCATAAAAATCATTTAAATACGGATTTTCTTGAGTGTCCTCATAGTGTGCATCCCAATTATAATGATTAGATAACAATGAAGTTAAGGTAGTTTTTCCTGAGCCAATATTTCCTGCAATAGCGATATGCATATATGTATATTTAATATTTGGTGCTAAAATACTAAAATTTAGATGTTAATAGGTAAAATGAACACTTTTTTTCCTTGTAAAAGCACTAATTTGTTTTTATTGATACAAAAATCATCGATTGAATCCAAAGGAAGGTTAATTTTTTTGGTTTCCATTAATTGCGTATCTAAAGAAAACAATTGATTATTTTGAAGATAAATGATTTGTTGGTTCACAATTTCTATTTTATCGCCTTGGATATTTTTATACCAAAACTTATAAGTTCCCATAAAATCAAAACAAAGCACACCTTTATTTTTATCGTGTAAATACACTAAATTATTTCTTTCGATTAATAAATCTGGATTAAATGCTTCCTCAGTTAACAAATACATTTTTTGCGAAACACTTATAATTTTACCATTTTGATCAATTTTATTTAAAGTTTGTTCTTGCTCATCAAAAATCCAAAAATTATTATCTCTTGAAGCTCCAAAAGCTTTGGTAAAAGGTATATTCAGTAAATCCAATTGTATTTTATCATTAATAGGCGTAAGCGTTTGATCCAAAAAAGCCAAAGTGTTAAAAGTATTACTATGTGCCAAAATACGCATCGGATTACTGGCATCTATTGCAGTAATTTCGTGCGTTTTATCTTCAAAAGTAAACAATTCGTTCCCTTGTAAATCCGTAGAAATTACGATGGATTGTTTATTAATAAAATACAACTGATTACGCTCGTTGATATACATTTTTACCGTTTCGAAATTATTTTCGAAAGCTGGTGATATTGTACTTTGAAAACCTAACAGTGCTAAAAGTAAAAAATTAACTATCATGAGATATTTTTAAAATTTCATCCGCAATAATCCTATCATTACACAATTTGGGTACCTTATTTTGTCCGCCGAGTTTGTTTTTGGATTTAAGCCATTTATAAAAACTATCTTTTGGCAACACTTTAATTTTTAAATTCGATAAAAGTAAGTTGTTAAATCTCTTAGCATCGTAATCCGAGTTTAATTTTCTTAAAATTTTATCCAATTCAATTTCAAATTGCTCTAAATTTTCGGGAGTTTCATGAAATTCGATTAACCATTCATGATATCCACTTTGTTGGTTATTTAAATACACCGGTGCAACTAAATATTCGGCTATTTCAAATTGCATTTGTTCTTTTTGTAAAATATCTAAAGCTTTTTCGGTATTATCCAAAACCAATTCTTCTCCAAAAGCATTAATATAAAATTTAGTTCTTCCGCTGATTTTAAATCTATAAGGCTGCTTTGATGTAAACTCAATCGTATCTCCAATAATATATCTCCACAAGCCCGCATTTGTTGTAATTACTACAACGTACGATTTATTTATTTCTATTTCGTTTAACAATACTGTTTTTCCATTGTAATTTTCATGATAATCTTCCAAAGGAATAAACTCATAAAAAATACCATAATCTAACATTAGTAAAAAATCGCTTACTCCTAACTCATACTGTATTCCAAAAAAACCTTCAGAAGCATTATAAATTTCCAAATAATTAATATCAGGCAGCAATTCCTTAAATCTTTTTTGGTAAGGGTTAAATTTGATACCTCCGTGCATATACAATTCCATATTAGGCCAAATTTCTTTCATGTTTTTCGCCTTATACTTTTCAATCATATATTCGAATAATACCAACGACCACGACGGAACACCAGATAAAGAAGTAATATTTTCGTTAACCGTACTTTCTGCCATTTTTTTAATTTTCTCTTCCCAGTTGCCCATTAAAGCAATTTCTTTTTCGGGCGCTCTAAAAAGAGATACCCACATCGGTAAATTATCAATAAGTATTGCAGATAAATCCCCTTGATAAAATCCATTTTTATCGTTAATTATTTGATTACTCCCACCTGTGGTAAAGGATTTTCCCGTAAAAATATGGGTATCTTCCACCTGATTGCAATATATGGATAACATATCTTTACCTGCTTTATAATGACAATCTTTTAAGGATTCTACACTTACAGGTATAAACTTACTTTTATCATTAGTGGTACCCGATGATTTTGCAAACCATTTTATAGTGCTATGCCAAAAAATATTTTGTTCCCCTTGCATCGATCGATGAATATCGGTTTTCATCGATTCATAATCCTGTAAAGGTATTCGGTTTTGAAAATCCTGAATGGTTTCAATACTATTAAAACTGTATTTTTTCCCCCACTCGGTATCCTTCGCGTCGTATAAAATAGAGTGTAAACATTCTTTTTGAATGTCTAAAGGATGCCTAATGAATAATTCAATTTGATGAAACCTCTGTTTCATCCGCCAAGTCATTAATGAGTTGATTAGTGCCATAAACTAAAATTAATCAATTTTGGATTAATTAGATTCAAGTTCTTAATAAAAAGTTACAAAATAATGTTTTTTTGACGAAAAAATTATGATTAGTTTACATTTTATTATTAAATTAGTGGGCTAGTTTGGTTTAATTTTTTTAACAAAATTGTTAAAAATAAATATCCGGACTAATAAATTTAAAAATTTTTAATTTAAGTTTTTGATTTTAAACAACTAAACCCTAACTAAAGTCATTTTATGAAAAAAAATTTATTTCTTTTTGTTCTTTTATTATCAATTTCCACTTTAGTACAAGCCAACATCTACACTGTAACAGTTGCAAATCAAAATGGTTGGTGCGGTGGTACCGGATCATTTTTAAATGCTGTTTGTCTAGCTAGTGCTAACCCCGGTAGAGACACCATTGAATTTAATCTACCAGGTAATACTAATATTTTTAATTGGGGTCCAACAATATCTGCAACTGACAATAATTTATTTATTAATGGACTTTCAAAAATTGATGGGAATCCAGTAGTTTTTAATTTTCAATTAACAATTTCTGGATCTTCAATTGATTTGTTCGGAGTTAAGTTTTTAACTGATTTTCATTCATTAATAATATCTGGAAATAACAACAGTGTAGATAATTGTAATTTTACAGTAAATGGTATTGGTCAAAATGCTATTTGGTTAAATGGAGGAAATAATTCAATAGTTAAGAATTGTACATTTAATTCTAGTCCATTACATGCAGTATCTATCGAAAATGGAGGAAATCATCGTGTAGAAAATTGTACTATATTAAATAGTAATGATATTGGAATTGTGATTAGAGGTATAGGAAATAATATCATTAAAAAATGTACAATATCTAATGGCAATCATAATGGTATAGGTTTATTAGGAAATACAGCTAACAATTTAATAGATAGTTGTGAAATTAATAATAATAAATTTGCAGGAATCGCATTTGGAGATTTAGATAGTCCGTGGTCAGAAACACCTGCTTCAAATAATAGTATAAGAAATTGTTTGGTTCATAACAATGATGGAGATGGAATTTTTATTGGGGAAGGATCTAATGGAAATACTATCTTCAAAACTTCTGTTTACAACAACAATAGTAATGCAAGTAATGCTGGAGTTAATGATTATCAGTTTAGCGCAATTTTTTTTAAGGGAGCAAACACTATTATAGATTCTTGTTATGTTTATGGTAATAGAGGAAATGGAATTCTTTCATCCAATCGAAATCTACCTCCACCTGATGGTAGCGGCAATATTGGTACAGGGCAAGGTTCAATAGTTAGAAATACATTAGTTGGTATGGATAGAAACGCTAATGTTTCTGGAAATGGTTGGAATGGAATATTTATTCGCTATTCTAACAATGTTACAGTTGAAAACTCTGTAATTGTTGATAATGGAAAAAATGCAAATAGTCCTGCAAAAGTATCGGGAATTCGTTATCAAGAAGTTACAAGTGGAACTATTCAAAACAACTTCATTGGTACCAATGCAAATAAAATTGTTGCTGGAAATGATTTTGATGGAATAACCCTATTTAACAATGTTTCTAATGTTACAATTTTAGGAAATACTATTAATAATAATGGTTTTAATTCTGTTCATGGTGCCGGTGGAGGTATAGCTTTAAGAAATACTGCTAATAATAACATTATTAGATCTAACTTTATTGGTATGCATGCTGATTCTACAGATGGCGGAAATAATGATTATGGAATTGCAATAGAAGTTGGAACTGGAAATATTATTGGAGGAGATAATCCTTTACAAGGAAATGTAATTGCAAATAGTAAAAATACTGCTGGTAGAGGGACTGGTGTTTGGTTAGTTTTATTAGGAAATTCCAACAATAGTGTTTTTAACAACTTAATTACCAACCATGTTAACGAAGGAG
>JACCDH010355949.1_pt1 | contig 13011 bp, 6 predicted proteins | sample 7442481 | NCBI WGS metagenome assembly JACCDH01 (sample SAMN15323433, study PRJNA562643) | freshwater metagenome | isolation source: river surface water | place: USA:Blue River Watershed | collected 2017-08-15
ATAATCGAAAAATTGTTAAATTAAAAGGTCCAACCAATTATCAATTCTATACTCAATCAACAACCAGAGATAGATTAAGAATGGATTTAGATCAAATCACAAAACAAATTATTGAAATTTTAAATGCTAATACTTACGATTTTTCCAAGACAAATTATGGAGATGTTTATGTATGGAGCGATAAAAATAATAATGAAGAGATTAAATATGAACTCTTTTTATGGGATAAAAAGAATTATTTTGAAATTAAATTCTTAGTACATGTTATTAAATTTATAGATAATAAATCCGCTGGCAACTATGGTGTGAAAAAAAGTCCATATTTATATCCTTCTTATTTCCTCGGATGGCCTACCCAAAATCAAATGATAAGTCCCCCTGATTTAGTGATCCCCACTATGAATGCATCAAATGATGGTTTAGGGATTTGTCCTGATGAACCACAAAAAATAAAATATTTATATATAAATCAAGTATTGCTTTGGAATAGCACAATGATTGTCAATTATGCTAAGAATTTACCAAGAGATCCTATGATGAAAGTTGGCGAATCAGAAGGAGAGATGGGAGGGGTAAATGATTCAAAGCTTGATTATTTGAAAGTCATTGGTGATAAGAATCCTATTTACCAGGTATCAACAGAATACAATAAATGGCCAAAGCTTGCTGATGAACCTGATTGGATAGCTCAATACCCAGCAAGGGAACCTAGCGTTAATGCATGGGATGAACAAGGCATTTTTTATTATGTTCATGGTCAAGGTAGTATACCTAAAGGTAAATTACCTGAATTTTCACCAGGAATGCGTTGGTCTTCTATGGCGGAAGAGCTTCAACCATCCTATTGGATCGCAAATTATCAAAGTCAACCTTGCTCTGAAAATAATTGGCTCTTTGACTCAAGATCGCAGGTCACACCTGGTACATTCTTTGGAGGCGGAAAAAGATAATTTTTTATTGCTATTCAAGTTTTTATTTATTTTTGAAAATAAAATTATTACAAAAAAAATATTTTTAATTATTAATATTATTTACTAAATTTATTTATTTTTTCTTTTTTCTAATAAATCATCTATTGATTTTTTAACAATTTCATTTTGAGATAATTCAATATATAATTCATCTTCTTTTGATTTTATTTTTTCTTTTAATTTTTTTAAATATGTACCATAATTTAAAGTATCTTTACTTGAAGGTATTTTTTTATTGGTTTGACAGTATTCAAACATTTTTTTTATTTTTTCCTCTTTTGTAGGTTCTAATATTTTATTTTCGCGAAATTTAAATAAATTATCTAAATTATTTTTTATTAAATCATTTTTACTTAGTTCTTTATAAAATAAATCATCTTTAGATTTTATTTTTTCTTTTATCCTATCATACCAATCTCCATTATTTTCAACATCTTTAGAAAGAGGTATTTTATTATTAATGTTACAATAATTAAATAATAATTCTTTTCTTTGTTCAAATGTAAGTTCGTGTTCAGTTTTTTTTTTGTTTTCTAAATAATTATCTAAATTTGTTTTAACAAGAATATTTAAAGACAAAGACTTATAAATTTTATCTTGGTTTGAAGATATATATTTTTTTTGGTTTTTAAACCAAACACTTAATTCTTTATTATCGGTTATTGATGGTATTTTATTATTATCTTTTATAAAATCAAATAAAAGTTTTTTTTTTCATCAAAAGATAATTTAATTTTTTGTTTATTTTTATTTTTTGATTCTAAATATTCATCTAATATTTTTTTTATAATTAAATTTTCAGATAAAATTATATAATTTTTGTCTTGATTATTATTAATATTTTGCATAACATTTCTAAACCAATCATATATATATTTATTATCATTCTTTGATATCAATTTGTTTTCTTTATTACAAAAATCAAATAAAATATTTTTTTTTTGATCAAAAGTCAAATAAATTTGTTTTTTATTTTTTTCTCTTTTTTCAAAATATTTATCTAATGATTTATTAACTATTATATTTTCAGATAACTTTAAATAGAAATCATCATTTTTTGATTTTATTTTTGGTTTAATTTTTGATAACCATAATCCCATATTTTTACTATCTTTAATTGACGGTATTTTATTATATTTATTACAATAATCAAATAAAATATTTATTCTTTCTTCTTGAGTATATTTAGAATTTTGATTATTTTGATTATTGTTTTTAAATAGTATATATTCATCAAATGATTTTTTGACTATTTTATTTTCTGATAAAATTTTATATATTTTGCTTTCATTTGTTATTTTGTATTTAATACCTGATAACCAATCACCACAATTATTTTTATCTTTTGTTCCAGGAAGTTTATTAAAATTTTGACAATATTTAAAAATTATATTTTTTTTTTCTTCGAATGTTAATTTTTTATCATTATTTTTATTTTTATTTTTTTCAATGTATGAGTCTATTAATTTTTTAATCAATAAATTTCTACTTAAATTAATATATATTAAATCTTCTTTTGATTTTATTTTACTTATATTATAATATAACCATTTTCCTTTATTATCAACATCTTTAAAGGAAGGTACTCTTTCATTTTTTTCACAAAATTCGAATAATAAATTCTTTTTCATTTCCCAAATATCATTTAAATTCATACATTTTACTTTTACATATTCATTTATTTTTTCATTTTCATTTTTTTTCAATTCAATCATCTCTGTATTATTATTTTTATCATATTCTCCATTCATCACTTTAATCTTTTTATGAAAATTGATATCATTATTTTTTAATAAGCTTAAAGTTCCCACAATTTTATTTAAATCATCTGTCCACATAAAACAATTTGCTATTTTATTTGGATTTTCTTTCATTAAACGATTAGCTCTACATAATCGTTGTACCATTGTTATTTCACTTGAACTCTCACTTACATTACCAATAAAAACGCTATCACAATTAGGTATATCAATACATTCATTTAAGATTTGAATTGAATACAAGATTTTTATTTTTTTGTTATCTTCTTTTTGAAAATCTTTTAATATTTCCTCCCTTTTTTTATTCGTCACTTCTCCTGTTATTGTCTCTTTCCATATATCTAAATAATGATATTTATTATTTACTTCTTCAAAATTTTTCATGAATTCATTGCATTCTTCAATTCTTGATAAATAAACAATACATCTCTTTGAACCAGTTTGTAGCATTCCATTCATTAAAAACATCGATTTTTTCGTTAATTCTTCATTCAAATCTTTTAATTCAATAGGTATTTCCATTTTAACATTTGATTCTTCTAATTCATTTTTTGTTATAATTGGTAAATAAATTTCATAATCACAAATATATTTATTTTCTATTGCATCTTTAAATGGATAATGATAAATTGATTCACATCCTATAATTTCATCCATTTTACTTGGAGGAGTTGCAGTCACTAATAAAACTTTAGGAAAACATCTAATAATATCAATTAATTCATCTTTATTTATCAAATTATGTGCTTCATCAATAATTAAAATTGAATTTGATAAATCAATCATTGACTCATATTCATCTTCTTCTTGCGCTTCGCTTATTTCTTTATTATCTTCTTCTTCTAGTTCTTCATCTTCAACTTCTTCATATTTTTCATCTTCTTCTAAGCACTGCACTAATTCTTCTTCTTCAGGAGGACATTTAATTAAACCTTTATCATCTTCATTATTGTCTTCTTTATCTTCATCATCAAATTCATCATCTTTATTTAATTCGTTTTTAATAAATAATTCTTTAAATAAATTTTCAGCTGATAAATAAGTAGTAGATATAATAGAATTTTTATCTAATATATTCTTTAAATCATCATAATTTGTTGTTCCTTCAACGTCACTATCTAATAATAAAGTTTCATAATCAGGTAAAAACTTTTTAATTCTTTCTAAATTTTGTTTAACATGAACTTTCAAAGGTGACATAATAAACACATTTTTATATCTTTTATTTTTCAAATGATTTGCATAAATCACTGTTTTACCCATTCCACATGGAAGAGTTAAAGTTTTTATTCCGTCCCATTCTTCATCTAAAGCTTTTATAGCTTCAATTTGATAATCTCTTAATTCTTGCGCTTCGCTTATTTCTTCAATATTCTTTTTTTCTAAATTCTCAATTTGTTCAATATTTTGAATTTGAATCTGATTTGTATCAAATGGTAAATTTACTCGAACAATTTGACCATTCGAATTATCTATATCATCTTGTAAATCAATTTGTAATTTTGAAGTATGATATAAATAAGCTTTTGATAAAGGTTCTTTTACTTTAAATCGATTATAATAAACACTAAAAAATGTTCCTAAATCATTTGCTGTCAAACTTCTATCCCATAATTTGCATTGAATAGCATGATAAATTGATTTATTTTCATCAATAATCTCTTCTGATATTCCATCTAATCCATACTCTCTACATTGATTCTTTCCTTCTTTAAACAATACTTTTCGATTCATTCTGATTTTGTTAAAATCAGTGATAAATCCAGCATTAAATAAAATACTTTCAGGAACAAAATCCCAATGCCATGTTTTTTGATTATATTCTTTTTGATGATGATTCATCGCTAAAAATTCATAATCTTTATAAAATTGTTGGTTAAAACTTAATTCTTGTATTAAATCCATTTTCTTTCTTTTTTTAATAATTAATTCTCAATTATTGATCCTTATTCATTCTTTTTTAAATTTACTTCATTTAAGTAAAAATAATTTATTTAAATATATTATATATTTTTAATTCAAATACTAATAAAAAAAATTAAAAATAAAAATATTTTATATAGATATATAATAGTAAATAAAATGTATACCCGCATATCGAAAACCAATACAACGAAGTTATGGAAAATTAATATAAACAAAAATAATTTATATTTAATATTATTTATTATAATAATATTCATAATATTGTATTTAATTTATATAAAAGTAGGTAAAGCATTATTATATAAATATAAAAAGAATTTAAAAGTACAAAATTTATCTTCATATATTTATGTTTATAATGAAATATTTTTAGAAAATGATTATCAATATTTAGATAAAAAACATTTTAATAAAAATAATAAAGAAATATATTTTGATGTAGGTGGAAATAATGGTATATATTCTCTTTATTTAAATGATAAAAACGATAATATTGAAGTTCATGTATTTGAACCAATCAAAGATTTATATGATAATATTCAATGGAATATTAATCAAAATAAAAAAAGAGATAATAATTATATCATAAATAATATAGGTTTAGGAAATAAAAATGAAAATTTAAAAATTAATTTTATGCCAAATGCTGATGGATTATCAACCATTAAAGATGATTTAGAAGATAAAAAAACAAATATGATTAATTCAAAATGTGAAAATTTTAATTATCCAATACTTTATCCTTTATGTAAAAATATTGTATCTAATTTACTAAATGAAGAAAGATTAAAAGTAGAAAAGAAAGATATAAAAATTGTAAGATTTAGTGACTATATTAAAGAACATAATATAAATTTTGTAGATAAAATTAAAGTTGATATAGAAGGATATGAATTAGAATTCTTAGAAGGTATTAATAAAGAAGATTTTTCAAAAATAGGAGCCTTCGTTATTGAAGTAGAAAATTATAGAAATGATTATAAAAATAAAATAACAAATATTCTTAAAAATAATAACTTTTCATTTGAATATTTTGAAAATAATGATAAAAATAATTGGATTATGATTTATGCTATTAATAATTTATATAAATAATTTTATTTTATTCTTTTTTCCAAAATTTGTCATCTTTACTGGTGCTTTGCGTGTATGGTGCTTTGCGTGTAAAGATGTGTCAGAGAGACGTCATATAAATAATAAACTGGTAAAACATTTTTATTTTCAATAATTGATTCAGATATATAACTATATAAATCAACAAAATTTTTATTCATCATTTCCATAAATAAAACATAAATAATCATAACAATAAATGTAAAATATAAGTCATCTTTATTTACAGGTTTATTATAAACAATGTATAAAGGTATTAATTTTTCAATAAAAATATTTAATAATTGTTTTTTTATAACTACTTTATTTTTTAGTTTATTTTTATATTGTAAATATATCATATAAAATAACATCACTAAATTAGTGGATAATGCTAAATAAATAAGATAAATCGGATTAAATGATATAAATTCAAAATAATATAAAAAAGCTAAAATAAAAATCCATTCTGAAAAAATATAATAAAATGGTATAATCATTTTTAATTGTTATTTATAATAATATATATTATATTATTATTTAAATTTATAAAAATATGAATTAATTATTTAATTTTTTTTATTACTTATTAAATTTATTTTTTTAACTAAATAAAGATATTGTTTCCTTCTTTTTTAATTTTCGAGTTTTCTTTTCTTCAACTACTTGATTATCACCAAAAGTTTTTGATTCTTCTTTTTTCTCTTCTTCATTATTATTTGAAAACAAAAATCCTTGTGGTAAATCTTCAATTTTATCATCATACATACTTTTAGCTACATATTCCTTTTTAGGTTTTTTTTCAACTGCATAAAGATATTGTTGAATATCTCTATCATTTTGTTTTTTGTATGTAGTTGTTTTTTTAGAAGGTTGTGTCATTAAAGATTCTTTAGCTTCTTTAGCTTTTAATTTTTCAATTTCTCTTTCTTGTTTTCTTTTTTCTTTAATTGCTTTAATATCTTCTTTTAATATTTCAATTCCAGCTTGACGATATTTAACAACATCACTCCAAAATTCTTCTAATTGAGGTAAAATTGAAAAGAACCATTCAGAATTTCTATAAATAGGTATACAAGATACACATTCAAGATACCAATATGAAAAACTAGCAAAATAATATTTAGGATTATTTGCATGTTTTTGTTGAATCATAGTTTTCCAATTTTCAAGTTCTTCACCATATAAACACAAAGGTGAATGTTCATACATAAATGATTTTTCTGTTAAATCAAAAAATTCAGCAACTAAACCCTTCTCATTTCCATTATTAAATAAAGTAAAATCACCATTTAAATTAGATGTCATGTATTCTTCTTCATCAATCTCTTTAATAGAACATTCCAAAAAATCACATCTATCTAATCCACAACATTCTAATTGAATTTGACATTGAGCCCAATAATATTTAGGTGGTATACCAGTGATTTGTCGCGAACTAGGACATTTAATTTCAACCATAACACCATCTTCTGATATAGAATCAGGACTACAAGCTAAAATAGATATAGTTTCATGAGGTAAAAGACCAAAATCAATTAAAGGTTGATTATTTCGTCTTTCATAAATTTGAATAGCATTTCTCTCATGTTTAATACCATGTTCCATAGCAGCACTTTTCATAAATTTAGCATTTGTATCAACTTTCTTTAATAAAACTGATTCACGATCAGCATAATCACAATAACCTAAAATAGTACCTACATCAGATGCAGTGATACGACCTTCTCTCATTTTATACCAAGCTTCAGAACGTTGTTCAGGTTGTGGTAAAGATCTTAAATAAGCTACTTGGTCTCTTAAATATTTTAATTTACTAACTGGTTGTTTTACCAGTTCATGATCAAAATAAAATTTTAATTGAGGTTTTGTTTCAATAACCTCAGTGTTTTCAATATTTTCCATTTTACGTTTTATTTTTAATAAATATTATTTATTATTGATATTTCTTTAAATCATTTTTTATTTATAATTCATTTTTATTTTCATTTAACTCTTTTTTTTAAACTAATAATATTTTATATTTCTATAAATCTATATATATATATAAAAATATAATTTATATTTCAATATTTTCGAAAAGATTATTTAATTGAATGATATTTGAAAGTTCGAAAATATTCATTTTAATATTATCATCAATATATCTCTTCAATTGTATCATTTGATTCATTAAAATATTAAAATTATATTTATTTTCTTTTAGATGTAAAAATAATTTTGCAGTTAAATAATAATTAATATATTGTTGTTCTAATTGATATTTAATAGGTAAAAAACGCATAATATGATTCATATGACCTTCTATAGTTATATTTCTAAATTCATATTCTTGAATCAAAAGAGCACTTAAATTATATAAATTGACTAAATTATTAAATTCGAGGTAAACTTCTTTTGAGAATATATTTTCACGTTCTAATAAAAAGATATTTAAAATACCGGATATATTTTCATGTATAGATGAAAAAGTATCATGAATTAAAAATATTTTTCTCTGTGTATCTTGTTTACGTATAAGATGAGTCATTTTTAATATTGATTTTTGTATTTATTTTATTAATAATTTAATAAAATATCATAATTTAAAAATATTTATTCAAATTTTTATTCTGGTTCAATATCACCAACACCAATATCACCTAAATGTTCTTGATAATCTTCATATTCATCATCAATAACTACACCTAATGTTTCTTCACTATCAAGTTGTTCATTACCAAGATCCATTTCTTCTCTAAATTTATCGATTTCAGCTTGTGTTGGATCTCTTCCAAGTTTATCTCTTAAATGTGATGTTGCAAATTCTGTTTCATTATCTTCTTTTTCTTGCATCTTTAATGTTTCATCTATATCCATTTGTTCTTTATCTAATTGTTCAGATACATCATTAACACTAGTTACAATTGGTCCAGCACCAGATTTAGTAGAATTAATATTAAGAATTCTTTGAAGTTGATTATCTTCACCTTCTTCAACTTCTTGCATTTTCTTTGCTTTTTCGGTAAGATAATGAATTAACATAGCATCTTTAAATCTTTGAATAGCATCTTCACAACCATCATACATTTTATGATCATTTTCAACAATATTTAACATATCTAAAATAAATTCACATACAATTTGACATTTTCGAGAAGTTAATTCGGTCATTTGACTCATATCAGTTCTACAAACAATAAAACGATTAAGTTCAATAACTAATAAATTAATAATAACTATACAAGCATTTTCAATGTTAAAATCAGAATAAGTTATTTCAGCAAAATTATCAGTATATTTATCATTAGTACCTTGAATAGAATTAATTTGTTCAGAACTATTTTCAAAATTTAAATCTTGGAAAAAGTCATTATTAGAAGATTCGATATATTTTTCTAAGAATAAAAATTCTTGTGATATATCTTTTTGAATATCTTCCATTTGAACTTTACTTCCAACTATTTTTTCATTAACTTTATCAATTAAATTTTGAACACTAACACGATTTTTAATAAAAGATAAATAAAATCTAAAATATAAATTATAAACTTTTTTCAAATAATTTAATCTAACTTCATCTCTATATAATTTATTTCTAATTTTATGTCTTCTAGCTTGTTTTTCTGATATAACTTCTTCAGGTTTATCGCCTTCATTTTCAAATAATCTTAATTTACCAAAATATCCCATATTTCTAAATAATTCTTTATACTTTGTTTTAAATTGTTCATCAGCTTTTTTATTAAGTACAATGGATATGGTTTCAACTAATTCATTTATATTTCGTGTAAGATTATTTTGTGCTTGTGTCTTCAAATCAATTAATACAAGTTTTTCTTTCTGAATTTTTTCTTCATCAACTTTAACAGGTATTTTAGTTGTTAAGATTTCAATATCTTTTAATAATTTTTTATATTCTGATACACTATATTCTTTTTCTAAAATTTGTCTCTTTGTTTTTCCACTCTTTACATCTTTAGCATCCATACCTATACCAACATATTCTCTTAAAGTACCTTTATATTCTCCTTCATCAACATAATTTTCAAACATATCTTGTATAATACTTTGTGTTGTTTTATCTGGATTAGGCATAATAATAGGATTAATAATTTGATTATTTTGTTCAGAATATTTTAATCTAAAAAATGATACTGAACCAACTAAAAGAATTAATTGATTATATAAATTAAATAATTCTTTAGCTTCATCGATTAATTGATATACTGAATCTGCTTTTTCTCTATCAGGATAATTTATTTGTATAAATGTAAAATAATCTTGATAACCTTCTAATGATTCTTCACAACATGAACCTTCAGGTAAAACAATTGATGATTCTGATTCACCTTTACTTTGTATTGTTTCCTGAACAATATTCATAATTTCTTGACCGACATAATACATTCTTCCAATTAAATGTCTAGCTTTTTCATCAAAAGTATTATCATTTTTAGAATTAATTAATTCTTTTTTAAAATCAGAAGAAAGTGGTGGATATTCTTTATAAATAGGTTTTTTCAAAAGTTCAGGTTCATTACCATCTATTATAATAGTTTTTTTCTTTTTAATTTCTCTTAAATATTCGGCTTTTTTACGATAAAGATCAACAATAGATATATAATTTTTGCGAAAGTCATCATAACTTTTTTTCAAGAATTTTTCAATATTTTCTTTTTCTTTTGTATGTTCTCTACCATTAAAAGATACCATTGTAGAAGCATTTTCAACACGAAGATTTTCTAAAATATTAGTTAAATAATTAAAACCATCTTGACCATCAAAAGATATAAATCCTCCAATTGCACCTGCAGAACTTCTTTCATAAGTAGGTATTGTTGTTTGAACACAAATTAAAAAACGAGCTGTTAAAATACAACGAACATTTAGTTCTCTATATTTTTCATACATTTTATCGAGTTCATCTTTTCCTACTGCATCTTTTATTTGTAAGGATTCAATAAATTGTCGAGGCATTTTATCTTCCATATATTTTTGAATTTGACTTTCTTTGAAGTATTCTTTTGATTTAATTTTATTTATTGAATTTACACTATCTCTTAATATTTGAACTAAATTATGAACAGTGATTTTAACACCAGTTTTCTTACATAAATTATTAATTACAAAGTCACAATATCTTGTCATTTTTCCACTTTGGTCTAATGTAAAACCTTCTTTTAATAACATTTCTTTAAATTCAATATCATCACAATCAACATAATACATCTTCTCATCATCTGTTCTAACATCTTCCATTTCATCTTTTTCTAATACACTTCTACTTAATATATAAGCACCAGATGCACTATATCCTTCGACTTCATCAAAATCTAATAATACTAATTGTTGACCACAATTTGTACATGTATATGCTTTTTTATCTGAATCTCCTGAATCACCAAATATAGTCACTAAATCATTATATATAACATCTCGTCTATCTACATTAGTTGATTTTAATATACGATTTTCATAATGATAATGACCACAAACCATTTTACATTTAAATTTCTTTGAATAAACATCTTTACCAATTAATATACCATCTTTGTCAATTAATTCATAAATAATATCTTTTTGTAAATCATTATTTGATAAAGTATTCACAGTTTGAATAAAATCAGTTAAAATTTGTGAATTTGATTTATTTTCTTTAAGTTCAATTAAATCATTATTTTTAGAAGAATTTATATTTTTAATATTTTCTTTTTCCGATGATTCTTCTTTAACATTTATATTAACATTTACTTCTTTTGAATTTTTGTTTTTCATATTCTTTTCGGCTTTATCAATTTCAGAATTAAGGTCATCAATCTCTTTACTAAAGTATTTATATAAAACTCTTTCAATAGTATATTCAATAAAACCTTTGTATTTTTCTTCCTCAATATATTTTACCATTTCATCATAATCAACTTTAACATTATCTAAAAATTCAATTCTATCTTTTAATCTTGCTACTAAACGACTATCACAACCTTTTTGTTCACGATAAATACAATCTAAAGAATCTAAATCAATTTCTTTAAGATCAATGTCTCCAAATTCACATAAATAACGAATTTCATGATAACGAGGTATTATATCAGATTCTTCCCATCCTTTTTCACTATTAAAAATGTAAATTTTATCACCAACTAAAGCCATTGTTCCTTGTTGGATATCATTATTTTCAATTTCTACTTTTTTACTATTTTCAATTTTATAAAATTTATCTTCCATATGGAAAACGGATCCATTATATAAATAATAAATGACTTTATCATTTTCTTCTACTTTAAATGAACCATCTTCTGATTCTTTTAATTTTTGACCTTTTTGAATCTTATAGGCATCATAAGTATAAAGTTTGCATTTATTCTTTTTATTTTTGTTTACTTGAATCTCTTTTTTAAGTGTCTTTTCTAATTCATCATAATTAAAATCTATACTCTTTTTTTTAATTGCGATATCTTTCAAATTATATATTTGTTCAAATTTATCAATATTTTCATATAAAACATATAAATAATATAAACTACCTTGATCTATTTGTTTTGTCACCCAATGTAAACGACCTAATAAACTATCTTGAGGTTTATTATAACTTAAATATTTACCATAATATTTTTGAATAAAAGGTGAATTAATATACATATCGGCTAAAAAGATATTAGGATTAGCAAAGAATTGTTTATTTTTATCATGAAAAACAAGATTAGATTTATATTGACTTTCTTCTTCAATTTGTTTTTCTTTGATTCTTAATTGTTCTTCTAAAATTTTAACCAATATTTTGGTTTGTTCATCTTTTAATGTAGATAATTCAATACCATAAGGTTTTAATACATTTTTCATTTCTTCATAAGTTTCACATAATTCAAAGTTTTTTATTTCCATATTAACAATATCAGTTAAAGATGGAGATACCATTTGTACAATTTTTTCAAAATTATCTTTCCTATCAGAAGGTATATTTAAATCATCAAAAAGATAAATTTTTGCATGTTCAATAGATTCTGTTCCATCTTTATAATTTGAACTTAAAAATTCTTTTTTATAAGGATTAAACATACTTTCTTCATCTTTTGATAATTTATATAAATCATATTCTAAACTATTCAATGCATAGACTATACCTGAATCACCTTCACGAAGAATTTGCATTTTAGATTCTTTTGAAGAATCTTTAATCTTTTTCTTTTTACTTACATTAATTGCTATAATATTATCATCATATATTTCTACTGATTTATGATAAGTATTATCGATATTAGGAAAACAATTTGTTCCTTCTA
>JACCDH011141560.1_pt1 | contig 13010 bp, 13 predicted proteins | sample 7442481 | NCBI WGS metagenome assembly JACCDH01 (sample SAMN15323433, study PRJNA562643) | freshwater metagenome | isolation source: river surface water | place: USA:Blue River Watershed | collected 2017-08-15
CAAGAAAATTTAACGTGGCATCTTCGATATCATCCAACGCAGATTTATGTATTTCAAGAAGTTTCAATAAAATTGATAGGTGATTCTTGGCGTTGGGACTTAAACCAGCACCTTGTACACCAAAAGCAGGTTTAAATTTAAGGCCACTTGTAAATTCTTCCAGCAGAGTCTCATAGCTTACGATTGTAGGAGTTATGCTCTTTTTAATAAGCTTTGCTCCAAGCATCTTTTCAGCTCTCTTGGTTGTGTCAATTTTATTGTTCTGCGTTTTCATACGGCAAAGATAATGTATGCCGTAGTTAATTTCCAAATTTTTTTTCAACTTTTTTGAAAAAACGGCAATAAGTACCCCTTATATGGGGGTGGAGCCCCCCCCTGACTCCTGTATCCCCGGTCTAATTCGGCGTTATAGTGTCCAATATTAGGGGTGACCATAATGCGATTAAAATTTTTCTGCCATTTTTTAAAAATCCAGAATTAAGCTCCGATTTTTAAGAAAAAATTCTGCAGAAATTTTCCAAAACTGCACACCTTAGAAGCAAAAGACAGGTTTGCGAATTCGCTCATTGTTTGCTACTTTTATATAGATAAAATAATCATTCAACCTATCAACTTATTCCACTTCACCCCCGGTGTAATTGGTTGCAAGTAATAACGTTCCGCGAGATATAAATGAATAAAAAAAGCCTTTCTGAAAGAGACATCTGCACCAAATATATTACTCCAGCAATTGAAAAAGCGGGTTGGGATACTCAGCTCCAAGTATTAGAAGAGGTTTCATTTACAGACGGGAAAATTTATGTAAGAGGTAAAATGACCGCTCGGGGGACAAGAAAAAGAGCCGACTACATTCTTTACTACAAACCCAATATCCCAATTGCAATAATAGAAGCTAAGGATAACAATCATTCAGTAAGAGCTGGGATTCAACAAGGTCTCGATTATGCTAAAATATTAGATATCCCCTGTGTTTTCAGTAGTAATGGAGATGGGTTTCTGTTTCACGATAGAACTGTCACTGATGGTGATATTGAAACTGAAATTGGATTAGACGACTTTCCTTCCCCTGAACAGCTTTGGGAACGATACAAAAAATTTAAAGGTATTGTAACAACTGAAGCAGAAAGTATTGTCTCTCAAGATTATTACTTTGATGGCACCAATAGAAAACCAAGATACTATCAACAAATTGCTATAAACAGAACCGTTGAAGCAATTGCAAAAGGTCAGAATAGGGTTCTTTTGGTAATGGCTACCGGTACTGGTAAAACCTATACTGCATTTCAAATTATACATCGTCTTTGGAAGAACAGAGCGAAAAAACGGATTCTGTTTTTGGCTGATAGAACTGCTTTAATAGACCAAACACGAAGAGGCGATTTCAAACACTTTAAAGATAAAATGACTGTGGTGAAGCACAGACAAATTGATAAAAGCTTTGAAATTTATCTTGCTCTATACCAAGGTTTATCGGGAACAGATGATGCTGCGAATGTCTATAAACAGTTTTCAAAAGACTTTTTTGATTTAATTGTGATTGATGAGTGCCACAGAGGAAGTGCAAAGGAAGATAGTAGTTGGAGAGAGATATTAAACTACTTTCAAAATGCAACACACATAGGTCTAACAGCAACTCCGAAGGAAACAGAGACTGCAAGTAATCTTGAATATTTTGGTGAACCGGTTTATACGTATTCCTTACGTCAAGGGATTGATGATGGATTTCTTGCTCCTTACAGGGTGCTTCGAGTAGGATTAAATGTTGATGCAGAGGGTTGGAGACCTGAACAAGGCAAGAAAGATAAAGATGGTAACGAGGTTGAAGATAGAATATACAATAGAAAGGATTTTGACAAGAATCTTGTAATTGACGAAAGGACAGATTTGGTAGCTAAGAAGCTCACCGAGTTTCTTAAAGGTTACGATAGGTTCGCAAAGACAATTATTTTCTGCGTCGATATCGACCACGCAGAACGAATGAGAACTGCAATTGCAAAACATAACTCTGATTTAGTAGCTCAGAATTACAAGTATGTTATGCAGATTACAGGTGATAATGACGAAGGGAAAAAGGAATTGGACAATTTCATTAACCCTGAAGAAAAGTATCCTGTTATTGCGACTACATCCGAATTAATGACAACCGGTGTTGATGCACAGACTTGTAAAGTAATTGTGCTCGATTCGAATATTAATTCGATGACTAAGTTCAAGCAAATCATTGGTCGAGGAACAAGGATTAATGAAGAGTATGGGAAATTATACTTTACAATATTAGACTTCAGAAACGCAACAGACTTATTTGCTGACCCTGCATTTGATGGTGACCCAATAAGGATTAAACCAGTAACAGAGGAAACGGATTTAACGGGAATTGTTGATGAGGAGGAAGAGAGTACTGAACCAGTAATTGATATTGAATCGGGTGAAGAAGTGAGAATGACACCGCCTGAGATAAGATACCCAGAACCAAATACAGAGACTCAAGTTGTAAATGAACCAAGGGAAAAGGTATATGTAAATGGTGTAGACGTTTCTATATTGATAAGTAGAGAACTTCACTTTGACCAACACGGAAAACCTATTACTACCAGTTTAAAATCCCATACGAAAGAAATTATTTTAGAAAAATATTCATCACTTGATGAGTTCATCAATCGATGGAATAAGACTGATAGAAAAGAAGCAATAATAGCTGAACTTCAAGACCAAGGTGTAATGGTTGAGGCATTATATGATGCGGTAAACAAAGAGGTTGATTTATTCGACCTAATTTGTCACGTAGCCTACGACCAGCCGCCACTGACAAGAAAAGAACGGGCTAATAACGTGAAGAAAAGAAACTACTTCACAAAATATGGTGAGCAAGCTAAAAAAGTATTAGAAGCTCTTTTAGACAAATATGCAGACGAGGGAATAACCAACATAGAGAGTATTGAAGTATTGAGAGTAAATCCATTTGATGAATTAGGTTCACCGATTGAAATTATTAACCAATTTGGAAGTAAAGAAAAGTATCTACAAGCTGTAAGAGAACTTGAAACCGAATTATACAAAATAGCATAAGATAATGAGTAACATTGGAGGGATTGTAAAAAGTATTCAAACCATAATGTGGCAAGACACCGGATTGAATGGTGATGCGCAACGTATTGAGCAATTGGGGTGGATGCTATTTTTAAAGATATTTTCTGACAAGGATAAAGAATTAGAGTTGCTCGATGACAAGTATAAGTCCCCTATTCCTGACAAATTTCATTGGGTAAAAGAAAAAGGTAATTGGGCAGGAGATGACGAGGGAATGACTGGAGATGAATTATTGGAATTTGTAGACAGACAATTATTCCCCGCACTTCGTAATTTAGACTTAAGCACCGGCAATCAAAGAGCGGTCATTGTACGTGAAGTATTTGAGGGGAATAACAACTATATGAAAAGTGGAATCAACATCCGAAAAGTGTTGAACAAGCTTAATGAAATTGATTTTAATATTGCTAAAGACAGACACGCTTTTGGTGAGTTGTATGAAACAATACTAAAGGAATTGCAAAGTGCTGGTAAAAGTGGAGAATTTTATACTCCAAGAGCAATAACTCAATTCATAACAGAAATCATTAATCCTCAATTAGGCGAAAAGGTTCTTGACCCGGCTTGTGGCACTGGAGGCTATTTGACCTGTGCAATTGAACATTTAAAAAAACAGGCAAAAAATATTGAGGAGAGGAAAAGTATTGAAGAAAATATTGAGGGTTGGGAATATAAGCCACTACCTTATTTACTTGCAACAACTAATTTAATTCTTCACGACATTGAGATTCCTAATATCAAATTTGGAGATGCATTAGAACAACCTTTAACTAATTTCACTGAGAAACACAGAAAGTCAGTGATACTCGCCAATCCCCCGTTCGGCGGAATAGTAGCAAATGGTAATGAAAGTAATTTTCCTCAAGTATATCGTACTAAGGAAAGTGCAGACTTATTTTTGATTTTGATGATTCATTTGCTAAAACAAGGTGGTAGAGCAGGAATAGTCTTGCCAGATGGAAGCTTAACAGGAGATGGTATCAAACAACGTGTACGTCAGAAATTATTGGAGGATTGTAATCTTCATACAATTATAAGGTTACCTAATTCTGTATTTCAACCCTATGCAACGGTAGCCACTAACTTATTGTTTTTCGAAAAGGGTCAGCCTACTAAAGATGTTTGGTATTATGAACATAGAATGCCAGAAGGCTATAAAGCTTATAATAAAACACGTCCAATTCAATTAAAAGAGTTTGACCCAATTAAAGAATGGTGGGATAATCGTAAAGAAAGTGAAGTTGCTTGGAAGGTGAACATCAAAGCTATAATTGAACGAGGGTACGATTTGGATATTAAAAACCCAACTAAACCTGAGGAAGAAAAAGAATACGGCAGAGCAGAATTAATGGAAATGCTGGAGTCTTCTATTTCGAAAAGTCAAACTTTATTGAACCAACTTAAAAAGTCATTGAAATGAGTTGGAACAAGATTAAGTTAGGCGACATTTTATCTGAAAGTAAAATCATTTCAGAAAGCCCGAATCCTGACCGCAGAATAACAGTAAGATTAAAAGTTCTTGGTGTAGAAAAAAGAGGATTAGAAAATGAAGTTGAAGGTGCGACCAAACAATACATTAGAAGAGCGGGGCAATTTATTTATGGGAAACAGAATTTTCACAAAGGTGCATTTGGAATAATTCCACCAGAATTAGATGGATTTGAGAGTAGTTCAGACTTACCAGCATTTGATGTTGACAAATCTTGTTTACCTGAGTATATTTTTTACTTTTTCAAACAAGGTAATTACTATTTAGAACTCTCTAAAATTGCTTCCGGTGTTGCAACTCAAAGAATAAACACATCTCAGTTATTTGAAATGCAATTATTTTTGCCAGATATCGAAACACAAAAAAAAATAATTACAAATATTCAAATATTAGAAAATAAGGGAGCCAAAATATCGTCAGAACTCAACAATCAAATCTCTTTATTAAAAAGACTCCGTCAGCAGTTATTGCAAGATGCTGTTCAAGGCAAACTAGTTTCTCAGAACCCTAAAGACGAACCGGCAAGTGAATTACTAAAAAAGATAAAAGCTGAGAAAGAAAAACTGATTGCAGAAAAGAAACTAAAAAAGGAAAAAGAACTCGCACCCATCAAACCCGAAGAAATTCCTTTTGAAATTCCTGAAAATTGGGTGTGGTGTAGATTGGGAGAAATCTGTACTAAAATTGGTTCAGGAAGTACCCCTAAGGGAAGCAATTATTCTAATAGTGGGAAACCATTTTTTCGTTCGCAAAATATATACGACAGCGGCTTGATTTATGATGACATAAAATTCATATCCGATGATGTGCATAAACAAATGAATGGGACAACGGTATTTGGGAACGATATTTTACTCAATATTACTGGTGGTTCAATGGGAAGATGCGCATTGGTTCCAAAAGATTTTGATGAAGGGAATGTTAGTCAGCACGTTTGTATTATAAGACCACTTGTAGTAGACAAAAGCTTTTATCATTCTATGATTTTGTCACCATTTTTTCAAAAATTTATATTCTCCTCAACTACAGGTGCAGGGAGGGAAGGACTACCAAAATACAATCTTGAGCAATTTATTATACCTCTTCCGCCCTATGCAGAACAAAACCGAATTGTTCAAAAATTAGAGGAACTAATGCAGTATTGCGATGAGTTGGAAGCAAGCATTAAGGAAAGTGAATCACAAAATGAAAAACTACTACAACAGGTTTTGAGAGAGGCGTTGAGGAAAGAACCAGTTGAAGTATAAATAAAATAAAGAAGATGAATCAAGAACAAAAACAAAGAGTATTAGCCCAATTAGACCCATTTTGGAAGTTGAACATTGACAAACGAATTGCAGAAGTTTACAAGGACTATACAGACCTTTCAAGCATTGCAGTTGGTTACTACACCGTAAGCGAATTGTCGCAATACTCCAAAAAAGTTATTTCTCAACTTGGGCAAGTTCTTGAAACACCATTTTCAAATATCCTTCCTTTCCAATATCAATTTCAAAATGATTTTGGCAATGGTAATTTAGGTGATGACCTAACAAATTTGAACGCATATATAGAAGCAAACAATTTTGCAGAAGCCGTAAATGTTTTAACTCGTTTGGTTTACTATCAAGTTGCAAATGGCTTTTGGGAAAAGGTTTTAGAGAAAGACGACAAAAAGCGTTTTGCTCAAATTGTAGAAATGGAAAGCAAATTGAAATTAATTTCAGAACAACTTGCAACCAATATTGAAACAAATAAAACACTTCTTGAATCACTGAAAACAGAAAAGGAAAATCTTGAATTATTGGTAACAACCAAGAAGAAGGAACTTGCAGAAATTGAAGGCTTATTGACAACAGCAAGAAATAACTCGGATGAAATTAACAGACTTCTAAATACAAGTACAGCTACTAATGAATCAATAAATAGTTTATTAACTCAACAGAACACAAACCTCGCCACAATCACCAAAAAAATTGAAGAGGAAAAAACTGTTTATACCGCTTTCCAAAAGGATATAAAAGAATTAAAAGAATTGTTCAACACTGAAATTGAAAACGGTGGAAAGAAAAATATTGAATTTGATAAAATGCTTGCTTCAGTTTTAGAACAGAGTAAAACATTTGATAAACAGATTTTAGTCCTTAATGAACTTATTGGAAAAGAGGGAGCAGTAAGACTTTTCAATACTTTCAACGACAGAAAAAAAGATTTAGATGCACCAGTTAAGCGTTGGGCTTGTATAGTAATAGTAACTGGTGTTGCAGCACTATTTTTTATTATTGGAATATTTACAAATTTTTTCGGTTGGATTCCAACAATGCCAATGCCTGAAAAAATTGATTGGCAATTTTTAGTAATTAACTCAATCAAATCAACTCCAATTATGATTGTTTTATTCTTTACAATAAAGCAATATGTAAGAGAAAGAACATTCCAAGAAGAATATGCTTTTCGTTCTGCCATTGCTTTGACAGTTCAAGCGTACGGTGACATTTCTGGTTCTAAAAAAGAAGACCTGATTTTGCAAGCAGTTTCTACAATCTATTCATTACCATCAATGATGAAAGAAAAATCAAGTAGTTACTTCGGACTTAGGAGTAAAAGTATAACAGATTCTATGAATGCAATTAATGAGACACTAAAAACAATTAAAAAATCCTAGTAACTGATTTTTAATTACTTAATATTTTCATATTTGGAGAAGGGGGTGAGCGGAATTGGGGGATGAGGAAACCGCAGGTTTGAACTACGTTCATAATCCCCTTCGGGGAGGTTGAGGTATAATATTATTCAATTCAATATAGCTGGTAATAAGAAAAGTTAATCTGTCTGGTGTAGAGTCTCCAATATCTTGATAATGTTTTGAAACAAACTCTTCCACCGGTAAATTATTGACTTCTTGCTTCCAGTTTATACCGGTAGGAGAAAATAACTTCTCTAATCCCTCAAGATTAACTATTCTAGTGAATTCATCCTTTGAATTATTTTTATTTTTCAATTTTGATTCAGTTTGATTTTCTTGCCCCAGTATTATACTAGTATTATTAAAATTATTAGAATTAGTATTTTGTAAATTAGTACTTGGTAGGTTAGTACTTTGTATATCCCCCTTTTTCTGAGATGTCGTGTTCTCGACAGTTTGGTTTTCCGACATATCGGTTTCTGGGATGTCGGTGAAAGGCATTTCTCTAACTTCATATTTCCAGGAAGAAAATGTACCATTTTCACTTTTAACTCTAGTTGATATTAAATATCCCTTCGCCTTTAAGCCCTTCCAAACTTTATCAATTTTGCTATCCGAAATGCATCCTCTATAATACTTCTTAAAATAGTCTTTATATATCACCCAATCGTCTGGCAGACTCAGAATATGAAATAATATCACTTTCTCGTCTGGTGATAAATCCGTGGATGTAATAAGTGAATTTAAAATCACAGTGTAGTTTTTTGTTTTCTCTACTCTTAGGAAGGTTGTACTGTTGCCCATATAAAATTAACCCCAAGTGAAAAATGTGGCCCTTCCTTTCACAAATCTCACCGGGGTCTTTTTTAATGTCTTTAAGTTGGTTTTTGGAAGGGGTAATTAAAACATAAACTAAATTTTTTACAAAGTCAAATGGTCTTGTACTACAATTTGAAGTATTTATTTATATGAAGAAGACTAAGAAAATCAATATTAGAATAACAGAGCAGCACCTTAATACTTTGCTTATAGAATCAATTAAAACCAACAAATCCAAGTCAACTTTAATCAGAGAGTTGATAGAGAAAGATAAATTATTTAGTCGTAAAACTGCCGCAGATGAAAAAATTATCTAAAAGTCAAATATCCTTGATAGACACCCTTGAATCCCTAATTCGGAGTGAATACTTTCAAAGATTAATGTCCAAGGAATCAATCCCCCCTGCGTTTAGCAAGCTACATTTGAAAAATTCAGATACCGGTCTTTCAATACAGACCGTTAAGTTGGTCGCTCCGTCAATCGAGGATTTCAACCTTGAAGAAAAAGAGCTTCTTTTACTCATTACTCAACGACTAGGTCATCTTGATTATCCATCAGATATCCTGACTATCAATACTAGCAAAGATGATTTTCTAAATCTAATTGCTTTTGTAATTCGCGAAGCTCGTTTCTTTAAAAGCGATTTATTTTAACAAAATACTAGCACTTAGACTTTTTAAAATTAATTTTTCAACGCATTTAACAAAACTTGAACGAACGTTTGGCATTTGTGATATTGGCGCTTACATTAGCCTAAACATCCATTTATGGAACAATATATAGGCTATATTAGAACTTCAACAGGTCGTCAAGTATTAGGGCTTGAAGAACAAAAGTCCAGGATTCACCAATTTATTGAATCTAGTTCAGGAGAACTTATTGAAATTATTTCAGAACAGGAAACTGGTAAGAATAATAACCGGGAGAAATTAAACTTAGCCCTCAACCTATGTGTTAAGAACGGTTATACTTTATTATTCACTAAATTGGATAGACTTAGCCGCGAGGTTGAGTTTCTTTTTACTCTGAGAAATAAAGGAATTAAACTAAGGTGTATTGACCTTCCAGAGCTCAATACATTGACTTTAGGCATTTTTGGGAGTGTAGCTCAATGGGAGCGGGAGCTAATTTCAAACCGCACCAAACGTGGTTTAAAAGAGCTGGCCAAAACTCGAAAGCTTGGCACACCATCAAATTTAACCAATGAAGCAAAAAGGAAAGGGGTTGAATCCATCATTAGGAATAGAATAGAGAATGAGAACTGGAAACTTGCAAAGACATTCATAGAACACTTTCAAATGAAAAATGGATATACTTCTTTGACCGAAATATCAAAGGAGCTCAATCTAAATGGCTACCGGACTAGAAGAGGATGCTCATTTTCCCCGGAGATTGTTAAAAGACTGATAGGGAGTTAAACTATTTGATGAAATGACACGAAGTTCAACCCTTTAGTTTCCTGATAGTTATGAATTCAATCATCGCATTATAGTTGCTTCTTTCGGATTCAAGGGGAGCATAACTAAACAAGGCGACATTTCTGTCGCCTTGTTTAGTGCCCATCATTAAGTTAGGGTACTTGCATCTTTTCCTAATTAAGTCATAAATTTACTTTCATATGACGGAGCTCGAAAAATATATAATCAACTACTTTGGTGTTAATGAAAATGATGTATCAAAAATTGTTACATTTTTTAAGCCAATTCAATTAAAGAAAGGGGATTATTTTCTTAGTAAAGGTAAGCTTTCGAATAGACTTGCTTTTGTACAAAGTGGTATTCTTAGAGAATTTATCGATGTGGATGAAAAGGAAATAACGAAGTGGATTTCGACTAAAGGTTATTTTATTGTAGACTTAGGCAGTTTTGTTTTTAGTCAACCATCACGGTGGAATATTCAAGCATTGACAGATTGTGAACTATTTATAATTGATATCGCTGACTATCATAAATTGAGTGAAGTAGTACCTAAATGGCTAGAGTTAGAAAAACTTTTCATTGCGAAATGCTTCACAATATTAGAGGATAGGGTTATTCAGCATATTTCTATGTCTGCAGAAGAGCGGTTCAATCAACTATTTCAATTCAATAAAGAATTATTCAATATTGTTCCGCTTCAATATTTAGCTTCTATGTTGGGTATGGCGCCTGAAACATTAAGTAGACTTCGGAAAAAGAATGTGATGTCAATTTCTTGATAAAAATCAAGTACAAGATTATTTTCAAGGTATAAATTTGGGAATAAATTATACTTATGAAAAACATACTAAAACTAGAGTCGATGGGATTATTTTTGTTGTTTACTGGCGCATATTTCCATTTATACTCAGGTACTTGGGGGTTCTACTTAGCATTATTTTTTTTACCTGACGTGTCTTTTGGTTTGTTTCTTATTTCTAAAAAATTAGGAGCGATTGCATATAATATTCTCCACCATCAAGGAGTATTGGTTTTACTTTTTATAGTAGGATATTTTGTAAAAGAAGACATTTTAATGAAAGTAGCCTTAATTTTCCTTGCCCATTCAACATTTGATAGAGTGGCAGGTTACGGACTTAAATTCTTTGATAGTTTTGACCATACTCACTTAGGGTGGGTGGGTAAAAGTAAACATCTAAATAAAGATTAGAAAATCAACCCTTCAATTTCCTAATAGTCACATACTCAATCATCGCATTATAGTTGCATCTTTCGTCTGTAAGGGGAGCAGATAAAAAGATAAAAGGGTTATACTTTGATAGTATGACCCTTTTTTATTCATAATTCTAACACCTGTCATTTACCACGTCATCCTTAAATTGTAGGATTTGTTTCTTCATCTCCTTAATCTCCTTCATCTTCTGTTCCAAAGAAATCAACTTGTCATCAAGAATTTCAAGTTTTTGTTTCTTGGTGTATTTCCTGTTGTACCAGGCGTCAATGATTTGACCTATTTCTTTAATGGTAAATCCAACCGATTTGGCATCACTAATGAATTCGAGTTTTTCAATTGTTACATCGTCATAATGAAAGTAATTATTCGATTTGACTGATTCATCTTGTTTACCTTCTATCAACCCTGATTTTTCATAAAAACGGATTGTGTGTATTGAGATGCCTGTTTTTTTGGATAGCTCGTTTATTAACATATCACAAATATAGTGTGTTGAAAAATAAATATCAACTATAGACTATACTCTACTGTTGTAGGTTTAAAATTATGACAATATGTTTGTGACTCAAACAAATAATTAGACAATGAGACAAACAATTTTTATTACAGGTGCAAGCAGTGGTATAGGAAAAGAAACGGCAAAATTCTTTCAACTAAAAGGATGGAACGTTTTAGCCACGATGAGAAATCCTGAAAACGAAACCGAATTGATTGGTTTGGAGAATGTTTTTGTGACGAAACTTGATGTATTGGATTTGGAATCAATTAGCCAAGCAATAACCAAAGGGATTGAAAAGTTTGGAGGAATTGATGTATTGCTCAACAATGCTGGATATGGTGCTTACGGCCCATTAGAGTCATTTCCAAGAGAAAAGATTCTACGTCAATTCAATACCAATGTTATTGGACTTTTGGATGTTACTAGAGCTATTCTACCGCATTTTAGAGAGAACAAAAAGGGGATTGTAATGAACGTTTCCTCAATGGGAGGTAAAATGACTTTCCCATTAGGTTCATTATACCACGGGACAAAATTCGCAGTTGAAGGTATTTCTGAATCATTAAGATATGAAGTAGAACAATTTGGTGGAAAAGTTAAAATAATTGAGCCCGGTGCAATAGCCACAGATTTTGCAGGTCGTTCTTTTGATTTTAATAATGACGAAAAGTTAAGTGCCTATCAAAATATTGTAGGTAAAATTATGAGCGCATTTCCGCAAATGATTAAAAATGCCTCATCAACAAATGTAGTTACTGAAGTTATTTATGAGGCAGCAACAGATGGAAAAAATAGATTAAGATATATGGCAGGAAAAGACGCCAAACTCTATAATCTATTGAATAAGTTATTGGGGTATGGCTTCATATTCAAAATGAATAAAATGTTTTTCAAATTGTAAATTATGAATCCAATAGTAAAATATTTTACCGGTGAAAGGTTAGAGAGTTTTTTGTTTTTAGGTTTGGGAATTTTAGGATTTGCCATAGCAATATTCTTCTATTTTATTCTCAAAACATCTTTTCTAAAAGGAGTTGCCATTCCATTTCTTTTAGTTTCTTTTTTAGAAATAGTAGTGGGGGTAACTCTGATATATCGAAGTCCAAAGGATATTATAAGGGTCGAGACCTACTTTTCTGAAAAAAATGAAATGATACAAAAAGAAGAGATTCCAAGGATGGAAAGTGTAATGAGAAATTTTGTAATTTTTAGGTACACTGAAATCACTTTGATTATAGTTGGTATTATCCTTATGTATGGTTTTAGGCAAAATTTATTATTAAATGGCATTGGATTAGGACTCTTTATTCAATCAAGCGTAGTCTTACTTTTAGATTTCTTTGCAGAACGAAGAGGAGAAGTCTATCTGGCTTATTTAAAGACTATAATTGAAAATTGAAAAAATTTCAAGAAGTTCAACCCTTTAATTTCCTTATAGTCACATACTCAATCATCACATTATAGTTGCATCTTTCGTCTGTAAGGGGAGCCACACTGGACAAGCCATCAGAAATGATGGCTTTTTCTTTGTCTATCAGTGAGTTAGGGTAGTTGCATCTTTCCCCTTTTTTTATGTTAAATTTGTTTCAAATTAACATTAAAATGAAAAAGTCAACCGTATTGTTATTTCTTTTGATTCCTTTTATTTCCTTTTCACAAAAGGCCGACTACATAGTAAGTTCTTATTTAATAGAAGGGCCAAAGGCGCCTAATACGCATTACATAGGTGAAGCCTGGTTAAATGGAGTATTGCAAGGCGATGCAGAATTGAATTTTAATATTACGAAAGCAACTTTTA
>JACCDH010656416.1_pt1 | contig 13009 bp, 18 predicted proteins | sample 7442481 | NCBI WGS metagenome assembly JACCDH01 (sample SAMN15323433, study PRJNA562643) | freshwater metagenome | isolation source: river surface water | place: USA:Blue River Watershed | collected 2017-08-15
CCCCGAGGTGTACATCATGCTCTTGCCGGCCTTCGGCATCATCAGCCAGATCGTGCCCGCGTTCTCGCGCAAGAAACTCTTCGGCTACGCCTCCATGGTGTACGCCACCGCCTCGATCGCGATCTTGTCGTTCATCGTCTGGGCGCACCACATGTACACCACCGGCATGCCGGTGACGGGCCAGCTGTTCTTCATGTACGCCACGATGCTGATCTCGGTGCCGACCGGCGTGAAGGTGTTCAACTGGATCGCGACGATGTGGAAAGGCTCGATGACCTTCGAGACCCCGATGCTGTTCGCCGTCGGTTTCATCTTCGTGTTCACGATGGGCGGCTTCACCGGCCTGATCCTGTCGATGGCCCCGATCGACACCCAGCTGCAGGACGGCTACTACGTGGTCGCGCACTTCCACTACGTGCTGGTGGCCGGCTCGCTGTTCGCGATGTTCTCGGGCTTCTACTACTGGGCACCGAAGTGGACCGGCGTGATGTACAACGAAGCGCGCGGCAAGCTGCACTTCTGGTGGACCATCATCTCGTTCAACGTCACCTTCTTCCCGATGCACTTCCTGGGTCTGGCCGGCATGCCGCGTCGCTATGCCGACTACCCGATGCAGCTGGCTGACTTCAACGCGCTGGCATCGATCGGTGCATTCGCGTTCGGCCTTGCGCAGGTGTACTTCCTGACCATGATCATCATTCCGTGCATGCGCGGCAAGGGTGAGAAGGCGCCGCAGCGTCCGTGGGAAGGCGCCGAAGGCCTGGAGTGGGAAGTCGCATCGCCGGCACCGTTCCATACGTTCGAGACGCCGCCGAAGCTCAACGCTGACGCAACTCGCGTCGTCGGCTAAAGGGAAACACGCGAATGTCCTCTGGCAAGAAGAACGCCAACCTGAGGTTGGCCCTGATCCTGGCAAGCGTCGCGCTGGTGTTCTTCGCCGGAATCATCGCGAAGATGCTGCTGCTCGGACGGATGTAAACATGGCTCAGCCCGTGAACCGCCGGCTGATGTTCAAGCTGATGGTCGTTGCGCTCGGGATGTTCGCGTTCGGCTACTCGCTCGCCCCGATTTACAAGGCGATCTGCAGCTGGACCGGCGTGAACGTGCTGGCGCTGTCGGAGCGCGAAAGCGCCGGTTCGTTCAATGCGCGCGCTCCGGTAAAGAACACGCAGGTGGATTATTCGCGGACCATCACCGTCGAATTCGACACCAATGCGCGCGGGCCATGGAAGTTCAAGCCCGAGGTGAAGAACGTGCACGTGCATCCGGGCGAACTCGCCACCGTGATGTTCGAGCTGGAGAACGTGCAGGACCGCAGCATGCGCGCGCAGGCCATTCCGAGCTACGCGCCAATGCAGGCCCAGTCGTACTTCAACAAGCTGGAGTGCTTCTGCTTCACCGAGCACACGCTGGCTGCAGGAGAAAAAAAGCGCTGGCCCGTCGTGTTCTACATCTCGCCGAAAGTACCCGGCGACGTGCGCACGGTGACGCTGTCGTACACGTTTTTTGAAGTCGGCAGCGCGATCACGCCGCCGACCTCGATGAAGGCGCCGGAAACGGCAAAGCCTCTGGGGGCTGGCGCATGAGCGAAGCACGGTCCTCGGGCCTGGCGAGCCTCGCGCGTAGCTTCAAGGCGGTCGCGTGGTCCTTCATCGGCATCCGGAAGAACAGTGAGCATGACAAAGACATGCACACCGTCAAGCCGGTGCAGGTGATCATTGTTGGTTTGGTTTTGGCTTTACTTTTCGTAGTCGGATTGATCATGGTGATCAATCTGGTTGTTTCCGTATAGTTGGGATTTAGTCAGGAGAAAAGCATGAGTGCGAACACGCACGGCACCGATGCCCATTACTTTGTACCGGAGCCCTCGCGGCATCCGGCAATGGCCGCACTGGGACTGTTCTTTGTGATCCTCGGGGCCTCGCAGTGGGTGAACGATTCGAGCTGGGGCAAGTATTCGCTGCTGCTCGGCATGGTGATCTTCCTGGTCGTGCTGTTCCAGTGGTTCAGCGACGCGATCGGCGAGAGCGAAGCGGGCAGCTATGCGCTGAACGTCGATCGTTCCTATCGCTGGAGCATGAGCTGGTTCATCTTCTCCGAAGTGATGTTCTTCGGTGCGTTCTTCGGTGCGCTGTGGTGGGCTCGCGTTCACGCGGTGCCGAACCTCGGCTCCGGCGACAACCTCGGCGTGCTGTGGCCCGACTTCAAGGCCTTGTGGCCGAGCGTCGCGCCGGGCGCGACCGCATCGCCGGCCGGCACCATCGACAAGTTCGAAGTCATGTCGCCGCTGTGGCTGCCGACCATCAACACCGCGCTGCTGCTGACCTCGAGCGTGACGCTGACCATCGCTCACCATGCGGTCCGTGATTCGCACCGTGCGAAGGCCATCGGCTACATGTGGGCTACCGTCGCGCTGGGTGCAGTGTTCCTGTATTGCCAGGGCTTCGAGTACTACCATGCGTACACCGAACTGAACCTGAAGCTGTCGTCCGGCATCTACGGCTCGACCTTCTTCATGCTCACCGGTTTCCACGGCTTCCACGTGCTGCTCGGCACGCTGATGCTGCTGGCGATGACGCTGCGCCTGCAGAAGGGCCACTTCACCAGCGAGCGCCACTTCGGTTTCGAAGGCGCCGCATGGTACTGGCACTTCGTCGACGTCGTGTGGCTCTGCCTGTACGTGCTGGTCTACTGGCTCTGATGATGCACGCATGAAAAAAAGGCCGTCTCCGACGGCCTTTTTCATTCGTGCGACAGGTTTTTATCGCGAACCCGGGAAATAGCCAGTCGGTTCGATGTAGCCAAGGTTCCACAGCACCATCAACACGATGAACAACAGCACCGACAGTCCGATGCGGATCGTCAGTGCATTGGCCATGTTCCGGCCGCGATTCTTGCTTTCGCCCTTGAGCATGAAAAAGCCGGCCATGACCAGGCTTAAGATGATGGCCGCGAAGGCCACGCCGAACAGAGTCTTCATTGGAGTCTGGGCTCAATGTTGAGCCGCGATGGGTTGATGGGTTGCTGAAGCGCGGGCCAGCTGCGCAGCTTGCCAAGCGCCCGCCGAACCTGAAAGATAGCAGAATTACGCAGGCAGCAAATGGCAGGACTTGCCGCCGCCCTGTTTCCGTTCCTAAGCGCTTCGAATGAAATCAATCCAACGAGATACCGGCATATTTTCACCGCAGTGGTGGCTGCTGCTGGGGCTGGCGCTGCTGTTCGTGGCGCTGACGGCAAGGCTGGGCTTCTGGCAGCTCGGCCGTGCGCAGTTGAGGGAGAGAATCGACGCCGAGCAGCAGCAGAGCGCGGCGCTGCCGCCGCTGACGGCCGATGCGTTGCGCGCGCTGCCGCCGGGTGAAAGGCCGCTGTATCGGCGGCTTGACGTCGAGGGACGCTGGCTCGAACAATGGACCGTGTTCCTGAACCGCCCACAGGACGGCCGCCCCGGCTTTTGGGTGATGACGCCGCTCGAACTGCGCGACGGCACGGTGCTGCTCGTGCAGCGCGGTTGGGCGCCGCGCGATCCGGTGTTGCCGGACAAGCCGCCGCCGCTGAAGCCCCGTCCTGCGCAGGAACGCGTGCAGGGCAACTGGATCGATCCCCCGTCCCACCTGATGGAACTGGACGGCTCGCAAGCGGCTCGCGCGGAATTTCCGCGAGTGCGGCAAAATCTCATGCTCGATGAATACCGGCGCCAGACCGGACTGGACATCGCTGCCGTGATGCGCCAGACCGGCGACAGCGGAGATGGGCTGGTCAGGAATTGGCCGGCGATCGCGTCCAAGGCGCCGATGAACCGGGGTTATGCCTTCCAGTGGTTCGCGCTCAGTCTGGCAGGCGTCCTGTATTTTGTGTGGTTCCAGATTTTCCGAAAGATGCGCAATGCAAGAAGCAAGCAATCCGAACCGTCCGCAGGCCGCTGAGGCCGAGTCGCCAGCGGCACAGGGGGACAAGAAGCAGCGCACCCGCAAAGGGCGCTGGCGGCTGGTCATGCTGATGCTGGTGACGGCGGCGCCGGTGCTGGCCTCCTATTTCACCTACTACGTGCTGAAGCCGCAGGGCAGCAATTTCTACGGTCAGCTGATCAACCCCGGCGTCGAACTGCCGGCGCTCGAAGCGATCGACGTGCAGGGCCAGAAGACTGACTTGCGCAGCCTGCGCGGACAATGGCTGATGGTTACCGTGGCCGACGCCGCCTGCGACGCCGCCTGCGAAAAGACGCTGTACCTTGCGCGACAGCTGCATGCCGGCCTCGGCGCCGAGCGTGATCGCCTCGAGCGGGTCTGGCTCGTGACCGGCGACGCGAAGGTTTCCGACAAGCTGCTGCAGGCGCTGCACGGAGCGACCGTGCTGCGCCTTGACGAGCCGCGTGTCGCGCAATGGCTCGCGCCGGAGCCGCAGCACCGGCTCGCCGAGCATATCTATCTGGTTGACCCGCAGGGCTTCTGGATGATGCGCTTTCCGGCGTCCGCCGATCTCGACAATGCAGCGAAAATCAAAAGAACCCTGAACCGGCTGCTGCGCGCGGCGCAATTCTGGGACCGTCCGGGAAGATAAGATCAAGATGAAAAACAAGACACTCGCCACATGGATGACCCTGGTCCTCGGACCGCTGGGCATGCACCGCTTCTACCTGTACGGCTGGCGCGACACGCTCGGCTGGCTGATGATTGTCCCGACGCTGCTGGGCCTGTACGGCCTGCAGCGCGTCGAGGATTACGGGCTCGACGATGTCGGCAGCTGGGTGCTGCTGCCGATCTTCGGGTTTCACCTGGCCGCGATCTGCCTCAACGCGATCGTCTACGGCCTGATGCAGCGTGAACAGTGGAACGGCAAGTTCAATCCCGGCGCGTCGCCCGAGCAGGCCGCCGGCCAGACCCGATGGGCCACGATCGGCGCCATCGTGATCAGCCTGATGCTGGGCACGGTGTTCCTGCTGTCGGCGCTCGCGTACACGTTCCAGCGCTATTTCGAGTACACGTCGGCGCCGGTGGGCTGAGCCGCCCGGGCTCAGTCCGAGCCGAGCACATTGGAGTCGGCGGGCACGAAGGTCTTGTAGACCCGCCAGGTCGCATGGCCGACCAGCGGCGCAGTGATCGCCAGGGCCGGCAGGAAGAACACCAGGCTGGCGCCGATCAGCACCGTGATCACGAGCGCCCACGCGAACATTGCGCCCCGGTTGTTCCACAGCGTGACGGCGCTGGTGGCGATCGCCTCGATGGTGTCGGCGTCGCGGTCGAGCATCATCGGCATCGATACCACCGAGATCGCGAACACGATGCTGGCGAACACGAAGCCCACGCAGGCCCAGACCAGCAGGAACGGAGCGTTGTCGAGGGAGAGGATCTTGTGGATCATGTCCTTCAGTTCCGGGTAGTCATGCGCGGCCAGCAGCGCGAACAGCACCACCGACACGCGCGCCCAGACGATCATCAGGAAGGTCAGGATCGCGGCGAAGAAGGCGATCGATTTCCAGTTGCGCATCCAGCAGAACACGCTGCCGGCAAGGCTGGACGTCTCGCCGTTTTCCTTCTGCCGCGACAGCTCGTAAATGCCGCAGCAGATGAAGGGTCCCATCAGGAAAAAGCCGCCGGTGAGCCCCATCGTCATCTGCCACACATGCTGGTAGATCACGGAGATCGCGTAGCCCATCAGCACGAACAGGACGCCATAGGCGACCCCGGCAAAGCCGGTGGCGCGCATCTCGTGCGCGCCTTCGGCCAGCAACCTGAAGATCAACAACGGTGACGCCGGCGTGGCCGGTGCATCGATCGAAACAGCAGACATGTCTCCTCCGTGACGGATTTTTCAAGCCCTCGATGCCTTTATGGACAGGCTCTTTGGCATATAGATAAGCGATTGGCGCCGCCGCAGTCAAGGAGCCGGGGTCAGGCTCGTTTGTCGCAGTGCGGCAAGACAAGCCTTGTTCCTGCAAGGGCATGGCCGGGGCGACTGCGTCTCAAGCTATAATCCGCCATCAAAAAAACCAGCTCGAACGGTGATCATTTACTGAGTCGCAGCATTCACCGATTCGAGGCATAGATCCCCGATGCATCAACACAGCACGCCCCCTACCGCGCAGGACGAGCCGCTCACATTGGCGGTGCATGCGCTCCCCGATGTCATCAATCCCGAGTTCGTCGATGCAGCGCCGTCCGGACGCGGCAAGTTGCTGGCGATCCTGTTCGCCTGCCTGCTGCCGCTAGTGCTGCTGGCCCTGATCTTCTTCGTCGCGCGGCCGCTGGAGCAAAGCGGTTTCGGCGTCGCCATCGAGCCCGCGCGTGCGGTGCCGGAAATCACGCTGGGCGACGTGGAAGGGCGTCCGGTGTCGCTGCCCGGCGCGGGCGGGCCATGGCGACTGATCGGCGTCGGCCCCAGCCGCTGCGAGGACCGCTGCGTGAAACACCTGTTCATCCAGCGCCAGCTGCGCGAAATGCTGCTGAAGAAGCAAGTAAAGGTCGAGCGCCTGTGGCTGCTGCTCGACGACGGCCCGGTGCCGGCGCGGCTGCAGCCGCTGATGGACGGCGCGCTGGCGCTGCGCGCCACGCCGAAACAGGTGGAACAGATTTTGGGCGTCGCGCCCGCACAGGCAGTGTCGCAACTGTTTGTCGAAGACCCGCAGGGCCGGCTGGTGATGAGCATGCCGGCCGACCAGGACAGCGCGCAGGTGCGCGCCGCAATGTGGACGCTGCAAAAACTTATCGCCGCGGCGCCTGCCGCTGCTGCAACGGAACGGTGAGACTGACATGAACGCATCCCTTCTTCGTCAGTACTACGTGCTGTGCAAGCCCCGAGTCGTGCAGCTGATCGTTTTCTGCGCACTGATCGGCATGGTATTGGCCATCCCCGGCCTGCCGACCTGGAGCGACGTGCAGCTCATCGTCATCGCCTGCGCCGGCATCTGGCTGGTCGCCGGCGCTGCCGCGGCGTTCAACTGCCTGGTGGAAAAAAGCATCGATGCAAAGATGCGCCGCACCGCATGGCGGCCGACCGCGCGCGGCGAGCTGTCGGATGCGCAGGCGCTGCTGTTCTCCGCGCTGCTGTGCGCGCTCGGCTCGTGGATACTGTATGCCTTCGTCAATCCGCTGACGATGTGGCTGACCTTCGCGACCTTCATCGGCTACGCGGTGATCTACACCGTGATCCTGAAGCCGCTGACACCGCAGAACATCGTCATCGGCGGCGCGTCGGGCGCAATGCCGCCGGTGCTCGGCTGGGCCGCGATCACCGGTTCGGTCGATCCGGAGGCGCTGATCCTGTTCCTGATCATCTTCCTGTGGACACCGCCGCATTTCTGGGCGCTGGCGCTGTACCGCATCGAGGATTACCGCAAGTCGGGCCTGCCGATGCTGCCGGTCACGCATGGCAGCGAGTTCACGCGGCTGCAGATCCTGCTGTACACCTTTGTGCTGATGGCCGCCTGCCTGATGCCGTTCGCGTACGGCATGAGCTCCTGGCTGTACCTGGTGGTCGCGCTGGGGCTGTCGGTGGGCTTCATCTATTACGCGATCGCGCTCATGCGCAACTACTCGGACGATCTCGCGCGCAAGACCTTCCGCTTCTCGCTGATCCACCTGTCCGTGCTGTTCGCGGCCTTGCTGGTCGACCACTACCTGATCTGATTCAGAGCCAGTCTCGTCAGGCCGCTGGCGGCGTTGGCAGCATCTTGTCGTACGTCCGTACTGCCTGCGATGCCGCCCCTTGCAGGGCGCGCACTGGCCTGCATGCCGGTGCCGTTACGCGGGCACGCAGCACGCTGCGCGAATTCCCCGCTGCACCCTTGCCACCGACCTAACGAGACAGGCTCTTGGCGTCTTTTTCTTGACGCCACGCCAGTCCTCCCCGGGCTGGCGGAACCGGCTTGCCCCACCGGATGTCCGTCTGCTTGGACATCAGGAAGCTGGGGGCGACATGAACGATGCGAAGCGCCGGTGGCTGGCGCTCTCCGGTTGGCTGCTTTGCGGGCAGGCGCTGGCGGTCGGCGACCTGCCTGGCGGCCCCGCGGTGCGCGAGCTGAATTTCCAGACGCCGGTCACCGCGATCGCGACCGACATCATCCAGTTGCACAACTGGATGATGGGCATCTGCACGGTGATCTTCGTCGCCGTGTTCGGCGTGATGCTGTACTCGGTGATGAAGCACCGCAAGTCGCTCGGGCACAGGCCGGCCAGCTTCCATGAGAGCACCACGGTCGAGATCCTGTGGACCGTGGTTCCCTTCCTGATCATCATCCTGATGGCCTATCCCGCGACCAAGACCATGGTTGCAATGAAGGACACGTCGAATGCCGACATCACCATCAAGGCCACCGGCATGCAATGGAAGTGGGGCTACGACTACCTGAAGGGCGAAGGCGAAGGCATCTCCTTCCTGTCGGCACTGTCCACTCCGCGCGAGCAAATTCAGAACACCGCCGCCAAGGGCGATGCCTACCTGCTCGAGGTCGACAGGGCGCTGGTGGTGCCGGTGAAACGGAAGATACGCATCATCACCACCGCGGCCGACGTGATACACGCATGGGGCGTGCCGGCCTTCGCGGTGAAGCAGGATGCGATTCCCGGCTTCGTGCGCGATACCTGGTTCCGCGCCGAGCGCATCGGCGTCTATCGCGGCAACTGCTACGAGCTGTGCGGCAAGGAACATGCGTTCATGCCCATCGTGGTCCACGTGGTCAGCGAGGAAGACTACCGGCGCTGGGTCGCCGACCAGAAAAAATCGCAGGTCGCCAGCGCCGACAAGCGCAAATGACAGGGACGCGCATGAAGCTTCATCCACAAGAGCGGAAAATGCTGGACAACCAGCGCCTGCTGCGCCGGCTGATGGTGACGGCGCTGATGATGTTTGGCTTCGGTTTTGCGCTGGTGCCGATGTACCGGAAGATCTGCGAGATCACCGGCATCAACGTGCTGGCCGTGAAGGAAAGCGCCGATGCTGCGCGCGTGAACACGCAGGTCGACGCGAGCCGCGTGATCAGCGTCGAGTTCGATGCGAACACGACGGGTCCGCTGCGTTTCCGGCCGCAGGTCAGCAGCCTGCAGCTGCATCCCGGCGAGATCGCGCAGGTGGTGTACGAGGTCAGCAACCTGCATCACCGCAGCCTGCAGGCGCAGGCGATACCGAGCTACGCGCCGCAACAGGCCGGGCACCATTTCCGCAAGATCGAGTGCTTCTGCTTCAAACAGCAGTCGCTGGGACCGAACGAGACGCGGCAGATGCCGGTGGTGTTCAGCATCGATCCGGCGCTGCCGAAAGCGGTGACGACGGTGACGCTGTCATACACCTTCTTCGAGGTCGGGCTCAAAAAGCCGCCGACCTGAACCATGGACAGCGCCATGCGGGACAAGCCGACGTTTGCCGCGAGCCTGAAGGCCGTGCTGTGGTCTTTCCTCGGCATACGCGGGCGGCGCGACTACGAGGAAGACGTGCGCAAGCTGAAACCGGTGCACGTGATCGTTGCCGGCGTGATCGCGGCGGCCATCTTCGTGGCCGCCTTGCTGATCGTGGTCAGGCTGGTGCTCGGGGGCTAGCGCGACAGGGATGGCAGGATGAACGGAGGACAGCGATGAGTGCGCAGCAAGGCAAGGTACCTGACTATTTCGTGCCCGGCCCGTCGAAGTGGCCGCTGCTGATGGGGAGCGCGATGCTGGTCGTGGCCATCGGCGCAATTGCGTGGATCAACGATGCTCCGTGGGGCAGCGCCGTCAACCTCATCGGCCTGCTCGCTGCGCTGTTCGTGCTGTACCGCTGGTTCGGCGACGCGATCGGCGAGTCCGAGCGCGGGCTGTACAACCGCCGCATCGACACATCGTTCCGCTGGAGCATGAGCTGGTTCATCTTTTCCGAGGTGATGTTCTTCGGCGCCTTCTTCGGCGTGCTGTTCTACGCGCGCTCGATCAGCATGCCGTGGCTGGCCGACATCGACAACAAGCTGCTGTGGCCCGACTTCCTGCCGGTCTGGGGCAATACCGGGCCGGCTGGTCTCGTGCCGAAGTTCGAAGTGATGGATCCGTTCCCGATCCCGACCATCAACACCGCGCTGCTGCTGTCCTCCGGCGTGACGATCACGCTGTCGCACCATGCGCTGCGCGCGAACCGGCGCGGCAAGGCGCAGGCCTGGCTGCTGGCCACCATCGTGCTCGGCGTGTTGTTCATTGGCGTGCAGGCCTATGAGTACCTGCATGCGTACCGCGAGATGAACCTGAAGCTTTCGTCCGGCATCTATGGCTCGACCTTCTTCATGCTGACCGGCTTCCATGGCTTCCATGTGACGCTGGGCGCGATCATGCTGTCGGTGGTGCTGTACCGGCTCACGCGCGGCCATTTCCGGCCCGACCGTCACTTCGCGTTCGAGGGCGTCGCATGGTACTGGCACTTCGTGGACGTGGTCTGGCTGGGACTGTACGTGATGGTCTACTGGCTCTGAGCAATCAGTACATCACGCCGGTCGGCTTTATCCAGCCGGCAAAATAGCCGAGCAGCAGCAGCACGAACAGCAGCACCGAGAGGCCCACCCGCACCGCCAGCGCACGCACGGTGCGATTACTGTTGCCTTTGTCGCGCATCAGGAAAAACAGCGCCGAGCCGAGGCTGCCGACGATCGCCAGCAGCGCGATGACGACGAGGATCTTCATCGGCGCGCGGACACCTCGGTGCGGGACGCCGGCTGGGGCGAAAAGCGCGGGGCGATGAGGCACATGCGGCCATTGTCCCGCCATTCCCTTGCTGTCTCTTTCATCGCCGTCATCCCGCGAGCAAGGCAACGCACAAGCGCCCTCGTCCGGCAGCGCCGGCCAGCACGGCCGCTCCTCGCAGCCCTGCGCCAGCGCACACGAAACGCATTGCGCCGACTAGCTGTACCATATGCGCCAACTCAGGGGGCCAGTGTCACGGGAGCACAAGGATTGCCCGTGACTGCGCGCCCCGACCGGCGAGCTGATGATGCGTTTACTGAAATACCTCCAATTGCAACAAGGCGAAGAAAGACTGGGCGCGGCTGACAAGCGCCGCCCGAACGGGGTGAGCCCATGCTGATCGTGCTGGCCATCAAGGCATTGCTGCTGGCGACGGTACCGCTGACGCTGGTCTACCTGTCGCGCGGCGCCGACCGCTACCGCAAGCTCGCCTGGGTGACGGTGTTCTTCACCTTCGACCTGATCGTGTTCGGCGCCTTCACACGCCTCACCGACTCCGGCCTCGGCTGCCCGGACTGGCCCGGCTGCTATGGCGAGGCGAACCCTTTCCTCGCGCATGAATCCATCAGCGCGGCCGAGGCGCTGCAGCCGACCGGACCCGTGACTGTGCTCAAGGCATGGATAGAGATGATCCATCGCTATCTCGCGATGGGCGTCGGCGTGCTCATCATCGCGTCGCTGGTGGTTGCGACGCGGCTGTGGCGCAGGCTGCGCGAGCCGCGCTATCACCCGGCATTGCCGGCGGTCTTGCTGCTGTGGGTCTGCCTGCAGGGCGCGTTCGGCGCGTGGACCGTCACGCTGAAGCTGCAGCCCGTGATCGTCACTACCCACCTGCTGCTCGGCATCTCGCTGCTGGCGCTGCTTGTGTGGCACGCGATGCGGCAGGGCGCGCAGCCGCAAGTCGGCGCGGTTTCGGCGGCGCTGCGCGCGCTGGCGGCCGCCGCGCTGGCGCTGGCATTCATGCAAGTCGCGCTCGGCGGCTGGGTCAGCACCAACTATGCGGCGCTGGCCTGCGGCGGCTTTCCGCTGTGCCAGGGCTCGCTGCTGCCATCATTGGACTTCACGCACGGCTTCACGCTGTGGCGAGAGCTGGGCATGACGGCAAGCGGCGACTACCTGCCGTTCGATGCACTGGTGGCGGTGCACTGGGTGCATCGCGCGTTTGCCGTCGTCGTGGTCGCCGTGGTCGGCGTCACCGCATGGCGTGCATCGACCGTGCCCGGATGCGAAAGCCTTGCCCGCAAGCTGCTGCTGCTGATCCTGCTGCAGTTCTGTTCAGGCATTGCCACGGTCTTGTTGAACTGGCCGCTGACGCTCGCGGTGCTGCACAATGCCGGCGCGGCGCTGTCGGTTGCGCTGCTCACGATGCTAAACTGCCGCATCGCACGGGGCGCGACGCAACGCGGCGCGCAGGCAACGCTGGCTGCAGCAAGCGGCGCGGCCTGAGCCCCCTGCCACGCACCGACTCTACCGCTCACAGGAAACATCCATCATGCGCAAGTTGCTGATCCTGCTGTGCTGCGCGCTGGCACTGGCCGGCTGCGACGGCAAGCCGCCCGCTCCCAAGGCCAGCTTCATCAATACCGACATCACCGGCCTTCAGTTCGGCAAGGACTTCAAGTTGACCGACCACACCGGCCAACAGCGCTCCCTGGCCGACTACAAGGGCAAGGTCGTCGCGGTCTTCTTCGGCTACACGCAGTGCCCCGACGTCTGCCCGACCACGATGGCCGAGATGGCGCAGGTGAAAAAGCAGCTTGGCGCCGATGGCGACAAGTTGCAGGTGCTGTTCATCACGGTCGATCCGGAGCGCGATACGCAGGAGATCCTGGCCAGCTTCGTGCCGGTCTTCGATCCCGCTTTCGTCGGCCTGCGCGGCGACAAGGCGCAGACCGAGCAGGTCGAGAAGGACTTCAAGATCGTCGCGCAGAAAGTGCCGGGCAAGGACGGCAAGTCCTACACCATCGACCATACCGCCGGCACCTACCTGTTCGACTCGCAGGGTCGTGCGCGGCTGTTCGTGCGGCACGGGCAGGATGCGCAATCGCTGGTGCAGGACATCCGGACGCTGATGGCCAGTACCTGAGCGTTCTCGTCGCACCGACGAAGCGTCCCGATGGGACGCTTGCCGTGTTCTCGTCAAGCCAGGGGATGGTGCTTGAGCCAGTCTCTCAGGGCGTTATTCATCCTTGTTTGCCAGCCCGGTCCGGACGCCCTGAAAGCATCGAGGACTTCGATATCGAAGCGGATCGCGACCTGCTCTTTTGTCCCAGAGCCCAGCGGGCGGCCGCGCTTCTTTTTATCGAGCGCGATGGCAG
>JACCDH010214857.1_pt1 | contig 13008 bp, 14 predicted proteins | sample 7442481 | NCBI WGS metagenome assembly JACCDH01 (sample SAMN15323433, study PRJNA562643) | freshwater metagenome | isolation source: river surface water | place: USA:Blue River Watershed | collected 2017-08-15
CATGCAGATCGTCATGGCGCACCCGAGTTTTCCGTGGCAAGACGAGGCGCTGTCTGTGGCCACGCACAAGCCCAACGTCTGGATCGACCTGTCGGGCTGGAGCCCCAAGTACTTTCCCAAGCAGCTGATCCAGTACGCCAACACGCTGCTCAAAGACCGCATTTTGTTTGGCAGCGACTACCCGCTCATCACGCCCGAGCGCTGGATGAAAGACTTTGAAGTGGCCGGCTTTCGCCCCGAGGTGATGCCCGGCATCTTGAAAGACAACGCGGTGCGTTTGCTGGGGCTGGACAAGGCCGCCTGATTTCCAGATCGGCGTCTTGGCGCCGATCCCTTCACACCACCGGATCCTGTGGCGCAGGGCTTTGCAGCAGCTGGTCTATCGGCCAGTTCAGCAGTTCGCCCAGGCGGCAGACCACCCAACGCGCTTCCACGGGCGACACCACCGCAGGCTCGGCCAGCAGGCCCAGTTCGCATTGCGCCAGCACCAACTCTTCGGTGATGCCCAAGGTGAACTGCATGTTGGCCGCTTTTTCGGTCAGCAAGTTGGCCAAGTCTTCGCACAGCTCGTAGCGCTCGGCCATTTCGCGGTGGCCGATGCTGGGTTTGATCTTGCCCGGCGGCACATACAGCGCCGTGAAGCTTTCGGGCAGGTAGATCTGGTTGCCTTCGCTCATGCCCGGCTCAGGCTTTTTTGACGAATTCGGTTTTCAGCTGCATGGGCCCAAAGCCGTCGATCTTGCAGTCGATGTCGTGGTCGCCTTCGATCAGGCGGATGTTCTTGACCTTGGTGCCGACCTTCACGACCGAGGAAGACCCTTTGATTTTCAAATCCTTGACCAAGGTGACGGTGTCGCCGTCTTGCAGCACATTGCCGTTGGCGTCTTTCCAGACTTTGGCCACATCAGCGGCAGCGGCCTCAGCGGGGTTCCATTCGTGCCCGCAGCTGGGGCAGATCAACAGGTTGCCATCTTCGTAGGTGTATTCGTCGTGGCATTTCGGGCAGGCGGGCAGGGTGCTCATGGGGTTTCCTTATCGGGCTGGAGGATACCCCATGCTCAGCCCCGTTCATCCGTGCGGCGTGGCTTTCACAAAAGCACCGCCTTGGTAGATGGCCGCCGGGTCCTTCGTGTCGATCACCGGTTGGCGTGCTTCGACGGCGTTGCGGAACACGTCCGACGAGTCTTGTGGCCGGTAGCCGATGTGTTTGGCATGGGTGTTGTCCCACCAGGTGGTCTGGTTGTCCGACATGCCATAGATGATGGTGTGGCCCACGATGGGGGCCGTCAGCGCCGCGACGATCAGGCGTTCCAAGTCGTCATAGCTCAGGTAGGTGGCCAACATGCGGCGGTCCTTGGGCTCGGTGAACGACGAGCCGATGCGCAGGCTCACCGTCTCGATGCCCCAGCGGTCCCAATACAGCTGAGCCAGGTCTTCGCCAAAGGCTTTGGACAGGCCGTAAAAACCATCGGGCTTGGGCGGCATGCGGGTGTTGACCACTTCGTCTTGCCGGTAAAAACCGGTCACGTGGTTGGAGCTGGCGAACACGATGCGCTTGACGCCTTTCAGGCGAGCCGCTTCGTACAGGTTGACCATCCCAACGATGTTGCCCGCCAAGATGGGCGCCCAGGGCTGCTCGGTGGACACGCCGCCCATGTGCACCACGGCGCTCACGCCGTCGAGCAGGGCCATCATCTGGTCGGCGTCTTCCAGCGCGGCGATTTGAACTTCTTCACCAGCCGCTGCAGCGCCCAGGTCGCGGCGGTGGCTCACGCGCAGCACATCGCAATAGGCTTTCAGGCGCGGGCGCAGCTCCTGGCCCAGGTTGCCGCCAGCGCCCGTCAGCAGCAGGCGGGGAAATTTCAAAGGGGATGCGGGGGGATTGAGCATGGTGTTCTTGGCTTTCAGTCTTTGAAACGTGCGACCAGGGCTTGTGCGCTGTCGCGCAGCACGTTCTGGTCGGCGCCCACGGCCACAAACAGGCAGCCTTTGGCCACATAGTGTTTGGCCAGGGTTTCGTCGCCCGTCAAGATGCCGGCGGCCTTGCCGCACGCTTGGATGCGGGCAATCGCCTCGTCGATGACCTTGAGCACTTCGGGGTGCTTGGGGTTGCCCAAATGGCCCAAAGCCGCAGACAAGTCGCCGGGGCCGATGAAGACGCCATCCACGCCATCGACGTTGGCGATCTCTTCGATGTTTTTCAGGCCCTCGATGGTCTCGACCTGCAGCAGCACGCAGATTTCTTCAGCGCTGCGATGGGCATAGCCTTGGACACGGCCGTAGTTGCTGGCGCGGGGTGCCCCGGCATAACCGCGCACACCTTGCGGTGGGTAACGGGTGTAGGACACCGCGTTGCGTGCTTCTTCGGCGGTCTGGATGTAAGGCACCAAGAGCGTTTGCACGCCGATGTCGAGCAAGCGCTTGAAGGTCACCATGTCGTTCCACGGTGGGCGCACGATGGGCGTGGCCGTGCCGCCTTGCATGGCTTGCAGCTGGGCCAACACATCGGGCACTTCGTTGGGCGAGTGCTCCATGTCCAGCAGCAGCCAGTCGTAGCCGCAGTGCGCCAAGATCTCGATGCTGATGGGGCTGCACAGGTGCGACCACAGGCCGATTTGTTTTTGGCCACTCAGGATGGCGTGCTTGAAACGGTTGATGGGGAAGTCCATGGTGCTGTCCTCAGGCTGAAGGGGTGGGGCTGATCTGGAAGTGGTTGGCGATCGCAGGGGCGATAGTCAATTCTTTGTGGTTTTGTTCGATGATCGTCAACAGCGCTCTGAGGCGTTGTCACTTAGGTTCGGCAAAACCACAGTCGCAGGCATGGGCAGCGCCTCGCACCTGGCGGGCGTCATGTACGCACAGCGCAACGGCATCGAATGGGGCTATGTGCCCTACAAAGGCGGCGCACAAGCCATCACCGACTTGATCGGTGGCCAGGTGGACGTCATGTTCAACGGCATGGTCGCCACCTACCCGCATGTGAAGGCCGGCAAGATCAAGCTGATCGCGATATCGAGCACCAAACGAAACGCACAGATGACCGACACCCCCACCGTGGCCGAAAGCCTGCCGGGCTTCTTGACCGGCAGCTTTCAGGGCCTGCTGGCCCCGGCGGGCACACCCAAAGCGGTGATCGACAAACTGCACGCCGAAGTGCAACGCATCGCCGCCATGTCCGAAGTGCGCGAACGCCTGACCACGCTGGGCGCCGAGCCTTCAGCCATGAGCCCAGCCGAGTTTGGCAACTGGCTCAAAGCCGAGATTCCGGCCATGGCGAAGATCGTGAAGGACGAGAAGATCACGGTGGAGTGAGGGTGGGGGGGTGACCACTGTCGTTCACAGGCTGCTGAGCAGCGCAACCAGTCATAGGATTTTAGACCGCGGCTGACTCCACAAGAACCTTAGCGGTCAGAAGTCAAATGGGCTTAAACCACCCATCGTGAACCGAACCAATAGGTGGATTTGGGCAGGGATTTTGAAGCTTCTGGCTATCCGACTGGTCTGGTTTTTGTTCAGATCCGTGATCCTTCTCCTATCGTTACTGCCATATATATTCTTGGTTCGATTGCTTGAGTCACGGAAGCACGTTGGTGTCTGGTCTGAAACTGTAGCCGGGTCCTCTGTCGATGCTGAAAACGAAGTCCTTGTAATGTGTGCTGTTGAGGTTGCGATGTACCTTAGTATCTTTTGGTAGTTTTCGATAGAGGCGGGACATTCGGTCGAGCAGGATTTGACCCTCTGATACGTTTAGTAAGAGATAGCGGCCTCCTGGAAGAACTGATCCACCAGCTTGACGAATTCCATTCACGCGGTAGCCCTTCATGTTCCTTCCTGTGTTGAAGGTTAGCAGGGGAGTTTTCGGTGCATCTTTGTGAAAGAGCCCGTCCTGTTCTTCGTTAAGTCGTTTGACTGAAAACCCGTAGCGTGCCATCCAGACAGCGCTTTCATAGATATCCGGTTCGTAGGACAGGAATGGACGATCGGTCAAGACGACACCGTTGTCCATATGTATGCCCGTGCTGTCTAGTGAGCGCACCGGAGATATGCCATTTTCAGTCGAGCACTTCCAGATTACTGAGCCATTACCAAGGGCATAGTTGAAGCACACATTGTCAGACCCAACAAAAAAATAGTTAAGGGATCTAAAGTCAGGGATCAATTCTTTAATTACGCTGATGTTTTCAATATCGATGCGAACAAGGGTTGCCTCTGTTGAGAAGGTTTGTTCCCATATTTTTTGCTTCTTATCCTTGGCTATATAAATGAAACGGGAATTCGGGTGCCACTGCAAGGTAGGCCATTTGAAGTAGATGTCCCCTTCACTAAGTTTCTTGGGATCGTAGTGGTCTACATTTTCTAGTGCCAACAATGGCGCCCTTCCGACTCTGGCGATGTACAGTTTTCGGTTGCTTACGATGGCAACGGTCTGATTGTCTGGCGAGGGATAAACCTTTACGAGTTCACCGTTGAGCCATGTGCCTTTAAATAAATCGGGAGCAGACTCGTCAATTTTTGATCCATATTTGAGGTGTTTGCCGATCGAATAGAAAAAAGGAGATTCGGCGCTTTCAACGAAATGTGATGGATCGTAGTTCGATATCCCAACGCCTTCTTTGGCAAGGACACTTTGCGCCATGGCAAATAGCATCCCAACAAGGGTGAAAAATTTAGATGCAGCGAAGATCATGATTCAAGTTGTCCCAAGATTGGGGGCTAGTTGTGCGTGCGCAAGAAGCGACGCATAAGCACAGAGAATAATTATGAGGAGATGCCAGATGCGCATGTGCCCTTTCAGAGGCGAAGTCACTTCATTGAACGGTTCATTTTCGCTGAACTATAGCCCGGTAATACTTATGATTGGATGTCAACAACCGCTGTGGACTTGACCCTCCAAGGTACTGGGTCACTGACAACTTTCAGCCTAAAGCTGACACGCAACGCAGTTAATCGCTGAACGAATACAGATTCACACCCACTGCACGCCCATCCCCAGCAGCACACAGATGGCCAGCACCCGCATCACTGGCCACTGTCTTGCAATCAGCAGCCACGCCGCCAGTGCCGTGAGCGCTAATGCGGGCCAGTCAGCTCGGGTCCATTGCCCAGTGGGCCAGACCGTGTGCCATGCGAAGGTGCCGGCCAGGTGTAGCACCACGCCGATCACCGCGGCCGTGATGCCTTGCAAGGGCCCGGCCAGGGTTGGCATGTGGCGCGTGGCTTCCACCAGCGGACCACCTGCCAAGATGAACACAAACGAGGGCAAGAAGGTGAACCAAGTCACCACGCAGGCCGCCGCGATGCCGCCCAGCAAAGGGTTGCCCAAAAGCGCCTGGCTGTGCCCGCCCATAAAGCCCACAAAAGCCACCACGATGATGAGCGGCCCGGGCGTGCTTTCGCCCAGCGCCAGGCCGTCCATCATTTGCGTGGCACTCAGCCAGCCGTATTGCATGACGGCCGCTTGCGTCACAAAGGGCAGCACGGCATAGGCCCCGCCAAAGGTCAGCAAGGCCGCTTGCGTGAAAAAGCCGCCCATTTGCGTCAGCGTGTGGGCCGTGCCCAGCAGCAGCGCGATGCAGCCAATGCTGACGGCCCACAGACCCACGCCCAGCAACAAGGCGCGCAGCAGGCGGCCATGGCTGTAATGGGTGTGCGCCGGTTGGGGGGTGTCGTCGTCCAGCCAAGCGGGCGCGTCGGGCGCCGCGCTGGCCGCGCCGTGCGGCACCGCAGCCACAGGCCGATGGCGTGCCATGCCATGCCCCAACAAGGCTGCGCCCAAGATGATCCACGGGAAGGACAAGCCCCACAGCGTGCCCAGCAGCGATGCGGCAGCCAGAGCCCACAACCACGGCGCCTTGAGCGTGCGCTTGGCCATGCGGTGCACGGCTTGCAACACCAGCGCCGTCACGGCGGGCTTGAGGCCCCACAAAAGCGCCTGGCCCCAGGGGTGTTGACCCCACACGGTGTAGGCCCAGCTCAGCGCGATCAAGAGCACAAGGCTGGGCAGCACAAACAAGGCACCGGCCGCCATGCCGCCGCGTGTGCCGTGCATCAGCCAGCCGGTGTAAGTGGCCAGTTGCTGGGCTTCGGGGCCGGGCAGCAGCATGCAGTAGTGAAGGGCGTGCAGGTAGCGCTTTTCCGAAATCCAGCGGCGGCGCACCACCAGCTCTTCGTGCATCAAGGCGATTTGGCCCGCCGGCCCACCAAAGCTGACGCAGCCCAGCCAGAGGCAAAACCTCAGGGCCTGCGCAAAGCTGACCGGGGCAGGGCGATGGGGGTGGCTCAAGGTGCGTTCCAGTGTTCGCGAAAGGCTTGGGCAAATGCAGCGGTGCCGCTGATGCTCAGGCTCAGGGTGACCTCGTCCTTGGCCGATGGGGTGGGCGACAAGGCCAGGGTCTGGCTGGCGCTGTGCCAGAGGGCGGTGATGGGGGCCTTGCCACAGCGGATGTGCAAGTCAAAGTCCCAATCCGCGCCGTCTTCGATGGGGCCGGGTGCTTGCGGGCCAAAGCGGTGAGCCCAGGCCAGCAGCTGCGTCACTTCTAGTAGCAGGGCGGGGGTGTGGCGTGCGGCGGGCTGGGCCAGCGCGTCCCAGCAGACCACGCCTTCGCTGTCTTCGCTGCAGTCAAATTCCAAAAAGGCCAATGTCATGTGCTGTGTGGATCCCATGCGCCGATTGTCGCTTGCAGGGGGCTGTTTGTAGGAGCCAGCCCTGCTGGCGATGCGGCGCCCAAGGCCAGCCTGTCGCGTTGGATACATAAACGCCTTGAATTGCTTAATTCTTGAGCAAAAAACAAGGATTCAAGGGTTTTCTGTATACAACGCAGGCGGTCTCGGTGGTTTAATCCGACAAACTCCAAGCCTCCTGTACATGAGCACATCACCCGTCCGCGCTGTGGATTCCGACTTGGCCGAAGAAGGCGGCTCGCAAGCCGTCAAGGCTCAGCAACGCCTGCGCGAATGGATTTTGGCGGGCGAATTGCCGTCGGGCGCCCGCATTGCCGAGCTGGCGCTGGTCGATCGCTTGGGCATGTCGCGCACGCCCATCCGCGCGGCGCTGATGCACCTCAAACAAGAAGGTTTGCTCGAGCCGCTGGCCGGTGGGGGTTATGCGGTGCGCACGTTTTCTGAGCGCGAAGTGGCCGACGCGATCGAGCTGCGCGGCACGCTCGAGGGCTTGGCCGCACGCTTGGCGGCTGAGCGCGGTGTGCGCCCAGCCTTGATCCGCCAAGCGCGAGCCTGCCTGGACCAGATCGATGCGGTGCTGCAAGCCTCGGCCCTGAACGACGAGACGTTTTCGGCCTATGTGGATTTGAATGGCCAGTTTCACAAGCAGTTGTCCGAAATGGCCGACAGCGCGGTGCTGGCCCGCGAGATTGAACGGGCCTCGAGCTTGCCCTTTGCATCGGCCTCGGGCTTTGTGGGTGTGCATGTGAACGACGCCCACGCCCGCGACACCCTGGTGGTGGCGCAGCACCAGCACCGTCAGGTGCTCGACGCCATCGAGCGGCGCGAAGCCGGCCGGGCCGAAGCCCTGATGCGCGAGCACTCGCGCATTGCCAGGCAAAACATGCAGGTCGCCTTGCGCGACCCCGCCGCATCGGGCACACCCGGTGTGCAACTGATCAGACCGTCCTGAACCGATTTTTAACGAGGAGATAGAGCATGCAAAAACGTCAATTTCTGAGCGCCATCGCTTGCGCCACCCTGGCCATGACCGCATCCACGGCCATGGCGCAAGACAAATTCAAGATCGGCTTGATCTTGCCCATGACCGGTCCGTTCGCCTCCACCGGCAAGCAGATCGAAGCCGCAGCCCGCCTGTACATGGCGCAAAACGGCGACATGGTGGCGGGCAAAAAAGTCGAGCTGATCGTCAAAGACGACACCAGCGCGGCCGATGTGACCAAGCGCTTGGCGCAAGAGATGGTGGTCAATGAAAAAGTCAGCGTGTTGGCCGGTTTCGGTTTGACGCCTTTGGCCTTCGCCACCGCCCCGATTGCCAGCCAGTCCAAAACCCCCATGGTGGTGATGGCTGCGGCCACTTCCAGCATCACACAAGCTTCGCCCTTCATCGTGCGCACCAGCTTCACGCTGCCCCAAGCAGCGGTGGCCATTGCCGACTGGGCACCCAACAACGGCATCAAAAAAGTGGTGACCTTGGTGTCTGACTACGGCCCCGGCATCGATGCCGAAAAGTATTTCAAAGACCGTTTGTTGTTCAACGGCGGCCAGGTGCTCGACACCCTTCGCGTGCCCATGCGCAACCCTGACTTCGCACCTTTCTTGCAAAAAGTGCGTGACCTCAAGCCTGACGCGGTTTATGTGTTCGTGCCCTCGGGTGCAGGCGCGGCCTTGATGAAACAGTTTGCCGAGCGCGGCATGGACAAGGCCGGCATCAAGCTGATCGGCACCGGTGACATCACCGACGACGACATCTTGAACAGCATGGGCGATGTGGCCAACGGCGTGGTGACCTCGCACCACTACTCGGCATCGCACAACTCGCCTTTGAACAAGAAGTTCGTCGCGGCTTTTGAAAAGGCCAACAACGGTCTGCGCCCCAACTTCATGGCCGTGGGCGGTTATGACGGCATGCGCGTGATCTATGAAGCGGCCAAAGCCACCAAAGGCGCAGGCGGTGAGGCACTGCTGGAAGCGATGAAAGGCCAAGTGTTTGAAAGCCCCCGTGGCCCGATGTTCATCGACGCGCAAACACGCGACGTGGTGCACAACATCTACATCCGCAAAGTGGAGAAGGTGAACGGTCAGCTCTACAACCAGGAGTTCGCCACCCTCAAGGACGTGAAAGATCCGGGCAAGAGCCGATAAGCCCAGCCTTGCCCAAGGCGCTATCGCTTGCAGGGCAAGCTCCTACAGGCCCGGACGTTGTAGGAGCCAGCCCTGCTGGCGATGTGCAGCTTGAAGAACCGTTGGCAGGACATGCGGCGCCATCGCAGCCAGCCCTGCAACATTTGAGAACCAGAAACGCATGACATGCTGACCATCCTTTTCGACGGCGTTGCCTACGGCATGCTGCTTTTCATCTTGGCCGTGGGCCTGTCCGTGACCATGGGCTTGATGAACTTCATCAACCTGGCGCATGGCGCGTTTGCCATGACGGGCGGCTACCTCACGGTGGTGCTGATGCAGCGCTTTGAGGTGCCCTTTTTGTGGTGCCTGCCGCTGGCCTTTGTGACCACGGCTTTGCTGGGCGCGGTGCTGGAGCGCACGCTCTACCGCCACATGTACAAAAAGCCGCATCTGGACCAAGTGCTGTTCTCGATCGGTCTGGCGTTCATGTCGGTGGCCAGCGTGGACTACCTGATGGGCTCGCAGCAGCAGATCATGCAGTTGCCCGATTGGCTGCGGGGTCGTACCGAACTGTGGGACGGGGCCTTGGGCATGGGCCACTACCGCCTGTTCATCATTGCGGTGTGCGCGGCGCTCACCGTGGGTTTGCAATACGTGCTGGCCAAAACCCGCTTTGGCAGCCGCTTGCGTGCCAGTGTGGACGACGCCCGCGTGGCCGCAGGCCTGGGCATCCGCGTCAATTTGATTTTTGCCGCCACCTTTGCCATGGGCTCGGGCCTGGCCGGTTTGGGGGGGGCGCTGGGGGCCGAGGTGCTGGGCCTGGACCCCACCTTTCCGCTCAAGTTCATGGTGTACTTTTTGATCGTGGTGGCCGTGGGCGGCACCTCGTCCATCACCGGGCCGCTGTGGGCGGCGCTGCTTTTGGGCATTGCCGATGTGGCGGGCAAGTACTACATGCCCAAGCTCGGTTCTTTCATCGTGTATTCCCTGATGATCGCGATTTTGATTTGGCGTCCGCAAGGGCTGTTTGTGCGCAAGGGGGGCCGCTGATATGAATGCTCATATGGACGCACGTACCCAACTTTTATCGTCAGCCCGCATGCGCGGCTGGGAGCCTTTGGTCTGGCTGCTGGCCTTTGCCATGCCGTTCGCATTTCCGGGCCACGCCCTCATCGTCAACGAAGTCGCCATCGTCGCCTTGTTTGCGGTGTCACTCGATCTGGTGCTGGGTTACACCGGCATCGTGTCGCTGGGCCATGCGGCGTTTTTGGGCTTGGGGGCTTATGCCTCGGCCTTGTTTGCCAAGCATGTGATGCCCGACCCGGTGGTGGGGCTGCTGTTTGGCATGGGCTGCGCCACGCTGTTGGGCGCGCTGTGTTCGCTCACCATCTTGCGCGGCACGGATTTGACGCGCCTGATGGTCACGCTGGGCATGGCGCTGATTTTGATGGAGCTGGCCAACAAGCTCGACTGGCTCACGGGCGGCTCAGACGGCCTGCAGGGCGTGATGATGGGCCCGGTGCTGGGCCGTTTTGAATTTGATCTGTACGGTCAAACCGCAGCTTGGTATTCACTGACGGTGTTGCTGGTCCTGTTTGCATTGGCGCGGCGTTGGGTCAATTCGCCCTGGGGTGCCACGCTCATGGCGGTGCGCGACAACCCGCTGCGGGCCATGGCCATTGGCATTCCGGTGCACAACCGATTGGCCGTGGTCTACACCGTGGCGGCTGCTTTGGCTGGCGCTGCGGGCGCTTTGATGGCGCAGACCACGGGCTTTGCATCACTCGACGTGTTTGCTTTAGAGCGGTCGGCCGATGTGATGCTGATGCTGGTCATTGGCGGTGTGGGCTGGCTGTATGGCGGCGTGGTTGGCGCGGTGGTGTTCAAGCTCATGCACGACGTGATCGCGGGCATCACGCCTCAGTACTGGACGTTTTGGATTGGTCTGTTTTTGGTGGTGCTCGTCATGGTCGGGCGTGAGCGTTTGATTCGCCCTTGGCTGTGGTTTGGCCACTCGGCCGACCAGAAAGGTGGTGCGCAATGAACGCACCCGTTGTGTTGAAGGCCCAGGGCCTGGTCAAACAATTTGGCGGCATCACCGCCACCGACAACGTGAATCTGGAATTGCGCTTGGGCGCACGCCATGCGCTGATCGGCCCCAACGGCGCGGGCAAGACCACGCTCATCAATTTGTTCACCGGCGTCTTGCCGCCCACATCGGGGCGCATCGAATTGCTCGGCGAAGACATTAGCCAGCTCGCTCCCTACCTGCGTGTGCGCCGGGGCATGGTGCGAACTTTTCAGATCAACCAGCTGTTTGCCAGCATGACGCCTTTGCAAACGCTGGCCATGGTGGTTTCGCAGCAGCGCGGTTTGGGTGGACGTTGGTGGCCCAAGCTGGGGCAAGACAAAGCGGTGGTTGAGCGCTGCGAAGCTTTGCTGGAATTGTTCCGACTGACCGAAGTCATGCACCAGCGCACCGAGCACTTGGCCTATGGCAAGCGCCGTTTGCTGGAGATGGCGATTGCGCTGGCCTGCGAGCCCAAGGTGCTGCTGCTCGACGAGCCGGTGGCCGGTGTGCCTGCGGGCGAGCGCGAAGAGTTGTTGCAAACCGTGGCGGCACTGCCCGCCGAAGTGTCGGTCTTGCTGATCGAGCACGACATGGATTTGGTGTTTGAATTTGCCGACCGCATCACTGTGCTGGTCAACGGCGCAGTGCTGACCGAAGGCACCCCCGAAGCGATCGCCGCCGACCCGCAAGTCAAGGCGGTGTATTTGGGGCATGGCGAGGAGTTGGCGCATGGCTGAATTGTTGAAGCTTGAAAACTTGAGCGCCGGATACGGCGAGGCGGTGGTGTTGAACGACATCAGCTTCTCGCTGGGCGAGGGCGAAACTTTGGCTTTGCTGGGCCGCAACGGCACCGGCAAAACCACCCTCATGGACACCTTGGCTGGTGCCACGCGCCAGCACGGCGGGCAGATCTTTCTGGGTGGCCAGCCGCTGCACACCTTGCCCTCGCACGAGCGGGCGGCCGCTGGCATTGGCTGGGTGCCGCAAGAGCGCAACATTTTCAAATCGCTCACGGTGCATGAAAACTTGACCGCCGTCGAAAGGCCTGGGCGCCAATTGCATGGCAGCCGGGCCTGGACGCCCGAGCGGGTGTACGAAATGTTCCCGCGATTGGCCGAGCGCAAGACCAATTTGGGCACGCAGCTGTCGGGCGGCGAGCAGCAGATGCTGGCGGTGGGCAGGGCGCTGGTGCTCAACCCGCGCTTGCTCTTGCTGGACGAGCCGCTGGAGGGCTTGGCGCCGATCATCGTGGAAGAGTTGCTGCGTGCGATTGCCCGCATCACCCGCGAAGAGGGGCTGTCGGCCATCATCGTGGAGCAACACCCGCAAGCGATTTTGAAGATCAGCCACCGCGCGGTGGTGCTGGACCACGGCAATGTGGTGCACGCCAGCGATGCCGACACGCTGCGAGCCAACCCTGAACTGCTGGACAGCTTGCTGGGCGTGGCCCGCAAGCTTTGAACGATCGCATTGAACAAGAGTTTTGAACAAGAGAGGACAAGATGTTCATCAAAAACACCTGGTACGTGGCCTGCGCCCTGACCGAACTGGAAGCCTTGGGCGACAAGCCACTGGGCCGCACCATTTGCAACGAGCAGATGGCAATTTTCAAAGGCCCTGACGGCAAGGTCGCTGCGGTCGAAGACTTTTGCCCGCACCGGGGCGCACCTTTATCGCTGGGCAAGGTCTGCAAAGGCCATTTGCAATGCGGCTACCACGGCCTGGAGATGGGCGTGGATGGCAAAACCGTGCAGATGCCCGGCCAACGCGTGCGCGGCTTTCCGGCCATCAAAGCGTTTGCCGTGGTCGAGCGCTACGGTTTTGTCTGGGTCTGGCCCGGCGACCAGGCCAAGGCCGATGTGGCGCAGATGCCGGTGTTTGAGTTCTTCGACAACCCGGCTTGGGCCTATGGCGGCGGGCTGTACCATGTCCAGGCCGATTACCGCTTGATGATCGACAACCTGATGGACCTGACGCACGAGACCTATGTGCACGCCAACAGCATCGGCCAGCCCGAGATCGACGAGACGCTTTTCGAGCCCAAGGTCGAAGGCGACCAAGTCACCTTGCAGCGTCACATGCAAGGCATTCAGGCCCCGCCGTTCTGGCAAATGGCCATGAGCGCCAAC
>JACCDH010366917.1_pt1 | contig 13007 bp, 12 predicted proteins | sample 7442481 | NCBI WGS metagenome assembly JACCDH01 (sample SAMN15323433, study PRJNA562643) | freshwater metagenome | isolation source: river surface water | place: USA:Blue River Watershed | collected 2017-08-15
AGGCGCTGTCGAAGTCTGTGCCCCCAAGACAGACCATGGCCTTTTTGAACTACTACCGACCAGGTGAGATTTACCCAAACCAAAAACCAACGGTCGCGGTTTTGCTAACCGCTCCGGCAGATGGCAAACACTACGACCTAAACAGCGAGTGGGTTAGAGCAGAACTGGATCGAATCAGCGATGTAGTTGGGCTTGATAGGCCAATTGACGAGCTCTTCGAGGATTACATCACCCTGACCCCGGAGTATTTCTCGGCCTGGGGTGGACCAGGCGGTGCGCTCTATGGGAAGACTCGCAAACTTTGGCAATCAGGTCCTTTTCACTCGCCGCAGTATCACTCCATCTTTAGGCCCTGGCTTTACAAGGTCGGTGCCTCGGTTCACCCCGGCGGTGGCATCCCTGCGGTACTTGGCGGTGCGCTGAATGTTGCTCGGATGGTCATCAAGGCCAACTAACAACTGTTCGCAGCTTTTATCTGCTTCACATCAGCTGCTAGTTTCTGACTAGGAGGCGGCCATGGCCAGAGGACTAAAGCTTCTCTATGTTGAGAATGACGAAGCCCTGCTCGGCTTGCTCGGTAACTCCCTAGCCCTAAACCCAGCGATTCTCTCGATTTCTAGTGCCAGCTCATCGGATGCCGCTTTTGACCTTGCCAGTAAACAATCCTTTGATGCGGCACTGATTGATATCTCCCTTGGACCGGAGTCGATCTCGGGCATTGAGTTAGCTCTCGGTCTGAGAGAAAAGAATGAACACCTGGGTATTGTCTTGCTCTCGCAGCACATATCGGCCGGCTACCTAAGCTCACTCCCCGCGCAGTTTGGATACGGCTGGTCAGCAATTCAGAAGTCTGCAACCCTCTCAATTGACTATCTAGTCCAGGTTTTGCAGGCTACTGCGCTGGGCCTAAATGTCTCTGATCCAAATTCGCACTTCGAGCCCGCGGAGAGCGACAACCTAGCTGCCGCACTTTCACCAAGACAGCGTCAGGTTATTTCACTGGCAGCAACCGGGTTGGATGCTACCGAGATTGCAAAGCAGCTGTCTCTAGCTCCGGTCACCGTGAGGCAAGAGCTCTCGAAGTGCTACAAAATCTTGATTCCAAACCCACGGCCAGGGACCGATCTTAGAACCGCAGCGGTGCTTCGATTCCTGCGTGAAACCAGGGGCCTTGACTAGTGTTTGGGTTCTTTAGAAACATCGACCTAGTCTTTCGAGCCTGGCCACTTCGGCCGCTGCCGATGGCGGTGTTTCTGACCCTGTTTCAAATCCTGGTGAACTTTGCCACCGTGATTGCAATAGCTAGGGCAGCTGGGCAATTTGCACAACCGATTCAGATTATTGCCACAGTGCCATCAATTGTGATTGCTTTTGCGCTCGCACTCGCAACCCTCTTTGGGTTGAAGAAGCTTGGGGAGCGCTTCCCAAAATTCTTGAGTCGGATTTACCTGATGGGGGCAGTGGCATTCGGTCTTGCCATGGCGCTGGCTCGCAAGATCTCCATCAATGAGTACACCCCGGACTATTGGCGAGATCCGGCTTCTTTGGCGCGCATTTTTGCCATCTCGGTGCTTTTGTATTTCACAGTGCACATCACCCTCGGTGTCTCCAGCCTTCGGCTGGCAGAGCAGGTGAGTGCAGCCCAAGCTGCCAAGGCATCGCTGGAGATTCAGCGCGGAAAGTTGATATCGGCTCAAGAAGATGTCCGCAGGCAGATTGCAGATTTCCTTCACGACCGATTGCAATCCGACCTCGTGCTACTTGGCATGCAGATGCAAAAGTCTGTCGAAAAACTGGGTGATCAAGAACGCTCAATTGCCCAGGCCTACATCGATGAAATCGAGCGCATTAGACAATTCGATGTTAGAAACGTGTCAAGACAACTGGTTCCTGAACTGGATGGCCCTTCCCTTAGACCTGCCCTCGACGACCTGTTCTCCCGCTACCGCAAAGCCATCAACATTTCCCTTCAGCTCTCAGAGCACGGCAGCCTAAAGCTCTCAGAAAAGTTGGCTGTCTACCGAATCGTGGAACAGGCTCTTCTGAATGCTGCCAAACATGGCAGTGCTAGCGAGGTTCAGGTTGCAATTCGAGAGCTAGATAGTGAAATTCAAATCACGGTTAGAAACGATGGCAGGCCACTTGAAAGCGGATTGGTTCCCGGCGCTGGATTTGCAATCATCGATGAGTGGGTCAGCCAATTTGGAGGCGACTGGTCTCTTGGTTCTGTGGCCGATCGAACCGAGTTGAAAGTGTCACTGAAGCGGGCTCTGTAAGCGTTAACAGTTAGCACTATTCTTAGCTGTGACTTAGCACTTGGAGGACTCTTGGCAGGCACAAGCATTCTGGTTTATGCGGAACGAGTTGGTGGCAATCTCTCTGAAATCGAGAAACTACTGCAGGGTCCTTTGAAGGACTTCGATGGCATCCACGTGCTGCCGTTCTTCCACCCATACGACGGCGACGACGCCGGCTTCGACCCAATCGACCACACCATCGTTGACCCACGTCTTGGCACCTGGTCTGACTTCAAGCGCATTTCACAGACCCATGAGCTCACCGCCGATTTGATTGTGAACCATGCATCTAACCTCTCCCCTGAGTTTTTGGACTGGCAGGAAAAGGGGGACGCCTCTGAATACAACGGTCTTTTTCTAACCTTCGACACCGTCTTTCCAAACGGTGGCACCGAGGAGATGATCACATCCTTCTATAGACCTCGCCCTGGATTCCCCTTCACCGCTTACGAGGTTGCCGGCAAGCGTCGCTTGGTCTGGACTACCTTCATGCCTAGCCAGGTAGATGTCGATATCAAGCACGAGCAGGGAATGGCATACCTCAAGCGCATTCTTGAAGCGCTGAAGTCCGGCGGAGTAAAGGTAGTTCGCCTCGATGCCGTGGGCTATGCGGTCAAGACCCCGGGCACCGACTCCTTTATGACCAAGGAGACTTTGGAGTTTGTGAAAGAAATCACCGACCTGATTCACTCCTATGACATGAGGGTCTTGGTTGAGGTCCACGCTCACTACACCCAGCAGCTAGACATTGCACCGCTGGTTGATTTGATCTATGACTTCCAGACCGCACCGCTACTTCTGCACTCGTTCTTCACTGGCACTGTTGATCGGCTGGACAACTGGTTCAAGCTTCGCCCAAACAACTGCCTCAACGTCCTGGATACCCACGATGGTTATGGAGTCATCGATGGTGGTCCAATCGGTGGCCGTCCCGGCCTGATTACTCAGGACGAGATGGCTGAAATCTTCAAGGTGGCCGAGCGGAATACCGGTGGTCACTCGGCAATTGCCAGCGTGATTCCGCAGTGGTTCTCACTGCCACACCAGATCAATGCCACCCTGCCAAACATCGTCGCCAATGACACCGCCTACGTGATTATGCGTGCGGTGCAGTTCTTCTTACCGGGTGAGCCACAGGTTTACTACGTGGGGCTGTTCAACGGAATGGATGACCAGGAGCTATTCCGCAAGACTGGTCAAGGTCGTGATGTGAATCGTCACAACTACACCCCTGATGAAATTGCACAGGCTCTAGAGCAACCGGTCACCAAGGCCATCATTGCGCTCGCAAGAGTTCGTAAGCATCCGGCATTTGAGGGTCAGTTTGGCTGGAGTGTCACCGGGGAGGACAGCATGGAGCTGTCTTGGACTAAGGGTGAAGACAAGCTGACCTTGAGCTTTGCGTTCAAGAATCCAAAGTTCCGAATTACTTCGGTCATCAACGGCGAGAGCACCGTTTACGAGGGTGTTGAAGGGCTAGCCAGCTTCTAGTTCTTGTCCCTGATCATCTGGTGAACCTCTTGTGTGAGCTTCTCGATTCGAAGGGATAGCTCGTGCACCTGCTTGGTTAATTCCAAATTCTCCTGATCCACCTGAAAGGTGTGAACCGCCAACTCAGAGTTGATCTGGTCTTCGCGCTTAGCTGCAATCAGCAGGATTGCCCCCTGGAGCGCTGCCACACAGGACAGCACCAAGTTCAACAAGATAAACGGGAACGGATCAAACCCGGAGTCCCCGTTGAAATACATCCAGACACCAAGAAATATCAGGGATGTGAATACGAAGGTCCAAGATCCCATCCCATTGCGCAGACCATCAGCAGCTCGCTGTCCGATTGAAAGCTGTCCCTTACCAAAGAGCTTGGTTGCTGGATGTTCGTGCCAACGAGTCATGTTTCTCCCAAAATCGATGAGTTAAGTATCTTGCCCAGCGAGCTATCTCTAGGCTTAGGGGATGCGCTTTGTGATATTTGTCATTGACGACCAAATAAACTCCGGCTCATCAAACGAGATGGCGGCAATTGACGCCTTCAACGATGGGCTTCAGCAAAACGGCAACTGGATCTATGCTGCTGGAATCGCAGCTCCCACAAATGCCTTCTTGATTGACAACACAAAGGGTGAAGAACAGATCGAGTCTGGGTCACTTTTTGATTCAAACCAGTTCTACTCGGGCTTTTGGCTAATCAACGCCGACTCACTAGATCAAGCCAAAGAACTAGCCATGGCAGGATCTAAAGCCTGCAATCGACGCGTTGAACTTCGCGCATTTTTAGGACAGTAATTGAGTAATAGCAAAACAAAATTCAGCTCATCCTTTCAAAAGCTTTGGTCTTCAAGTGCCGCAAGCAACGTTTCAGATGGTCTTCTGAAAACCTCTGTGCCACTGCTGGCTACCACCTTGACCAAAGATCCGTTTTGGATTTCCAGCATCGCTGCAATTGTGATGCTGCCGTGGTTGCTGTTCGCTATCCCGGTTGGCGGTCTAGTTGACCGAATCAATCGCCGTCAGATGCTGGCGATTGCAAATTCGGTGAGACTCTCAGCGGCGTTGCTCTTGGCTTTCGCGGTCGGTTTTGACTTCATTTCGCTGCCACTGTTGCTTCTGACCACCTTCATGTTTGGAGTTGGCGAAGTAATCTATGACACCACCTTGCAATCGATGATTCCCCAGGTTCTAGACAAGGACCAGCTCGAGCAAGGCAATGCGAGACTGCAGGTTACCTCGGTGACCCTTGGTGAATTCGTTGGAGCACCGGTAAGTGGTGTCCTGTTTGCAATCTCCATCACACTGCCGTTTTTCTTTGGTGCCTTTGGAGTTTTGGTCGCCGTGCTGTTGGTTTTGAGCATCCCGCTGCAGTATGCCAATGCCGATCCGACTCCCAAGACAATCGAGAAAAAGAGCTTTTGGTCTGATGTTCGATTTGGCATCAGATACCTCTATGAGGACAAGACTCTGTTCAAGCTGGTGCTACTCACCTCATCGATTGGCTTTTTCTTCTCGGCCTCAGGCTCGACCATGGTGTTGTTCTTGACCGAGACGTTGCAGGTCCCAGTTGCACTGTTTGGTGTCCTGTTTGCGATGCCGGCGGTTGGAGCACTGTTGGGGTCGGTAATCTCGCATCGAATTTCGAAGAGGCTCGGACGCACCAAAGTCATGGCCATGGCCATGTCAGTCTCATCGCTACTGGTAATACTTCAGGGGCTTTCACCCAACTATTGGGTGCTCGCCGCTTTAGTCACACTTGGAACCGCGGTCATCACGATGTGGAATGTGCTGCTAATGGCCACCTACCACCAGGTGATTCCAACCGAACTCTTTGGACGAATTCACGGCACAAGACGAACCTTAGTTTGGGGTTTGATGCCTCTCGGCTCACTGCTAGGAGGTGCGATAGCAAGCGTCGATCTTAGGCTGCCGTTTTTTGTGGGAGGAGCCATCTGCTTAGTTATTGCACTGACGGGTTTCAAATTCATCGTCTCACTGCAGACGCTTATTGAAACGGAGCAATGAAGAAGCCTAGAGCTGGCAACTTTCGACAGGCTGACGGCTTTTGAGTCTGTTACTTCACCGCTCCCGCGGACACACCTGAGATGATCTGCTTCTGCATCAGGAAGTAGAAGCCGATAATCGGAATCATAGAAATCACCAGGCCGGCCATTGCAAGTCCGTAATCCGACGTGTACATGCCATAGAACACATAGGTCCTTAGCGGCAAAGTTCTGTCATCTTGCTGCAGCACAAGGGATGGCAGCAGGTAGTCATTCCAAATCCACAGAGCATTAATGATTGCGACGGTAGCGGTAACAGGGCTCAGCATCGGGAAGATGATTCGCCTAAAAGTGGTCATGGCAGATGCACCATCTATGGCAGCCGCCTCATCAAGTTCCAATGGAATGTTCTTGATGAATCCGTGGTAGAGGAAGGTCGACATCGCGACTCCAAATCCCACATAGAAAAACACCAAAGACAATTTGTTGTTGAGAATTCCAAGATTTCCAAAAAGTCCAACGAATGGAATCATCAGAGCTTGGAACGGGACGATCATTGACGCCACCAGGATCAAAAATGTCACAGCCGAGAACTTCGTTTTGGACCTAGCTAGGTAATAGGCAAGCAACGATGAGGTAACGATAATTGCAATTACGGACAGAACTGTAATCAAGATTGAGTTGCCCAGAGACTGCCAGTATTCCATCTTCTCTGCAGCCTCAGCGTAGTTCTCAAACAACCACTCTTCAGGAAGAGCTAGGGGGTTATCTCGAATATCACGCTTTGCCTTGAATGAGTTCAGAAGCACAAGGAAGAATGGGAACGCGTAAAGCGCGGCAAGCACTGCACCAAATGAGAACAGCACACGTCTAATTAGTCGAGCTCTTTTCATCGCTGGACCTCCGTCCTCTTTGAAATTACGACTTGAGTTAGCGCGGCAACGGCGATGATCAAGAACATCAATACTGCTTGCGACTGACCGGTTGCGAAGAAACCGAAACCAAATGCTTCCTTGAAAACGTGGAGCGAGATCAACTCGGTAGTTCTGTAAGGTCCGCCGCCAGTTAGTGCCAGGTTGACGTCATAGGCCATGAAGGTATTCCTCAACGTCAAGAAGAGAGAAATGGTAAAGGCCTGTGCCATCAATGGCATTTTGATGGCTACCAAGGTCTTGAAGGCACTGGCACCGTCAATCACTGCAGCCTCGAGCACGTCCTTTTCAATACTCATCAGGCCTGTGATGTAGATGATCATCATGTAGCCCGACATCTGCCAAACGGTGACAATCACCATGGCCCAGAATGCAGTGGTGGTGTCAAGTAGCCAGTTCTCTTGAAAGACGGGTAGCGAGAAAAGTTCGGAAATAGTGGGCAAGGCTTGCCCGAAAATAAACTGCCAAATCAAACCTAGAATCACGCCACCAATAAGGTTTGGTACGAAGAAGAAAGTCCTTAAGACGTTGGCTCCGCGCATCGGAATTGTGACAAGAAGAGCCAATCCGAAACCAACTAGGTTGACAAAAATGAGCGAGGCGAACACGTAGGCAAACGTGATGAAAATTGCGTTCCAGAATTCCTCATCTTTGAGGGACTCAATGTAGTTGTCAAAGCCGACAAATGTGGTGTAGTCGAAACCGTCCCAGTCGGTAAACGTGAAGAAGATCCCTCGAACAAAAGGAATCACCAGGACGAACAAGAAAATGAACAGAGGGATTAGTGCGAAGAGTCCAAAGCGCTTAATCTCTGTTACTCGCCTTATTGAACTGCTGCTCGATTGCATCTTTCTCACTCTCTTTTTTTATTGGGACTGGCCCGCTCGACTAGTGTCGAGCGGGCCAGCTCTCAATCGTGTTGCTAAACGCGTCCTAAGACACGTTCAACGTACTACTTAGTCCAAGCAGCTGCGAGTTCCTTAGCAAAGGTTGCTCGGTCAGACTTGCCGTCGTAGTACTTCTGAGCTGCAGCACCGTATACGTCCTGCAGGCCAGATGGGTAGTAACTGTTGATCCAGGAGAGGGACTTTCCAGCTGAGATGTAGGAAGCGATCTCCTGAGCCATGTAAGTAGAAGGCTGAACATTGAATCCGTTGTAAACAGGGATGAAGTTCATGCCGTTCTCCTCGATTGGGCCTGACCAGTGTGCCTGGCCCTCAGGAGTGGTCAGCAACCAAGTGATGAAGGAGATTGCACCTTCGCGCTCCTCAGGGGTTGACTGCTCCTCGTCGATGATGATGTAGAAAGGTACACCAACAGAGATGCCGTCATTTCCGTAGGAAGCGGCGTCGTTGCTCAATGGAACTGGCATGACACCGAAGGATCCTTCTGGGGTCTCAGTCAATAGATTTGGCTCTGCCCAGTTACCCATGAACCAGAAACCAACGTCACCGGAAGCAAGGTTAGCTACACCAGCGTCGTAGTCGGTGTCAGCAATGGATGCCTTGTCTGAGGAGTAGGCCTTTAGTAGGTCGAAGGTGTCTAGCCAGTTGACGAACTGAGGGTCAGCAAGAAGGTCCTTGTTGCCGGCAGTTAGCTCGTCTAGTACAGCAAGACGACCAGCCTGGTCTGCAGCAGCAGTTGCGTGGTAAACGTTGGTGAAGTGTGCACCAAGTGACCACCATAGACCTGAGAAGTGAACAGCCTCGCGGCCAGTAGCCTCAACAGCCTTGAATGCTGCCTCTAGGTCGTCGCGGGTCTTGATGGAAGCTGGGTCAACTCCAGCCTCGTCTAGAACTGCCTTGTTGTAGAGAAGACCGAAGGCCTCAGCGGTAACAGGGATACCAACCTGCTTGCCGTTGATGTTTGCCTTGTCTAGGGTGCCCTCTGCAGCGAGGCCAGCTAGCTCGGTTCCGGTCCAGTCCATAACGCGGTCAGCCATGTCAGGTAGCTCCTGCAGCACGGTCATTACGACCGGTGCCTCGCCAGCCTCGTATAGAGGAGTGGCTACGGAGAAGAATGGCTCACCCTGTGGGTACTCGATGACCGAGATCTTGACACAGTCAGTGTTGGTTGCGTTGTAGTCATCTACAGCGGCCATGAACTGCTCTTGAATCTCAATCTTGATGGTGTTTAGCCAGGTAACCTCGGTAACAGCTTCACACGCTGCACCGGTCTCCTCAGCTGCAGTCTCGCTTGGCTCAGAAGCAGCACAGCCGCTTAGAACCAATGCAGACGCCAAGGCAACGCCTGCAAAAGCAGTCGCGCGACGACGTAGAACTGACATAGTTTTTCCTTTCGGTAGATAGGAGACACGAATCTCCTCGCCTTTCGGCGCACAGCCAGATTAGAGTTTCCGAATTATCGAGCGCTACTGTAAGCGGTTACAAGATGATAACAATCCCATTACTTGTATTGTCGCGAGCCTTGCTGGTGCGGGACTGTAAAGCTTTACAGTTTTTACAATTGCTTCAATTTACCGAACAGTTTTCCTATTTATGACTTGCCCGCGCTAGCCGGTCCCTGATAGCCACTGCGAGACCTTCTCCGGAAGGTGTGAGTGCGACGACTTTCGAAAGCTCTAGTTCGTCTGCTTTTTGAAGAGCTGCGTAGAGCTGGTTCGCATAGTGTTCGACCGTCTCAGGCGAAGCTAGTCTGATTACCCCATCAGGTGTTGGCACATTGCCCATGGCAATTAAGCCATCACCAGGGCTAGCTGTCTGATCCAGAACAACTTCGGACCTTGGGGCATAGTGACTCCTGAGCGATCCGCTAACACGAATATCGATTCCCGATTCCACAACTGGAAGTCCGGTAGCTTCCTCAATCATTTCGTGGGTTACTGCTCCGGGCCGTAATACCCTTGGATTCAGACCGGTGCAGTCGATGATGGTCGACTCCAGTCCCACCCCGCAGGTTCCGCCATCGACAATCAGGTCATCAGGCCCCAGGAACTCGCTGAGTTCGTTAGCCACCGCTAGGGCGGATGTCGGGGAAACTTTCCCAAACCGATTTGCGCTTGGAGCGGCAACCCCTAAACCCCCAAGGGTTTCAAATGCAGACAGAATTTCTAAAGCCGTGGCATGATCTGGGATTCGAACAGCGACAGTGTCTTGAGAGCCAGTAATGAAATCCTTCGCCAAGCCAGACCGTTTCATTACCAATGTCATCGGTCCGGGCCAAAAGTTGTTGGCGAGCAATCGCGCATAGCTGGGCAGCTCGCTTACCCAGCTATCCAACAATTTAACATTTGAGATATGAACGATTAGCGGATGATCCGCTGGTCTTCCCTTGGCCGCATAGATTTTCGCAACCGCAGTGGGATTCGTGGCATCGGCACCGAGGCCATAAACCGTCTCGGTGGGGATGGCGACAAGGTGGCCCTCGCGTAGTGCCCGGGCTGCCTCAAGAATCTCGCTCATGCAGTTACTTTTTAGCTTGGGTTGTCGATGTCAATGACCTCGCGGTCAAAGGGAGCACGTGCGCTCCATCCAAGTTCGGACTCGATTCTAAATCTCATGCGGTCACTAGCAGCTGGTTCACCGTGGATGACATAGGTCTGGGTTGGCGGCTTCGGTGCACCCCTGAGCCAAGCGATTAGCTCATCGGCATCAGCATGCCCGGAGAGAGTCTCCAGTTGGAAAACCTCGGCCCGAATTTCAACATCTTTGCCGAAGATCCGCAGGGTTCTCTCACCCTCGGCCAGCAGCCGACCTCTCGTGCCCCCTGCTTGGTAGCCAGAGATCACGATCGCATTCTTGGGATCGGTTCCGTAGGCAATCACGTGATGCAAAACTCGGCCACCGGTCATCATGCCGCTGGCGGCAATGATGATTTTCGCGCCCTTGCGAACGTTAAGCTCTTTGGATTCCTCGACGCTATGCACCATCTTGGCCACCGAATACATGGCCTCAAACTCCTCAAGATTGATGCGGTGTTCCTCTTGGTGATTGTGATACATCGCGGTGACATTCTCTGCCATGGGGCTGTTCACAAAAATCGGTACGGTCGGTATCTCACCGCGCTGCATCAAGCGGTAAGTGTGCAGCATCAGCGCCTGAGTCCGGCCAACCGCAAACGCTGGGATGACAACCGTGCCACCGCGCTCAAGTACCTCTTTCAAAATTGGCTTGAGTTCAAGCTCTGGGTCCACATTTGGATGGGTGCGATCACCATAGGTGGACTCGGTAACCAGAATGTCGCACTCCTGCAATGCCGCTGGTGGATTGAGTAGTGGGTCGTTGGCTCTTCCAAGGTCACCCGAAAAGTGGATTCGCTTGCCATTTACGGTTAGCTGCAATTGAGCTGCACCGAGAATGTGGCCGGCATGAATGAACTTGGCCTTGATTCCGGCTGCCAGCTCCACCTCTTTGTCGAAGTGGACTGTTCTAACCAGGTCGAGCGCACGCTCGACATCATCTTGGTTGTAAAGCGGTTTCGCTGGTTTGTGTTTTGTATAGCCCTTGCGGTTCGCTCGCTCAGCCTCTTCTTCTAAAAGGTGAGCGCTGTCTCGCCACATGATTTCGCACAGTTCTGCGGTGCCCGTGGTCATTAGTACCTTGCCGCGAAAACCATGCTTAGCCAATGCCGGTACATAGCCGGAGTGATCTAGGTGAGCGTGCGTGATCAGCACCAAATCGATGCTGTCTGGTGGAACCGGGAACTCTTGCCAGTTTTTTAGGCGAAGGTTCTTGTAGCCCTGAAACAAACCACAGTCAATCAAGATTCGCTTGCCGTTGGATCCAATCAGGTATCGGCTACCGGTCACAGTCTCCGTGGCACCTAAAAAGCTGAGCGAATTCTTTGGTCTGTCCATACTCAAAGCTTAGGACTACTGCTATTCAAACCGCAGAGCATCAATTGGCTCTAGGCGAGATGCGGTCCGGGCTGGCCAAACTCCGAAAAGAACTCCCACTGCCAAGGAAAAGCCCAGGGCCAGAGAAATTGTGTCCATACGAATCGAGAATTCCCAATCGCCCAAGATGGCGAGAAAGAATGCGGCAATTTCTCCAAGTATCAGCCCGACTACACCTCCGGCCAAAGACAGCACCACGGCCTCGATCAGAAATTGGGTGAGGATATCTTTTTGCTTAGCGCCAATCGCTCGGCGAACCCCAATCTCCCTGGTTCGCTCACGAACCGAGACCAGCATGATGTTCATGATTCCAATGCCACCAACGATCAAGCTGATCGCAGCAATGCCGGTTAGCAAAAGACCCAGGGTGTCAGTGATGCTGCTAACTGCGGATAGCAGTGAGGCCTGATTGGTGATTGTGTATCGAGCATCGGTTGAATCAGATAGCCCGTACCGCTCACGCAGCAGTCTGTCTGCCGCAACCTGAAGTGCGTCAACACCCTCTGCGGTCGTTGCCTGAATCACGATCGAGGAAACGTAGGGGTATTGGCTAAAGATCTTTCTGGCTGCATCCAGGCTCACGTAAACCCGACCCGACGTTCCAAAACCAGCCTGGTCATCTAAGACTCCAACCAACCGGAATGCTTGACCGTTTAGTTTCACCGTCTCGCCCAGCATGGTTGCATCGAGGCCTAGATCATTGGCGGCATCGGCTCCAAAGACGACATCTCTAGATTGCAGCGCAGCAGGATTAGAAGAAAGGTACGAGCCGAGTGCCAGCTCTGGCTTTACTGCCTCGAAGTAGTCCTTGGAGACCCCAACCAGTCTGGCATTTACCCGGGCCTCCGATGTCGCAATCGTGCCTTCGTTCTGGGACTGCATAAACATCACGGCAACGCCCTCGAGCTTTGCCAGAGCCTCGGCATCTTGCTCGGTCAACGCATCTGGAGCCATGGCTGAGATGTTGAGCTGATTAGTGCCAAGGGTGGCAAGAGATTTGTTGATGCCCTGTGATGCGCCATCAACGATTGAGGTGAGGGCAACGATTGCGGCAACGCCAATCACAACACCCAACATGGTCAATAGCGATCGAGTCTTTGTGGCCCAGATTCGATTCAATGCCAGCCGTGCGGTGCCAAGCAGATTCACGCTGCACCCCTCTCGTCTCGCTCGATTTTTCCATCGCGCAAGAAGACTCTTCGCGGTGCGCTGGCCGCAATCTCAAGATCATGGGTGATCAAAATGATGGTTCTTCCATCTCGATGCAGCTGTATTGTAAATTCTAAATACCAACTATGGCAAAAATCTACTTTAAAAAATCATTTATTGCTCCAAAAATGAAACCGAAGAAAGAAGTTATTTCTTTCTTGTTGGATTATTCAAAGGCGTTGAAAGTAGTCAAATCGGAGCGCACTACTTTTGAATTTATCGC
>JACCDH010589409.1_pt1 | contig 13005 bp, 20 predicted proteins | sample 7442481 | NCBI WGS metagenome assembly JACCDH01 (sample SAMN15323433, study PRJNA562643) | freshwater metagenome | isolation source: river surface water | place: USA:Blue River Watershed | collected 2017-08-15
CGGAATACTTTAATATTCTTAGAAACATTCCATTTGATAATCTCAAATAAATCACGAGAGTTTTGTAGGGCTAATTCGGAGGCGTAAGAAATACCTTTCTGATGAAACGTTTTCTTAACCATACTACGATTGGTAGTAATTTTAGGAGATTGTTCTCCTAATGTCATATTGATACACGCGTAACCTAAATTCATATTGTATAGTTTTACATTTTATAAAGCTAATATACGAATAATATCTCAAATTACCAAATATTATAAGGAAAAACTTTCCCCACAACCACAAGTTCTACTTGCATTTGGGTTTATAAATTGGAAACCTTTACCATTTAAACCATCCGAAAAGTCCAATTGTGTACCAACGAGATATAATAAAGATTTATTATCTACTAATATTTTTACACCCATATCTTCGATTAAAGTATCGTTAGGAAGCGGGTCAGTATCAAAAGAAAGGTCATATGATAATCCACTACATCCACCACCCTTAACACCAACTCTTAAATAGGGGGTTTTAAAATCAGTTTCCCTAATTAGGGATTGAACTCTTTTTGCTGCAGTATCTGACACTGTAATCATATATGTTTATTTTTTAATTTCTTTTTTATACTGAATAACTGCATTTTGATTACCACCCATATGATTTAACCAATAATTAATTGCTTCTCTATCGTTAATCCATCTCTCTTTTTTATTCCAATCAAACCACGGGTGTAAATAATATGCCTTACCATCATACGGGTCTTTCCAACCATCTTTTTCATACCATGCTCTACGTTCTTCTTCGGTTATAACACCATCTTTATTAGAATCTGCTTCATCAAATGATTGTTCTGATGATAAATTATTTTCTACTATAATTTCAGATTCTTCTTCGATTGTCAAATCTTTTCCACTACCTTCGTAAATTTCATAATTTTTTTCAATTAAGGATTCGGATTCACCATACATATTTTTCTTACCAATCAATCCGTTGAATGCAATAATCAATGCAACTGCAAGAGGGTCAAATACAATCACAATAATAAAGATAAAAAACTTAACAACGGTATTTAAATCCAATCCAAATGCTTCGGCAACGAATCTAAATCCACCAACTTCCTTTTCTAATCCTAAGTTATCAGTTTTGATTGAATTGATTGCATCATTTTCTAATGCATTATCTGCTTGAAGTTTCGCAATTTTATCATTCAACTTACTAATTTGTTTATCTCTATTATCAATAGAACGAAGTAAACGTGAGTTCACTTTACCACCATCGATAATTTTACCTTGATTAGAATTGAATTCAGAAATTTGAGTAGATAATTGTTGAATTTGAGAATTGTTTTGTTCTATCTTTGTAGAATGAACAAGAATTTCTCTATCTACTTGTTGTAGTTGTAAATTTTGTTGTTGGAAAGCGTTGGACAAATACCCAAAGATACCAGCTGATGTAATTATCATAAGAATACCAACTGATATAGTTAAATACCATTTGTTGAATCCTTTGATTTCATCCCATGTTTGTTTTAAGTAAGTTGCAGCAACTAATTTAGCCAATTCCAACGAACTGGCCATAATCATTACCGATGTGGATGCTCCTGCAAATAAAACTCCTAAACCTGTAACCGAAAAATAAGCAGCACATCCGGCAACAATTATCGCTGATAATCCCACCAAATATTTAAGCCAATTCATTTTACGATATTGAGATAAACTCTTCTATTTGTTCTAAACCCTTACTAATTTCTTTGATGTATTGTTTGGCTTCCAATGGATTAGCTTGTTTTTGACCATCAATCATTTTATCGATTAACATCACTCTACCTTGAATAGAATTAACTAAGTCGGTAATCTTTTGCTTATAAACTTCTTTCATAATTATATATTTTGTTTGTTACTTATAAATATTATAATATCAAAAAAAGTAGTTTTTATATATTTATATATACTAAAGATGTATAGATGTTTAATAAATTTATTTCCAATTTTCTCACAATAGATGAATGTAATTTTTTAATTTCATTAGGAGAATCGATTGGGTTAGAGCAAATGAAATCTTCCAAACTTATAAATGGAAAGATTATTGAAGCGGGAGTTGAATATTCCGGTAATAAACGAATGGGTTGTTATTTTGTTAATGATGTGTTACATAACTCTGATGTATCCATAATTTCTGATAAAATATTATCACTTTCAAATAAACTAAACCCATATAAAGGTGTCACCTACACTAATATTAAAAAATATTCATTCAATCGTTATTCTACTAATGATTTTTTAGATTGGCATGAAGATAAGCATGAAATAATAAGTGGTGCAACTATAACTTTCATAATACAATTAAATACCGATTATATTGGGGGAGATGTAAAATACATAATAAATGGAAAAACTCATTACGTTCCCAAAGAACAAGGTAGTGTATTTATATTTGATTCAAACATAACACATTCAGTAGATACGATACAAAGTGGATTACGTTATTCTATAAACGTATGGCCAAGTAAACAATTAAAAAAAGAATTATTATAATATGGAAACTATAAAATTTAGTGAATCTGCAATTATATATAAAACCAAATTAAATATGGTTGAGTATAAAACTGAATTATTAAAATTGTGCAATACTATTATACAAAATAATCAAAATAATACATCCGATGCTTTTGCTTATAATAAAATTGAAAATATTGTAAGTTTCACTGGTAATTTAGAAATAAAAAATAAGATAGATACCATCATGCAATTTGGTATAGATACGTGTGCTGAAATACATAAATCTAAAGATATTGAATATAATATGGTAGAAACTGATAGTTGGGTTAATGTAGTTAGGGCAGTGAATCCGGTTCAAATAAATTTTAAAGAAGGCAACGACAAATATCACACTCATACCGAATTGAATAAAAGACTTGGTAAATTTGTACCAAATTACACATATGTTTATTATATACAAATGCCAGACAATTTAATAAACGATGATGGTGTAATATATTTTAAAGATAAAAATAACAATGAATTTAATATTTTACCAGAAGAAGATGATTTAATTATAATGCCTGCTGATATGCCACATTCACCAAATAAAGCTGTGAATTCTACAAAGGATAGAATTGTGTTCGCCGGAAATGTTGGATTTGGATTTGTTAAAAAAGGAAAATCACTAATATAATACAATGTTAATAGATAATAAATTTATATATTTAAGTTTACCAAGATGTGGGTCTACTTCATTTCATTATTCATGTATATTAAATAATCTAAGTGTTAAAACTATACAAAATGTAGAATCAATCAATTCAAATATTGATTTTAATTCTATAAATGAAAAACAAATAATGGATTATATTGAACATGGACATGAACCATTAACTAATTTACTTACTACATTTGGTGACAACTATCCAATAATTGCAGTTAAACGTGAACGTCATTCGGTTTTTTATTCTTTATTCAAACATATAATATATGATTTAGCAAGAGCAGGAAAACATGATGTAGCTGAACATCTGATGAATATGGAATTGAATGATTTATTTTTCTTCTCAACACAAGATTTAATTAATAAAAAAACAAGATGGAACATAATAAATGATTATTTAATTGAACATAACTTAATAAACAATCGTTATAATATACCAAAACATTTAAATTTATATTCCGATGAATATGTTATAAATGTTATTGATATTTTACTAACACCTACATCATATTGGCACAATAATCATAAAAATATAATTTGGTTTGATATTTCGAATTTAACCGAAATGGAAACATGGGTATCTAATATAATTGACAATCCTTTTAAAATTAAAAATGTAAATTCTAGTAATCACATAGAATGTAATATTAAATTGGATGATAATTTTATAAAAAAATATGATACAGTTTATGATTATTTTGATTTTCCAAAACATAATAAAACGTTAATATAAATAATATGATAAATTATAAAGAAATATTTGAAGCTTGGAAAATATCATTTAATCCAAATGAAGAACAAGAAAAATTAGCAACCGAAAGATTGGATATATGTAAAGGTTGTGAATTTAGAAAAGAAATATTAGAAGGAGTTAAATGGTCTGCATATTGTGGAGATTGTGGATGTCCATTGAATAAAAAAGTTTTTTCAAAAATGTTTAACCCATGTACAAAAGGGAAATGGCACGAGGTTGATATAAAATATATGGAATTATATAATGATAAACAAAATAGTTCTATTATTTAAAATTGAGATATTTATACCTATATTTAGAACATATAAAAAAGTATGAAAGCAATAATTATTGGAACAGACTTATTAGAGTCAAATGGTGATGTAAAAATATTAGAAACAAACACCAACACCACCATATATAACGATGGTGCTGATTTATTAGATTATAGTGATTTGTTTAATATGTTAGTTAGTAATTCTATAACAGAATTTCACTACATATGGACAGAAGTAGATTCGTATAAACCATTAAATCAGAAATACAAATTTAAAGAAATTTTAGAACAAAATTGTTCCGAAAATAATATAACATTTTCAGAGTATATAGTTCCTGTTAATTCAGTTACTGTTCCATATATTGAAGATGCATCACATAAATTTATTTTAAGACAAGCGTTTGATACTACCGCATTGGTAGATGAGACATATTGTGCAGATAAATTTGAATTCTGCAATTTAATGAGTGGTTCAAATTATATACCAAAAACCCATTTTGTTGATTCGGAATTGGGAATAGATGAAATTGATACTATAATAGATAATGGAACAAATCCAAATATTATAATAAAAGCTAGATATCCAAATTATGATACGTTGACGTACCCAGAACTTCATATATTAACTAATGAAACTGAGCTAACTGCACTAAAAGAAAATTTACCTGGTAATCATTTAATGCAAGAATTTATATTTGATAATTCTAATTTGATAGAAGGTAGATATTCTATTATTAGAAGTATTGATATAATATATGGTGGTGAGTTGGATATAATTAATATGGGTGGATACAAACAATCTACTATTATACCAATTACATTTTTTGAAACCGAAACTATTGAAAATGCTACTAAATTAAATCAAAGAAGTAGAATAAAATATATAACTAAAGAATTAGGAAAATATAAGGAACAAGAATATCATACCGATGATGATTCTGTTATATTAACATATACTGGTTCGGTCGTTGATGTTGATAATATAAAATTAGGAGATTATATTAGGTCTATAAATTTCCAAGATACTCATGGATTTAATGCTGCTAGTTTTGATGAAAATGTAACAACTTATGGTTGGGATTCAACTTTAGCATTATCAAACCAAACTTTAACACAAATCACTTCTAGTTTACAAGGAATCTTATCATCATCAGTTGATACTATTTTTATTAAAGTAACATTAGAAGATGGAAAGACTTGGACAGATTCACCATCTTCAAATTATTACATAGAAGAATCAGGGTCACTATCTACTAGATTTGAAAAATTAAATAAAATGTATGTAGGTGATAAGTTAGTGGTAACTGATTCCAATACCAATGAATTAAGAACGTTAGCAATAACTGGGTTAGAAATGGAACACGTTCAAAGAGTAATTTATTCGGTAGATTTTGAACCATCCGATTTATTTTTAGTAGATATTGGTGATGGTGATTTTAGTGTAATGCATAATCCATGTTGGTGCCCGTGGGAATATTGTGGATATTGGTGTAACGCCGGATGGTGTCCTGCTTGTGGTGACCAAAAGGTTTAATAATTAAAAATAAAAATATAAATAATATGGCAAATACTACAACAGAAAGACCTACGACAGTTATCAAACCAGTGATAGTTGCATTAAATTCAGAATTAAAAACAAAAGTTGCATTAGCAATACAAGAATTTGTAACTAAGGTAAAGGATAAGCATTTATCATAATATAAATTATAAACAACTAAAATTTTTATAATGAATTATTCGATTAATAAAAATTTTTGTAATAAAGATAGTGCTAAAAATATTATTAATTTTTGTTTAGAACATGGTGAACCATTTTCATATGGACCAGGTGAAGTTTGGGATTGTAGACGTATATATAATACTGAATTCAAATCAAAAATTATTAATATATTAAATGATAAATACACTACCAATAATTTTAAATTATGGTTTGACTACAAATCATTTGATTTAAAAAATTTTAATATCAGTTTAACATCATACTATGATGGTAGATATTTAAATTTACATAAAGATAAAACAAGTGAATTAACTACTGTAATAGTTTTATCAGATGAATTCGATGGTGGGCAATTTGCATTATCCGAATCTAAAAATCCATCGATTAATTTTAAAAATTTAGATGACATTGAACTATTCAGTTTAAAGTTAGGGGATTACATTTCATTTAATGGAACTAAAACATTCCACGGAGTTTTACCCGTTACTAATGGAATACGCTATGCATTAAATTTATGGATGAGTGAAATAGAGTATCCAACGATTAAAAATACTAATTCGTTATTATGAGTATATTGATAATTGCATTACCAAGAACAGGTTCAAGTGAATTGGGAAAACGATTGTCATTAACGAATAATCTAAAATATCATTTTGAACCATTTAACGGAGTTTCCGAGATACCAGATTTTAATAAGTTCAAAAAAGCAGTTGTTAAAACAATAATCTTTCATTTACCGACTATAATTCCAAGTGAGAATAGATTGGAATGGTTATTGAATCTTACAAAAAATTTTGATGAGGTTATTTTATTATCCAGACAAAATTTAACTAATTGTGCGGAAAGTTGGGCATACTTAATGTATAAAGAAAAGCAAAAAAGTTTTAAATCAAACCAACCATATTTGTGGGAACGAACTCCTAATTACGAAAAAGAATATCAGTTTATTAAAAAATGTAATGAAGAATTAATATACTTATCAAATGTATTGAATATTCCGATTACATTTTATGAAGATATATATGATTCAAATGATTCTGGTAAATTGAGAAAAGGTAATAGAACTGATTTGAATTCTTCAATAATTTAAATATGAAAATATACATACATCATTCATATCAAAAATCCATATTTTATAAAATTGCACATAATACTACAAAGTGTAAATACTCAATAATCGATAATGAGGGTTCAGTTGCATGTCAATACAAAGGTATTGATTTTGAATTTGTGTTTAAAAATGATATTAGTTTTGAAGATGATGGTTATCACATATTAGATTATTTTACTGCACTATTTTATGGAGCAGGAGATTCGAAAATTGGATATATTGAACGTGATGAACATTATATGGAACGCGAATCACAGCAAATATTAACAATTTATAAAAACTTATTAAAAGATGCACCACCGCATCAAAAATGGATACTAACATATTTTAGGACAGAGAAAATATTGCAAACGAATGATACCATAGAATATCATTCTAATTGGTATGATGTAGAAAATATATTAGCAGAATTAAGTAAACATCATATAATTACCGATAATATATTCTTAAATCCTGCGTTAGAATCAAAATATCCAAACTTTCATTATGCACTTACAAATACTGTATTTCAATGGAATGAGATAATTGGGATTCGTTGGTTTTATGAATTTAAACAACTATATGATAAACTTAGTTTTGATTATGATTTAATGTATAGTATAAAAAATCATAAATTAAATAGAGTTCTTATAATCGATGAACTAAGTAAATTAAATGATGATAGAATCTTATTACAAAAAAGTGATTCATTGCAAAATCCGGATTATATAAAAAATTCATCAAAGATATCTCACATCAATGTAAATTCAGTATATGGTGACACATCGTTTTCTGATGTTACATGGATTACAAATCATCAGGGGTATATGGATATGTTTTTTAGAGTATTACCAAAAGCCAAAATGCAAATATTATGTGAGAGTTGGTCGTGGGGAACTAAAGATTATTTATCACAATATCTTTCAGAAAAAACATTTGCATTAATCTTAGCTGGAATTCCATTTATATCTACACATGATTATCCACTCAAAATGTTAGAAATGATGTTAGATGTTCCACCACATCCATTTTTTAATGAATCATTGCGTTGTAGAGCAAATAGTAAATTATTTGCTGGGTTTGTTAAAACCTTTATGGAAAACTTTGACACTAATTATACCTTATGTAAAGAATGGTCTGATTTAGTTCATATCAAATTGATGGATAAACTTAATAACGAAAATTCATTATTAGATTTGATTATAGAAGGATTTGATAAAAAAATTATATCCAAACAATCATTAATATAAATGGAAGTTATATTCACATACTTACCCATCAGATTAAAAGATGTTACGGAAACGTATTTAAAATATTCTATTGGAAATTTGAATAATGCAGGAGTAACGCCTATAATTTACGCCGATAATGATTATTTTTATAATACAAATCTTAAATACAAATGGATTCCGTATAATGTAGATTCTAAATATAAAATAGATACACTATGGTCATATCCTAAATTAAAAATATTATCTATAATTGACAAACCATTCATACATTTAGATAATGATGTGATAGTTGAAGATTTTACAAAATTAAAAAATATATTAAAATCAGAATCATTAAATTTATGTTATAAACATCCAATTAATGATAAATCTAGTTTTATTGAAATATTTAAAAAATATTCTGATTATGTATTAGATTTTAATTTTTTAAATAATACTTCAATTATAGCAACTGATAATTACGAATTAATTAATAAATCATATTGTGAAGTACTTGAAATTGTAGATAAGAACTATGATTTTTTTTCCAAACGATATAATACAATACCACCCATAACGTTAAATCAACAATATCCAAACTTATACTTTAATAATATAAATTATCTTTATGATACAAATCCATCATATGATGAGTTGGATAAATTAGGTATATGTCATATGGCAGAAAAGCAATTGACTAGTAGATTTATTAAAACTAAAAAACTGCTATAATGAACATAATTGAAATTGGAGCATTCGATGGTGGTAATACTAATATGTTTTTTAATAATGCAAATATATGGTCGTTTGAACCAAACCCCATCTATGCAGAAAGACTTCGATTAAACTTTGGTCATAAGAAAAATATAACTATAATAGAAAAAGCAGTTAGTGATTATAATGGTAAATCTAATTTCAATATAGCAATGGATGGTGCATCCTCTTCATTATATGAGTTATCAGATTACGCATTACATAATACTAAAATAAAATATATAAATGAAATCATAGTTGATGTTGTTAGGATGGATACATTTCTAAACGATAATAATATCAATGTAGTGGATTATTTATATTGTGATGCACAAGGAAATGATTTAACCATATTAAAATCATTTGGAAATAGATTAAATGATATAAGGTATGGTAAAGTGGAAGTTAGTTTAAAAACTGATTTATATAAGGATACGTGTAATACATTAAACGATACTATTCAGTTTTTAAATGATAACGGATTTCAAATTACTAATTTAGATACTATTCATAAAATAATAAATGGACATGATACTAATATAGAATTTTATAATAAATCAAATAAAACCATAATATAATGTCAAATAAATTATCCAAAAAAAAACAAATAATTTTAAAGATATTAGGACCTGATTTAGGTGGATTGATTTTTGATAAAATAAGAACTGATATTAGTGATTTACCAACACATGAGATGTTAAGTATAATATACTCTATGTGTAATTATATAGATTCGAATACAAATATCAGTTACTATAAATTAGATGATATAAAGTTATCGGATATTCGAAATATATGGTTGAATTTTTTAAATGAATTTAAACAATCATACAATTCAGCAAACTATATAGAACATAATAAAATTATTTTAGATTATAGAGAAAATAATATAGGATATTATTGGGTTGATTTACAAAAATTATTTTGTATAGAATCTATGATTAGAATGGAAGATTGTGGTAGGGTTAATTATGGTAAAACTACATTAGAATTAAGAGAACAAACTGACTCATCCAACATAAGTCATATGATAATTGTTTACGAATATGAAACTGGAAATATACGTCAAGTTAAAGGAAAATCTAGTTTAAAACCACCTATCTCTGAATGGGTTTGGTTTTATAAATTTTTAATGGATACTGATTATAAAATTAATGAATACATTCCAACCTATAAACCAAAAACTGACCTGATGGTTTCGGATTTAAACTTATTTCAAAGAATGTCTATTTATAGTAAACATCCTAATTTAAATAAAACAAAAAGTATATTGTAGTGAAATATGTAATAGTTCCAACTAATGTAAAAGGTAAATCGGTTTTTGCTAAAAACTGTATAAAACCTAATGAATTAATTGGTGAATATTATAAAAATTTCCCAAACGAACGATATACAAAAAATATATTTGGTTCGTTTGATAGAGAGTTGGGTAGGTATTGTAATCATTCGAAGACACCAAACACATATCTAAAAAAATCATCGGATGATATGGGATATGATTTATATGCATTAACTGAAATTAACATTGGTGATGAAATATTGGTAAATTATATTTTGATGGAAGAATTATCAAACGTACCACCTTATACCTTTTACAAACCACACTTCAATGAAATTAACCAAATATTTATAATTAAAAAGTTAATATAAAAAATATGAACGGAACAGAAACTTTGGTTATAACCGATGTAGGCCTTTATAATCCAGATATTAATCACACTATCATGCATAGATGTGAAACTAAAATATCGAAAAGAATGGCCGAAATCGTTACTCAAAATGGTGGTGATATTTTAGAATTGGGGTTTGGTATGCATATATCTGCTGATTTTATTTTAGAAAATCCGAATGTAACATCATATACTGTTATAGAAATTCACCCACAGCAATACGAACGTGCATTAGAATGGGCTAAAACAAAAACTATACCGATAAATGTAATTTTAGGAAATTGGACAGATATTTTACCATTATCTGATATGAAATTTGATGGTGTTTATTTCGATACTGATACTGATGGTAATTTACCATTTTTTATGGATGTGGTTAAACCAAACTGTAAAGAGGGAACTATCCTATCGTTTTATGCATACTATAAACATGATGCTAGGTTGAATTCTGAAATTATACGATTTACTGATGATGAAGTTACTCAATGGCCTGTTTCGTGGAAACGTCATAAATTGTTTCAAAACAATCAATATGTAATATATCATACAAAATTTAATGGTGAGAATTTTTATAGTGATTCCACGTTAAAACCTTTAATATAAAAAAAGGTCACCATTTCTGATGACCTTTTAGAGAAGAGAGATAATATAACTTACTTTACTTTTACTGAAATTTTCTTTTGTTTTGCTTCTTCTTTTTTTGGAATAGTAATCAAAAGAATACCATTCTCAACCTCTGCAGATGTTTGTGTAATATCATAACTGGTTGAAATACGAAGTGTGTGTTCTAATGATGTTATTAAATTTTTAATAACTGAATTTTCATCAACTTTGGTTTCTGCTTTAATTTTTAATAGATTACCATCTACATCAATCGATATTGATTCTTTAGTATGACCAACTACATCAAATGCAATTTGGTATGAATCATCATTTTGTTTAGTGTATCCCAATGCAGTATCTCGTAATGTTGTTGATGTTTTCCAAGTAGGTAAATCCTTCTCAAATAAATCCAATAAGTGTCCTAAATTTGCTGTGTACATAATCTTTTCTTTTTTTAGTTAAACAATACATCATATATTACAAATCCTATACCATCAGATATTATATGACACATTGTCAGTATTTTAAAAACTCAATTGACAACTTGTCAGTTAGAATGGTTTTAAATCTTCCCATTGTTTATTCTCTTGTCTACAACTCATATGGTCTGCCCAATGTAGAATGTACGGAAGGTCGGTTTTTAACCTCATCTCGGGGCGGAAACTAATAAAGTAAGGTTTAGTACCTTCGTTGTACAATCCGTCTGCTAACATAATCCCAATCATCTCCTTTTCGGAATATGTGATACCATATTGATTAAGTAACCACAATGCCCTATGTGTTACATCCATATAATGATTCTCACCATTAATTTTAAACATAGAACCTTGATTCTTCTTATGCCAATCGGATTCTTCCTCTACATAATGTGGGTTTCCCTTAGTTCCCAATTTACCTAAGTCGTGATGAAATGCTGCAAAGAATAATTCCTCATCAGTAAAATCAACTTTAATTCCACCTTCTTCATATAATTTTTTCATTTTATATGCATTACGTGCTACATTCATAACGTGGTCTAAATACCCACCAACGTATGCGGAATGATAATGTTCTTTACCACTTGCCGGAGCAAGAACTAATTCAGTTCCCAATTCCTCTTGTGAATACATAAACTTTAATTTCTCTAAACGTTCACCACTAAATACTTTACTTAATGCCTCAATGAATTTATCATAATTCTTTTGTAGGTCTTCTGCCGAATAATTTTTCATAATTTATATTTTAATCTTCTATTTCTTGTGATGTTAATGCTCGATATAGGATTTCTAATTGTTCTTCACTTTCACAAAATCCTAATCCTAAAAAATCCTCAATTTCAATGACATAACTACCTTCCGGTAATCCGATATCTTTCCATTCATCATTCATGGATGATATTAGAATTGGAGCATCTTCGGATGGATTATCTTTCGGTAATGGTAATATCCAATAATGACCCCCTGGTCCTTCTACTTCATCTTCTTTTATTTTTTCCCAACCCTGTCTTTCGAAGGTTTCTTCGGTAATTAGGGATTCTGGAAATGCAACTGGTGTCATTTTTCTTTTGCTCACTCTAATACTATGTTTAATTGTTTACTTACGTTATATTCTAATACTTTACACGTTACTCGCATTGTATCACCTTTCATTTTATATATTGGTGCAATGACCGTATTTATTTCCCCGTTTGTGCCGGCATATGAAGATGTATTTATAGTTGGTACTAACTCATCCTTCCAAGTAGTAATAGGGGGTAAATTAACGTAATTACGTGAACCATCGA
>JACCDH011231489.1_pt1 | contig 13004 bp, 12 predicted proteins | sample 7442481 | NCBI WGS metagenome assembly JACCDH01 (sample SAMN15323433, study PRJNA562643) | freshwater metagenome | isolation source: river surface water | place: USA:Blue River Watershed | collected 2017-08-15
GGTCGGCCAGCTTTTCCTGCTGGTCCTTGTAGGTCGGCACGCGCTCGAGCCAGCCCAGCGGCGTCGACATCGACAGCAGCAGGTGCAACTCGGCGTGCTCGGGCACCTTGGACTGAATGAAGATCGTTGCCTGCGAAGGATCGATGCCCGCCGCCAGCCAGTCGATCACCATATCCCAGGTGCTGCTTTCGATGATCGACGGGTCGTCATAATGCGTGGTCAGCGCATGCCAGTCGGCGACGAAGAACAGGCAGGGATGCTCGGACTGTAGCCGAACCCAGTTCTTCAGCGCGCCGTGATAGTGGCCAAGATGCATGGCGCCGGTCGGCCGCATGCCGGAAACAACTCGGTCTGGATACATGGGAATCTCAGGTCAACAGTAATTTGAGCGGGGAAATCAGGATATTGAGCAAGGCATTGGCGCCGGTAATGACCGGAATCATCCAGTAGTTCAGAAGATTCAGCATCATCAATCCGATCACGATGAAAAAACCGTACGGCTCCAGCTGCGCGAAGCGAAATGCCCATCGCATCGGCAGCACACTGGTCATGATGCGACCGCCGTCCAGCGGCGGCAGCGGAAACAGATTGAATGCAAACAGTACCAGATTGATCTTCACGCCTGCGCGGGCGACTTCGTAAAAATAGGTCTCTTCGATATTGGCCGCATCCATCACGAAGAACAGCGCCATCCACAACAGCCCCATCACCAGGTTGGCCGCAGGGCCGGCCAGCGCGACCCAGGCCATGTCTTTCTTGGGATTGCGAAGCCGGGCAAAGTCCACCGGCACCGGGCGCGCGTAGCCGAACAAGAAAGGACTGCTGACCAGCGCCAGCAGCACCGGGATCAGTATCGTGCCCAGAGGATCAATGTGCTTTGCCGGGTTCAGGCTCATGCGTCCCTGCGAGTAAGCCGTCAGGTCGCCGAAATATTTCGCCGCATATGCGTGCGCCGCTTCATGCAGCGTGATCGCAAACAGCACCGGCAATGCATAGACCGCAATGGTCTGGATGATCTCATTCATTGCCGGGATTTTATCAGAGCGGATGCCGCCGCACGGGCTGCAACGCCGGGATGCGGCGCGCTTTTAACCGTGGTGACGCGCTACTCGAACATGCCCGGATCGCCCCGCCCGTGTCGCGTGACCTCGGGCATATCGCCGGTCAGGTCGACTACCGTGGTCGGCTCCAGGCTGCAGCTGCCGCCGTCGATCACCAGTTCGATCTGCTTTTGCAGGCGCTCGCGGATCTCGGCCGGATCGTTCAGCGGCATCTCGCTGTCGGGCAGGATCAGCGTCGTGCCCAGCAGGGGCTGGCCCAGCTCGCCCAGCAAGGCCTGAGCGATCTCATGCTCGGGCACGCGCAGCCCGATCGTCTTGCGCGACGGATGAGACAGCCGGCGCGGCACCTCCTTCGTCGCTTCCAGAATGAAAGTGTACGCGCCGGGCGTTGCCGCTTTCAGCATACGGTACTGCCGGTTGTCGACTTTCGCGTAATTGGCAAGATCGGACAGATCACGGCACAGCAGCGTCAGGTGATGACGATCATCGACGCCGCGAATGCGGCGCATGCGCTCAACCGCTGCCTTGTCATCCAGATGACACACCAGCGCATAACTGGAATCGGTCGGCAGCGCGAGCAATCCGCCGCCATCGACGATCTGCGCGGCCTGTTTGATCAGGCGTGGCTGGGGATTCTCCGGATGGATCTGAAAGTACTGGCTCATAAAAAAATAAATGGCGACGGCTCCCGCCGTCGCCTGTCAAAAATGACCGGCGCTGGTTGATCAGGCCTGCTGCAGCGCTGCGATCCGTTCCTCGATCGGCGGGTGGCTGGCAAACAGTTCCATCATGCCCCCGGATTTGTTGATGCCCAGCGCGGCCACTGATTGCGGCAGCTGCGCCTCGTGCATTTGTCCCAGTCTGGCCAGCGCATTGATCATCGGCCGCTTGCTGCCCAGCAGCTGCGCCGAACCCGCGTCCGCGCGGAATTCACGCTGCCGCGAGAACCAGGCGACGATCATCGACGCCAAAAGGCCAAACACGATCTGGCAGACGATCACGGTGGCCATGTAGCCGATGCCGCTCGACTGCCCGTCGCGCGACAGTGCACGGTCAACCATGTAACCGACCACACGTGAGAGGAACACGACAAAGGTATTCACCACTCCCTGCAGCAGCGTCATCGTCACCATGTCGCCATTCGCGATGTGCGCGACCTCATGGCCGAGCACGGCCTCGACTTCTTCGCGCGTCATGTTCTGCAGCAGGCCCGTCGATACCGCGACCAGCGCATCATTACGATTTGCTCCGGTCGCAAATGCATTCGGCTCGCCTTCATACACCGCGACCTCGGGCATGCCGATGCCGGCGTTGGCTGCGAGGCGACGCACAGTGTCCAGCAACCATAGCTCGGTCGAATTCGCAGGCTGCTCGATTACCTGCGCGCCCGTCGACCATTTCGCCATCGGCTTGCTGATCAGCAGCGAGAAGATGGAGCCGGTGAAACCGACGACCAGCGAAAACGCCAGCAGCCCGCCAAGGTTCAGGCCTTGCGCGTGCAGATAGCGATCCAGGCCGAGCACCGACAGCACAACCGACATCACCACCAGCACGGCGATATTGGTCAGCGCAAACAGCACGATTCTTTTCATGAATGGCTCTCCCTGTGAGGCAAACAATGGTTGGGGTGACCAGCGCAGCAAGCTCGCGGCCTCGCATGTCTGGTTGCCGGCGATATGAGGGCAGACACGCTCATTTCAAGCTGGAATATCGGCGCAGACCCGGTTTTTCAGAGCGCCCAATCATGCCAGACTGGCGTCAATCCTGCCGGCAAGTGCGGCAGACTGCCAAGATCGGCGCGCGATTCCTCCGGGCCGTGGAAATCCGAACCGCGTGATGCGAGCAAGCCGTTCTTCTGCGCCAGCCTTGCGTACTCGGCGTACTGATGCGGCGCGTGGCTGCCGGTCACGACCTCGATACCCTCGCCGCCCAGCGAACGGAACTGATCGACCAGCGCGCCGAGTTGCATATCGTCAAACGGATAACGGCCGGGATGCGCAATCACCGCGCGCCCGCCGGCAGAGCGTATCCATCGCACCGATTGTTCCAGCGTCGCCCAGCGATGCGGGACGAAACCCGGCTTGCCTTCGATCAGATAGCTCTGAAAAACCTCGGACACGGTGTTGCGCACGCCCGCCTCCACCAGAAACCGGGCGAAATGGGTGCGTCCCAGCAGTTCGGGGTTGTCGGCAAATTTCATTGCGCCTTCAAATGCACCCGGTATGCCGGCAGCGGCCAGCTGCGATGCAATCTCGCGCCCGCGCGACTCGCGACCGCCGCGCACCGACGCCAGACCTTCGCGAAGATCGGGATGATGCTCGTCAATGCCGAGCCCGACAATATGCACCGTCTTGCCCGCCCAGGTAATCGATATCTCCACGCCTGCCACAAACCGCATACCCAGATCGCGCGCGGCCTCGCGAGCCTCGGCAATCCCGCCGAGCTCGTCGTGATCCGTCAGCGCCCAGACATCCACCTGATTGGCGTGCGCACGGGCGGCCAGTGCCGATGGCGACAAGGTGCCATCGGACACATTGGAATGACAGTGCAGATCAACGTTGAGCATGGAAAATTCTGTCGTGTACCACGCGGATTGTACGCGCCTGCAGCCCTGACCGCAGGTTCCTGCTCAAGCGAGGAATTCTTCGATCAGGCGCGCCAGTGCTTCCGGCTGATCATGGTGCAGCATGTGTCCGGCGTCGGCGATGAACGCTGTTTTCACATTCGGGATGAATGTTCGCCGGCGCTCTATCTCGGCACGCGCCTGAGATTTCTCGCCCATCCAGCGCCAGATATCGGTGTTCTCGGCTTCGACCCACAACACCGGCGCGGCGATGTTTTGCCAGCAGGCCAGCGCTTCTTCCGTGCGGTACAGCACCGGGTTGGTGATCTTGTGCGCGGGATCGCCAAGTATCTGCCACTCACCCGACTCATCCGGTGCGGCCCAGTGGCCGGCGAGATACTGTGCCCTCGCCTCGGAAATGCGCGGGTTGGTCTTCATCAGGCGCGCTGCCACCTCCGCAACGCTGGCATAGCCGCGCATGCCCGGCGGCGAGCGCAATTCGTCCAGCCATTTCGCATACCGCGACGGCGCCATGCTGGCCTGCGTAATCGGCAGGCCGAATCCTTCCAGATTGATGAACCGCGCAACGCGCTGCGGCCTGACGCCGGCATACAAACCGGCGACATTGCCGCCCATGCTGTGCCCGATCAGATTGACAGCTTCGCCATCGGCATAATGATCCAGCAGCGCCTCCAGATCGGCCAGATAATCGGGGAACCAGTAGCTGCCGGCGTCGCTGCGCTCCGAAAGACCGAAGCCGCGCCAGTCCGGCGCGATCACCTGCCAGTCGCGCGACAGGCAATCCACCACGAACTGGAACGACGCCGACACATCCATCCAGCCGTGCAGCATGAACAGCATCGGCGCATCGCTGCGTCCCCAGTGCCGCACATGCGTGGTCAGTCCGCGCAGCGTGAGAAATTCGGAGCGTGAGGTTTTTTTCGGGATGTACATCGTCGGCAGAGGTCAGGGATTTTTTGCGGGAGGTTGCGGCGGGATGCTGGTGCTTGCCAGCGGCCGGAGCGGACGGTAGCATCGCGCGACCATTATAAGGGGACAGCCATGCAGGCCCGGACAGCGACCGACCAGTACGACACGCTCTACAGCGAATTCCGCTGGCATGTTCCGCAGGATTTCAACATCGCGCAGTGGTGCTGCACGCGCTGGGCCAGCGATCCCGATCGTGTCGCGATCTATGTGGACGATCCGATTGCCGGTCATCGCGTGGTCACTTATGCGGAGCTGCAGCGTGAGGCCAACCGGCTGTCCAACCTGCTGCAATCGCTGCAGGTAGCGCGCGGCGCGCGCGTGGCCATCGTGATGCCGCAGCGCCCGGAAGTCGCCGCGGCGCATATCGCCTGTCATCAGCTGGGTGCGATCGCGATGCCAATGTCGGTGCTGTTTGGCCCGGATGCGCTCGAATACCGTTTACAGGATAGTGAGGCCTCGGTCGTGATCGTCGATCAGGCTGGCCTGCCGAATATCACCAGCGTCCGTGCACGCTGCCCGCACCTGAAACATGTGATCTCTGTGGATGCGCATGCGCCGCACGCGATCGCCTGGCAAGAATCGATGCAGACGCAATCCGACCAGTTCACGCCGGTCGGCACGCTGGCCACCGATCCTGCGCTGCTGATTTATACCAGTGGCACGACAGGTTCCCCCAAGGGCGCGCTGATGCCGCAGTCGGCGCTGATCGGCAATCTGACCGGCTTCGTCGCCTCGCAGAACTGGTTCCCGAAAGATGATGATGTGTTCTGGTCGCCGGCCGACTGGGCCTGGACCGGCGGCCTGATGGATGCCCTGCTGCCCACGCTGTATTTCGGGCGGCCGGTTGTGGCCAGCCGCGCGCGCTTCTCGGCTGAACTGGCGTTTCGTCTGATGGAGAGATATCGCGTCACCAACAGCTTCCTGTTCCCCACCGCGCTGAAGATGATGATGAAGGCCGTGCCCGAGCCACGCCGGCAATATGACCTGACACTGCGCGCGATCATGAGCGCCGGTGAAGCTGTGGGCGACGCCGTGTTCAACTGGACACGCGAAGCATTGGGCGTGACCGTGAATGAAATGTTCGGCCAGACCGAGGCGAACTACATCGTCGGCAACAGCGCCGAACGCTGGCCGGCACGTCCGGGCAGCATGGGCCGTCCCTATCCCGGCCACCGGGTGTCGGTGATCGATGATGACGGCAGGCCGGTGCCGGCGGGCGGCACCGGTGAAGTCGCGCTGCATCGCTGCGATATCCACCATCATCCGGATCCGGTGCTCTTCATCGGCTACTGGAACAACCCAGAGGCGACCGCAGCGAAATACAGCGGCGACTGGCTGCGCACCGGTGATCTCGCCGAGATCGATGCCGACGGTTATCTCTGGTACCGTGGCCGCGCGGATGACATGTTCAAAGCGGCAGGCTATCGCATCGGTCCGTCAGAAATAGAGAACTGTCTGGTCAAGCATCCTGCGGTAGCCAATGCCGCCGTGGTGCCCAAGCCGGATAATGAGCGCGGCAATCTGGTCAAGGCGTTCGTGGTGCTGACGGACGGGACGCCACGCGGGACTGCAGAGGACGAGCAGCTGATCGCTGAATTGCAGCAGCATGTGCGCGGTCTGCTCGCGCCCTACGAGTACCCTAAAGAGATTGAATTCATCGATGCCTTGCCGATGACTACCACGGGCAAGGTGCAGCGCCGTGTGCTGCGGCTGCTGGAGCAGGAACGTCACGAGAGACGCTGACCGGCGTGTAACGGATCAACCGCCTGCAAGGCGGCCAGCTCACCCTCTGAAAACCCCGCTTGCCGCCGCGCATCCAGATTGAAAGGACCACGCAGAGCAGGCGCTTTGTAGCGCTGCGCCAGCGAGCGATAGGTTGACATCACATCCAGACCCTGTCGCTCACACAACCACCGGTACCAGCGGTTGCCGATCTCCACATGCCCGATCTCGTCGCGCAAAATGAGGTCGAGTATCTCCGCCGCTCTCTGGTCGCCGACCTGCGCAAGCTTATTACGCACACCCGGCGTCGCATCGAGGCCGCGCGCCTCAAGGGTGCGTGGCACCAGCGCCATGCGGGCCAGCAGATCGTCGGCGGTTTTCTCTGCCATTTCCCACAGACTGTTATGCGCATTGAAATCGCCGTAAGCAAAGTTCAGTGTTTGCAGATGCGCGGACAGCAGCATGAAATGCAATGCCTCTTCATCAGCGACCTTCAGCCAGTCGGCGTAAAACGCCTCGGGCATGCCGGCATAGCGCCAGATCGCATCCAGTGCGAGATTGATCGCATTGAATTCGATGTGTGCCAGCGCGTGAATCAGTGCCGCCCTGCCCTCGATGGTCGCCATTGAGCGTTGCTTCACATCGCGCGGCGGCACCAGCACCGGTCTGGCGGGGCGACCGGGTATCTGTGCAGGGCGATCCGGATCAGGCTCAATCATCACCTCAGGCAGCAAGATCAGTTCCCCCGCATGCCATGCGCTGCACAATGCCCGCGTGCCCTCGGCCTTTCTGAGCATATCGCTCTCGCACAGCAGCGCCAGCGCCTGTGCGCGCAAGTCTGCGCCCTCAGGAATGTCGTACTCGGGGAGCTTCATCGGGTGGCAGGTAAAATGCTTATTTTTCGGAGTACGCATTGTAATCAATCCCCATGGCCATCTATCAGCTTGACGAGCACAGTCCCGAGATTCATCCGACGGCGTACATCGCCGATTCTGCCACGCTGATCGGCAAAGTCAGGCTGGGAGAAAGCGTCAGCGTCTGGTTCGGCGCCACGATTCGCGGCGACAATGACCGTATCGACGTCGGCGATTTCAGCAATATTCAGGAGGGCACCGTGCTGCATACGGACCAAGGCTATCCGCTTCACATTGGCAAGGGCGTTACCGTTGGCCATCAGGCGATGCTGCATGGCTGCACGATCGGCGATGGCTGCCTGATCGGCATTCAGGCCGTGGTGCTGAACGGCGCGAAGATCGGCAAGAATTGCCTGATCGGCGCGGGGGCACTGGTCACTGAAGGCAAAGAATTTCCGGATAATTCACTGATCATCGGCTCACCGGCAAAAGTCGCGCGCGCGCTGACCGATGAGCAGCTGGAAGGCTTGCGCCGCAGCGCGCAAACTTATGCCGAGCGCGGCGCGCACTTCAAGCGACACCTGAAACGGATAGACTGAGTTGGATACCCTGCAAAGATTCATGTTCGAGCGCTCGCCCGTGCGGGGCGAGCTGGTGGAAATTTCTGATGCCTGGCAGCAGGTGCAGTCCTTGCGCGTCTATCCGCTGGCGGTCAGCACGATGCTGGGTGAAATGATGGCCGCCGCCGCGCTGCTGTCAGCCAACCTCAAATTCAACGGCTCCATCGTCCTGCAGATTCATGGTGATGGCCCGGTGCAGCTGCTGGTCGTGGAATGCGATGCGCTACTGCGAATGAGAGCGACCGCCAAGCTTCACGAAGACGCTGATATTGACGACGATGCCAGCCTTCGGCAGCTGGTCAACCAGCACGGCGAAGGCCGTTTTGCGATCACACTGGACCCGGCAGACAAGCTGCCCGGTCAGCAGGCGTATCAGGGCATCGTTTCGCTGGATGGCGATTCGGTAGCTTCCGTGATCGAAAACTACATGATGCGATCCGAACAGCTCGACACCCGGCTATGGCTGGCCGCTGACGAACATATCTCGCGCGGCCTGCTGCTGCAAAAACTGCCCGATGAGGGCGGCACCGCGGCAGCGAGCGCCGATGCCGATGCCGATGCCTGGAACCGTACCGTGACGCTGGCCTCCACCGTCAGCCATGAAGAATTGCTGAACACCGACATCATGACCCTGCTGCAAAGGTTGTACTGGGAAGAGTCGGTGCGCGTATTCGAGCCCCGGCATCCGAGCTTTCACTGCAGCTGCTCGCGCGAGAAAGTCGGCAACATGCTGAAAATGCTGGGCAAGGAAGAAGTCGATTCGGCCATTGCGGACCTGGGCGAGCTGGAGATCGACTGCGATTTCTGCGGCCAGCAGTACACATTCGATGCGGTTGACTGCGCTCAGCTATTCACGTCGGACGCGATCTCGGACGCGGTGCAGCTGCCGGGCAGCCAGCAGCACTAAGAACCTGTCTCGTTAGGTCGGTGGCTGCGTTCGCTTATTGTCCGGCCGGCTTGGCGGCTGGTTTGGCGGTCGCCTCGGCAGACACTTTTTTGCTGTCGCTCTCGAGGATCTGCACAAAGACCTCGTTGTCCCTGATCAGTCCCAGTTCATAGCGGGCGCGTTCTTCTACTGCGCCTGTGCCCTCTTTCAGGTCCTGCACCTCGGAGGCGAGCTTGGCGTTGCGGTCTTTCAGCTCCTGCTCTTTGACAAGCGCGCTGTCGAGCTGACGTGACAAATCCCATACCCGCAGCCAGCTGCCCTTCCCCAGCCACAGCGGATACTGGATCAGGATCAGCAACACGGTCAGTCCGATGAGGATCAGTCGCACTGTGTTGTCCGCAAACTTGTCGGCAAACGCGGAGACGGGCCGCGATTCTGCAGCGGCCCGCATCACTTACTTCAGGTTATAAAAAGCCTGCCGGCCGGGATAGCTGGCGATATCGCCCAGATCTTCCTCGATGCGCAGCAGCTGGTTGTATTTCGCCATGCGATCCGAGCGCGACATCGAGCCGGTCTTGATCTGCAAGGCATTCGTGCCCACCGCGATATCGGCAATCGTCGAATCCTCGGTCTCGCCGGAACGGTGCGAGATCACCGCCGTGTAGCCGGCGCGCTTGGCCATCTCGATCGCGGCAAAGGTTTCAGTCAGCGTGCCGATCTGATTGATCTTGATCAGGATGGAATTCGCGATCTCTTTCTGTATGCCCTCGCGCAGGATCTTGGTGTTGGTGACGAACAGATCATCGCCGACCAGCTGCACCTTCTTGCCCAGCGCCTGGGTAAGCGTCGCCCAGCCGTCCCAGTCGCCTTCGTGCATGCCGTCCTCGATCGAGATGATCGGATACTTGTCGCACCAGGTCGACAGCAGGTTGGTGAAATCCCCGGACGAGAGCACCAGTCCTTCGCCGTCCAGATGGTATTTGCCGTCCTTGTAGAACTCGGAGGCGGCGCAGTCCAGACCCAGCGCGATCTGCGTGCCGGGCTCGTAGCCGGCTTTTTCGATCGCCTGCAAGATCAGCTGAATCGCCTCTTCGTGATTCTTTACCGACGGCGCAAAACCGCCCTCATCGCCCACTGCCGTGGTCAGGCCTTTTTCATGCAGGATTTTCTTCAGGTGATGGAAAACCTCGGCGCCATAACGGATCGCCTCGCGGAAGCTGGGCGCGCCGACCGGAATGATCATGAACTCTTGCAGGTCGAGATTATTGTCGGCATGCGCGCCGCCATTGATCACATTCATCATCGGCACCGGCATCTGCATCGCGCCCGAGCCGCCGAAGTAGCGGTACAGCGGCAGACCTGCTTCTTCCGCGGCGGCCTTGGCCACGGCCATCGAGACGGCCAGCATCGCATTCGCGCCCAGACGCCCTTTGTTGTCGGTGCCATCGAGATCGATCATCGTGTGATCGAGGAAGGCCTGCTCGCTCGCGTCCAGACCCATCACCGCTTCGGAAATTTCGGTATTGATGTTCTCGCAGGCTTTCAGCACGCCCTTGCCCAGATAGCGCTTCGCATCGCCATCACGCAGCTCGATCGCTTCGCGCGAGCCGGTCGATGCGCCCGACGGCACGGCGGCGCGGCCCATCACGCCGGATTCCAGCAGCACATCGCATTCGACGGTGGGATTGCCGCGCGAGTCGATGATTTCGCGGCCAATGATGTCAACGATTGCACTCATTCATTTCTCCAGAACAGATTGTTTTTGTTGCGCGTCACCGGTTCGCACTGCGCGAAGCACGGCCAGCGGACAGTCTTCAGAAATCGTTTTCAAGGAACGGGGTTTTCTTCACCACACGATCCAGCTCGGCCAGACTGGCCAGAAGCTCGCGCATGCGATGCAGCGGCACTGCGTTCGGGCCATCTGATTTTGCATTCGCGGGGTCGGGATGCGTCTCCATGAACAAGCCGGCAATGCCCACCGCGATGGCCGCACGTGCCAGCACCGGCACGAATTCACGCTGCCCTCCGGATGAGGTGCCCTGCCCGCCCGGCAGCTGGACCGAGTGTGTGGCGTCAAACACCACCGGACAGCCGGTCTCGCGCATGATCGCCAGCGAGCGCATGTCGGACACCAGATTGTTATAGCCGAACGACACGCCGCGCTCGCATGCCATGAACACATCAGTCGGCAAGCCCGCTTCGCGCGCGGCGTCACGTGCCTTGTCGATCACGTTCTTCATGTCGCCGGGCGCGAGGAACTGGCCCTTCTTGATATTCACCGGCTTGCCGGACTGCGCACAGGCCCGTATGAAATCCGTCTGACGGCACAGGAAGGCCGGAGTCTGCAGCACATCGACGACAGCGGCGACTGGTTTGATTTCATCAATCTCGTGAATATCGGTCAGTACGGGCACGCCAATGGTTTGCTTTACCGTCGCCAGTATCTGCAAACCTTTTTCCATGCCCAGACCACGGAACGACGAGCCTGACGAACGATTGGCCTTGTCGAACGACGATTTGTAGATGAAGGGAATGCCCAGCGCCGAGGTGATTTCTTTTAACTGACCGGCGGTGTCGAGCGCCATCTGCTCGGACTCGATCACGCAGGGCCCGGCGATCAGGAAGAATGGCTTGTCGAGGCCGACATCGAATCCGCAGAGTTTCATGCCGCCTTCCTCTGCCCGCCGGCTTCCTTGTGCGCGAGCGCGGCCTTGATGAACGAGATGAACAGCGGATGACCATCGCGCGGCGTGGACTTGAACTCGGGGTGATACTGGACACCCATGTACCACGGATGCGCATGTTCGCCGCTGCGCGGCAGTTCCATGATCTCGCACAGCGCTTCATGCGGTGTGCGGGCGGAGACGACCAGACCGGCGTTTTCCACGCGGTCGAGATAATGATTGTTCGCTTCGTAACGATGACGATGGCGTTCGGTGACCTCTGCGCCATAGATATCGGCCGCCAGCGTGCCGGGCTTGACCGCACAGGTCTGCGCGCCCAGGCGCATCGTGCCGCCAAGGTCGGAATTCGCATCGCGGCGCTCGATCACGCCGTCATGGTTCTGCCACTCGGTGATCAGCGCGACGACGGGGTTTTCGGTGTTCGGGTCGAATTCTGTCGAGTTCGCATTCTTCAGCCCTGCCACGTTGCGCGCATATTCGATCAGCGCGACCTGCATGCCGAGGCAAATGCCCAGATACGGCACCTTGCTTTCGCGCGCGTAACGCGCGGCAGCGATCTTGCCTTCGACGCCGCGCTTGCCGAAACCGCCGGGCACGAGAATCGCATCGAACTTCGACAGACCGCCGGTGCCCTTGCCCTCGATCTCTTCCGAGTCCACATACTCGATGTTCACGCGCGATTCAGTGTGGATGCCCGCATGGCGCAAGGCTTCAGTCAGCGACTTGTAGGATTCGGTCAGATCGACATATTTGCCGACCATCGCGATATTGACTTCATGCTTGGGATGCTGGAGCGAATCAACCAGACGGCTCCACATTGACAGATCGGCCGGCTTCGCTTCGATGTTCAGCTTTTCGCAGATGATGCGATCCAGTCCCTGATCGTGCAGCATCTGCGGGATCTTGTAGATCGTGTCCGCGTCCCACACGGAAATCACCGCATCTTCCTGCACATTGGAGAACAGCGAGATCTTCGCGCGCTCGTCATCAGGAATGCGACGGTCAGCGCGGCACAGCAAGGCGTCGGGCGAGATGCCGATCTCGCGCAGCTTTTGCACACTGTGCTGCGTGGGCTTGGTTTTCAGCTCGCCGGCGGAGACCAGATACGGCACCAGCGTCAGGTGCACAAAGGCCGCGCTGTTGCGTCCGGCGCGCAGCGATAGCTGCCGCGCTGCTTCAAGGAAAGGCAGCGATTCGATATCACCCACGGTGCCGCCGATCTCGACGATCGCGACATCGAAACCTTCGGCGCCGCGATGAATGAATTCCTGGATCTCGTTGGTGATGTGCGGAATCACCTGCACGGTCTTGCCGAGATATTCGCCGCGACGTTCCTTGCGGATCACGGATTCGTAAATCTGGCCGGTGGTGAAATTGTTCACCTTTTTCATGCGCGCAGTAATGAAGCGCTCGTAATGGCCAAGATCCAGATCGGTTTCAGCGCCGTCGTCGGTGACAAACACCTCCCCGTGCTGAAACGGGCTCATGGTTCCGGGGTCGACGTTGATGTAGGGGTCCAGCTTGAGGAGGGTGACTTTGAGGCCGCGCGATTCGAGAATCGCGGCCAGAGACGCTGCAGCAATCCCTTTGCCGAGGGAAGACACGACGCCGCCAGTGACAAATA
>JACCDH010606663.1_pt1 | contig 13003 bp, 8 predicted proteins | sample 7442481 | NCBI WGS metagenome assembly JACCDH01 (sample SAMN15323433, study PRJNA562643) | freshwater metagenome | isolation source: river surface water | place: USA:Blue River Watershed | collected 2017-08-15
CCGGACTTACCAGGCGGTCAATTTGTGGAGCCCACGATTTTCACCGATGTGACTGCCGATATGCGTATCGCACGCGAAGAGGTCTTTGGTCCCGTTCTGTCGATTATCGGCTTTGAAGACGAAGCGCGAGCGATTCAATTAGCGAACGATACCATTTACGGCCTAGCAGCGGGAGTATGGACCGAGGATATCGGTCGTGCACTCAGAATGTCCGCCGCTTTGAAAGCAGGGACAGTTTGGGTCAACACCTATCGGGCTATTAGTTACATGATGCCCTTTGGTGGAATGAAGCATTCAGGCATTGGTCGGGAGAGTGGTATCGAATCCATCAAGGGATTTCTGGAAACCAAGAGCACGTGGATTTCTTACGCACAGGGTTCGCCAGCTAATCCTTTCATCATGCGATGAGCTACGTTGATAGAAATCCTTTCAAGCATTGATGAATCTAATTATTGAGGAATAAATGAAATGACAGAGCACAAAAAAAACTGGAAACTTGAAACGGTCGCTGTTCATGGCGGTTACAGTCCAGATCCGACAACTCGCGCGGTTGCAGTCCCAATTTACCAAACGGTCGCGTTCGCATTTGACAATACGCAGCACGGTGCTGATCTTTTTGATTTAAAAGTGCCTGGTAATATTTATACGCGGATTATGAATCCGACTCAGGATGTACTTGAGCAGCGTGTTGCTGCGCTTGAGGGGGGGATTGCAGCGCTTGCACTGGCTTCGGGTCAGGCTGCCGTCACGTATGCGATTCAGACCATTGCAGAGGCAGGGGATAATATCGTTTCCTCCAGCACATTGTATGGAGGGACTTACAATTTATTCGCGCATACACTGCCACTGTCCGGCATTACAACGCGCTTTGCAGATCCACGCGATATCGCATCTTTTGAACCATTGATTGATGAAAAGACTAAAGCGATTTTTGCTGAATCTGTAGGTAATCCGCTTGGCAATGTGACAGACATTTCTGCTCTTGCAGAGATTGCTCATCGTCATGGAATTCCTCTAATCATTGACAATACTGTACCTTCTCCGTATTTGCTGCGTCCGATCGAGCATGGTGCTGATATTGTCGTGCAATCCCTGACGAAGTACTTAGGTGGGCATGGGACAAGTTTGGGCGGCGCAATCATTGACTCGGGTAAGTTTCCCTGGGCTGAGCATAAAACACGATTTAAGCGTTTGAACGAGCCCGATGTGAGTTATCACGGAGTTGTTTATACGGAAGCGTTTGGACCCGCAGCCTATATTGGACGTGCGCGCGTGGTTCCACTTCGTAACACAGGTGCGGCCATCTCACCTTTTAATGCCTTCTTGATCTTGCAAGGCATTGAAACACTAGCCTTGCGTGTCGATCGTATTACTGAAAATGCGATGAAAATTGCTCAATTTTTAAAATCCCACAAGAAAGTCGATTGGGTCAGCTATGCTGGCTTGCCTGAACATCCCGATCACGCTTTAGTGAAAAAGTATTTGTCTGGGAAGGCTCCCGGGTTGTTTACTTTTGGTGTGAAGGGTGGTCGTGAAGCGGGTGCTCGATTCCAAGATGAACTTAAGCTTTTTACTCGTCTTGTTAACATCGGCGACTCTAAATCACTTGCAACCCATCCTGCATCGACTACGCACCGTCAACTCAATCCAGAGGAACTTGCACGCGCAGGTGTAAAAGAAGAGACGGTTCGTTTGTCGATCGGAATTGAACATATTGATGACTTGATTGCTGATTTGGAGCAAGCACTCGCAGCCGTCTGATATTTTGAAGTCTGCTCACAGCGAACTTAGATTTTTTATTTGTTCTTGTGCGTATGGTGTTGTCACGCTTTCTAATGACTTCCAGGTGATGGTAACACCGTCATAGGCTCTAACGGCATGTGGGAGAAATCCTGTTAGTTCGATTCCATTTTTGTTTAGGCAATAAGTAAAGGGAGAAGAGGGCTTGAATGTACGAGGATGAAAATCATGAATCATCGTCATGTCAAAGTCTTTTTCTCTTTTTGCAAGTTCAATAAAGTGTGTTTTGGTCTCTGTTTCAAAGATCTTCTGCCATGCTTGTCCTTTAAAAATATCTGACAACCTCAGTGGTTTCTCATTTGAAATTGAATAGAGTCCGCATTCCGTCTCGCTGGTAGGATATGCACCAGTGAAAATCTTGCTCGATACTTGTTTATAAAACCAATCAGGTGCAATTTGTGTCACTCTAGTATCGTAACTTTCAGTCCCTCTGCCATCTGGCAGATCGGCTTGATCTTTGAACTTGAGAAATTCATTTAAGCGATTGCCAGATGGTGTTGCATCATCAACTTGCATGAATTTTCGCTCAATCGTATAAACAGTTTTCTGTTCTTTTGCTATCTGTATATGGTGATCAATCGCTGTGTACGTTTTAAATTCACCGATTTTGTTACCCGTTCTTTCAAGGTCTTTTACTCGCTCTTGAAATGCACTCACAAGACAATTTTTCGCATCGTCCGAAGAAGCGGGCGATGCGTCCATGTCTATAAAACAATATGTTGAAGTAAAGCGAAGCCAGGATCGTTGGCTTTTGACGAGTGCTTGATTCGATTCTAGAGATAGTTTCGAACGAGCCGCTTTGTATTCAAAGGCAAGTTTCTCATCCAGCTGAGAGAGCTGGGTATTCTCACATATTGCTTTTTCCATATTACTTTTGGCTTGTTTGCAGTCAAAACTTGCTGCGACACCTGCCCCTGACCAGAGAGCCATTAAGATCGTTGCAATTCTTATCATGTGAAAATAGTATTGAGCCACAAACGCCTATCATAGCTGCGGTATTCTGTTTCGACTCAATATTGACTCGAAGCGGATTTATACTGAGCTCTTCAGAGCTGAGTCTTTAATTATGCCCCTAGCCAGTTTGGCGACTTTACGTGTGTTGTCCGTGATCCCTCCGATGACGCAACTCAACACGCCTTATCCCTCGACCGCTTATTTAACGGGTTTTTTGCGTTCGCGTGATATTCATGCTGTTCAAGAAGATCTGGCTCTTTCCCTTGTGCTGCGGCTTTTGAGTTCGACAGGTTTAAAGGAAGTTGCACTTAAAGTAGAGTCGATTGCGCCACGAAAGCGTAGCCAATCACTGCAAGCATTTGTTGCACAGCGCAATCGTTACATTAAGACAATTGATGCCGTTATTGCCTTTCTGCAAGGTCGGGATTCAACACTCGCTCATCGTATCGTTTCGAGACAGTATTTGCCTGAAGGCCCTCGATTTTCCTCATTAGATGCCTATGTTGATGATGAAACAGGCGATCCTCTGGGCTGGGCATTTGGCGCGCTTGGCATGCAAGATCGTGCCAAGCATTTGGCCACTTTATATTTGAATGATCTTGCAGATGTTCTAAAAGATGCCATTGATTCTCGTTTTGAGTTTGTTCGCTATGGCGAGTCACTTTCCGCGAGTCAAGCCACGTTTGAACCCTTGGCACTGGCATTGGCTGCACCCAAAACGCTTGTAGATGAATATCTTGAAAAGCTGACTTTAGACGCCATCAACAAGCACGCACCGACTGTCGTATTGCTGTCAGTCCCTTTTCCTGGAACGGTTTATGCAGCGTTCAGGATTGCTCAGACCATTAAGGCCCATTATCCTGAGATAAAAATTATCTTAGGCGGGGGTTTTGTGAACACTGAATTGCGCGAGCTGAAAGAATCCAGAGTGTTCGATTTTGTCGATTTTGTGACGCTTGACGCGGGTGAGCGACCCTTGCTTGCACTTTTCGAATATTTGACTGGTAAACGGTCTCAACAACGTCTTGTGCGAACTTTTTTGCGTGATCCTGAAACTGGTCTTGTCCGTTATATCAATATGGTCGAGCCTGAGGTGCCATTCGAGGAGGTCGGAACTCCGACTTGGGACGGTTTGCCTCTAGCGAGTTATTTGTCTCTACTAGATATGCTCAATCCAATGCATCGTCTTTGGAGTGATGGTCGTTGGAATAAATTGACGGTCGCCCACGGATGTTATTGGAAAAAGTGCAGTTTTTGTGATGTCAGTCTCGACTACATCGGACGGTATGAAACGGCATCTGCGGAAGTACTTGCTGACCGAATCGAGGCCATTGTTCGGGAAACCGGACAGACAGGTTTTCATTTTGTCGACGAGGCTGCTCCTCCTAAAGCCTTGAAATCTCTCGCACTGGAGTTGATCAAGCGTGATTTGAATATTTCCTGGTGGGGCAACATCCGATTTGAAAAGACTTTCACTCCAGAACTATGTCAATTACTCGCGCAAAGTGGTTGTATTGCGGTTTCTGGAGGACTTGAGGTCGCATCTGATCGATTGTTGAGTCTGATGAAAAAAGGGGTCTCTGTTGATCAAGTTGCACGGGTGACCCGAGCATTTAGCGATGCTGGGGTATTGGTACACGCATACCTGATGTATGGTTTTCCCACACAAACCGTTCAGGACACTGTCGATGCACTGGAGTACGTCCGCCAGTTATTTGAAAATGGTTGCATCCAAAGTGGTTTTTTTCACCGCTTTACTTGTACCGTACATTCGCCCGTCGGTCTGAATCCTGATCAGTATGGTGTCACCCTGGAATCTTTACCGCCAGTCAGCTTTGCTAAAAATGATATCGGCTTTAACGATCCGACCAACGTAGATCATGCAGCTCTTGGAGTGGGTTTGCGTAAGGCTATCTATAACTTCATGCACGGAATTGGACTTGAAGAAGACGTTCGGAGCTGGTTCACATTCAAAGTTCCGCGCACGAGCATTTCCCCACACTACATTCAAAAGGCGCTTGATCAACATTGAGGCGCAAAATCACTCATAAAATGATTCAAGGAGAACTGAGATGACAACAAACATGCACGAAGAAGATTTCGACTCGCCCGCAATTCGTGCCTTAAGAGAGGATTTGGCGCTTGCTTTGCGTGCCGCTGCCCATCACGGATTATCTGAAGGGGTCTGTAATCATTTCAGCGTTGAACTTCCGGATGATAGTGGTCGATTTTTATTGAACCCGAGAGGTTTGCTGTGGAGCGAGATACAAGCTGAAGACATCGTGATGATTGACGAACAAGGTGAGATTCTGGCGGGGCGACATCCCGTGGAACCCACTGCGATGTTTATTCATGCTGCAGTTCACCGTATCGCCAAAAAAAAATGCGTCCTGCATACACACATGCCGTATGCCACGGCACTGACACTGACGCGACAGCGCGCGCTTGATACCACCTTGTCGCAAAACGCGATGCGTTTTCATGGGCGTGTCGCAATCGACGCTCATTACAATGGATTGGCGTTGGATACTGGGGAAGGTGAACGTATCGCACGTGCCATGAATGGAGCCGATGTGGTTTTTCTCGGTAACCATGGTGTTGTGGTCTGCGGCGAGCGTGTGGACTATGCCTATGACGATTTATATTTTCTCGAGCGTGCATGCATGATGCAAGTCTTGGCAATGTCCTCCGGGTTGCCGCTTGAGCCTGTTGATGCGAAGCTTGCTCAGCGAGTTGGAGAACAAACTTTAGGTGAGAGACTACAGTCCGAGTTGTTTTTCAAAGCGCTGGGTCGAACCCTTTAGATATATATGTGAGGTAAAGCAAATGTTATCGATGCATGAACTCGATTTTGGCTTGCCTGATGAAATCAATGCCCTACGGATAGCTGTTCGGGAGTTTGCCGAAAATGAAATCGCGCCTCGCGCGGCTCAACTTGACCGCGATGATCAGTTTCCAATGGATCTCTGGCGCAAAATGGGGGATATGGGGCTGCTTGGCGTGACAGCGAGTCCTGAGTATGGCGGCGCTGGAATGGGCTATCTCGCTCATATGGTGGTTATGGAGGAAATCTCGCGGGCATCAGCCTCTGTCGGACTCTCCTATGGTGCCCACTCTAATCTATGCGTGAACCAGATTATGCGTAATGGAACGGATGCTCAACGCGCCCGATTACTTCCCAAGCTGATTTCAGGCGAGTATATTGGAGCGTTAGCGATGAGTGAGCCTGAGGCGGGCTCGGATGTTGTGGGCATGAGGCTGCGTGCAATTGCTGATGGAGCGGGATATCGTCTGAATGGCACGAAAATGTGGATTACCAATGGCCCTGATGCTCAGACTTTAGTGGTCTACGCTAAAACGGATCCTGATAAAAATGCCCGTGGAATCACAGCCTTTCTGATAGACCGCGATATGCCAGGATTTTCAGTTGCCCAACGTCTCGACAAATTGGGGATGAGAGGGTCGCATACGGGCGAGTTAGTATTTGATAATGTCTTTGTTCCTGCAGAAAATATCTTGGGTCAACTCGATGGTGGTGTTCAGGTATTGATGAGCGGTCTGGATTATGAGCGTGCCGTCCTCGCCGCGGGACCGCTTGGGATTATGGGGGCTTGCCTAAATGTCGTGATGCCCTATGTGCATGAGCGTCGACAGTTTGGTCAGGCAATTGGTGAGTTTCAATTGATCCAAGGAAAGCTGGCGGATATGTACACGACATATTCTGCTTGTCGGGCGTATTGTTATGCGGTGGGTCGAACATTAGACTCGCGATCAACAGACTCCACTGATCAGGTGCCCTCAAGATCTCAGCGTGGGATGCGAAAAGATGCTGCGGGTGTGATTTTGTACTGCGCGGAAAAGGCGACCTGGATGGCTGGAGAAGCCATCCAGATCTTGGGTGGTAACGGTTACATCAATGACTATCCGACAGGCCGACTTTGGCGAGATGCCAAGCTTTATGAAATCGGTGCAGGCACCAGTGAAATACGACGAATGCTGATTGGGCGAGAGCTCTTTAATGAGACTATTTAAGCGCCACTCATCATTTCATTTTGTCTGGGACTTTTGCTGATTTCTCCATTGTTCAAGTAGGGCCGTTGTTTTGATTTTTGCTTGCTCGAGATTTTTCTCTTTGACATGGCCATAACCACGAATTTGTTCGGGGATCGAGGCAATTTGAACTGCCAGATCGATATTTTTTGAACTGAGTTGAGGAAGAATAGCTTGAATGCAAAATTTGTATTCAGCGATTAATGCACGTTCTGTTCTTCGCTCTTTGCTGTAGCCAAAGGGATCAAAAAAAGAACCTCTTAAAAATTTAAAGTGCCGAAGACCATAAAAAAGAGGTCGTATCCACGTTCCGAAACGTCGTTTGAGAGGTTCTCCTCTCGAGTCAAATTTAGAAAGCAGTGGGGGGGCCAGATAATGCGTGATATGAAATCCTGGCTCAAACTGCGCCTTCATTTTGGACACAAAACTATCATCAGTATGCAGGCGTGCGACTTCATACTCATCTTTATAAGCCATCAGTTTAAAAAGATATTTCGCAACGGCCTCAGACAGTCGCGGTCTTGACCGATCTGATTCCGTGTTGTTTGCTTGTTCGACCTTTAAAACTTGCTCAACAAAATCGCGATATTCTTTTGCATAACGGGCGCTTTGATAGCGCGTTAAAAAGGTCTCCCGTATATAAACAATCTGTTCAAGTGTTTGTTTGGATTTAAACAGAACAGGGTGCTCGTTGACGGGTCTGTGCAAAAGTTTTTCATCATGAGCGGCTGCTCGTCCCCATTCAAACGCCATCAAATTTCGTTCTACTTGAACAGCATTGAGTCTTAAAGCCTGGATTAAAGAATCGCGCGAGAGTGGTATCCAACCCTTTTGCCAACAAAAACCCAGTAGTAACGGATTGGCATAAATTGAATCACCTAATTTTTCAGCAGCGATCGCACTCGCATCGATACTGGCCAGCTGATCTTGACCCACCGCATTGGAAAGCGCAGTGGCGCAATGGGTGTTGGTGGAGCGCCAGTCCGGATTTTGTACGAAACCAGCAGTGGGCGTGTCGTGATGATTGAGTGCAATGCGAGTTTGATTCATTTGCATGAGTGCCATTGTGGTCGGATTTGCCGCAACCACGCCATCACAGGCCATAATCAAATCAGCTTTGGCGATATCGACTTTTGTCGCGCATAATGACTCGGGTAATTGCGCGATCTGCACGTGACTCCATGTCGATCCCCCTTTTTGCGCGAGCCCTGCTGAATCTTGCGTAATCACTCCTTTGCCTTCGATATGCGCGGCCACACCCAGTAACTGACCGATCGTGATGACACCTGTCCCTCCAACGCCCGCGACAACAATCCTGTAAGGTTCCAGGCAGTCTGGGACGACGGGCATAGGCAGAGTAGGCGGTGTAACCGATTGAGAGACCGATTCAGGTCGGCGTCTCGTTGCATTTTCAAGTACGACAAAACTTGGACAAAACCCTTTTAGGCATGATTCGTCCTTGTTGCAACTGCTGAGATTAATTTGACGTTTGCGTCCAAATTCCGTCTCCAGAGGTTCGACTGACAGACAATTACTCTTGACCGAACAATCTCCGCAGCCTTCGCATACCAGTTCGTTAATGACGACAATCCGTTTTGGATCTTCGAGCTTTCCAGCTTTCCGTCTTCTTCTTTTTTCGGTGGCGCAGGTCTGGTCGTAGACAATGACAGTCGTGCCTGGGATCTCTCTAAATAAGCGCTGAACCTGATCAAGGTCGTCTCGATGCCAGACTTGAACGCCTGGTTCAAGCTCGACACCATCATAACGCTGCGGATCGTCTGTGACGACCGCCACACGTTTGACGCCTTCTGCAATACAGCTTTTGACAATTTGCGGAGTAGTCAATCCCTCTGGACGTTCACCCACTTGTTGCCCGCCGGTCATCGCAACGGCATCGTTGTAAAGAATTTTGTAAGTGATATTGACACCAGCTACCACGGCCTGACGAATCGCCAGCGAGCCGCTGTGGAACCAAGTGCCATCGCCAATATTGGCAAAGACATGTTGATCTTTGACAAAGTGAGACTGGCCTACCCAGGGTGCGCCTTCGCCGCCCATTTGGGTAAAGGTCGAGGTGGATCTGTCCATCCACAACACCATGTAGTGGCAGCCGATTCCAGCCATGGCTCGACTACCTTCAGGTACACGTGTGCTGGTGCTGTGTGGACAGCCACTACAGAACCAGGGCGGCCGTTCTCCGACAGTCGGATCAACCACTTGAAGGGAGCGCTGTTTAGCCTCGATCACTGCCAGGCGCGCATGAATGCTTGCACGAACTGAATCTGGCAGGGGCCGGCGTAACAACCTTTTGGCGATCGCCTGTGCAATGATCGCCGGACTCAAGTCGGCGTTTGCGCGCAACAGCCAGTGGCCAGCAGGGTTTGATCTTGCCCATTCACCACCGCTGTGATCATTGTCGGGTTGATCAAACTTGCCTAAAACATCCGGCCGTGTGTCAGGCCGCCAGTTGTAAAGCTCTTCTTTAAGCTGATACTCAATGACTTGGCGTTTTTCTTCGACGACTAAAATTTCTTCGAGACCTAGAGCGAACTCCCGGGTCGTACTTGCTTCGAGTGGCCAGACGACATTGACCTGATGCACGCGTAATCCGATATCTCTGCAGACTTCGTGCGTCAAACCCAAATCTATCAATGCCTGACAAGTGTCTCGGTATGCTTTACCACTGGCCATGATGCCCAGTCGATCATGGGGCCCCTGAATGACGGTATGGTTCAGTTTGTTGGCTCGAATGTATGCGAGAGCTGCGTACCACTTGTACTCCATCAGGCGAGCCTCTTGAGCGAGTGGTGCGTCAGGCCAGCGAATATGCAGCCCGCCTTCTGGCAGTAGAAAGTCTTCGGGCAATATGATGCGAACCCGGTCTAAGTCGACATCCACACTTGCGCTTGATTCAACGACTTCCTGGATAGTCTTCATGCCGGACCAAAGACCGGAGAAGCGACTTAGGGCAAACGCATGCAGACCCATGTCAAGGATCCCTTGAACATCGCTCGGGAAAAATACCGGCAGTCCACAGGCTTTGAAAATATGGTCACTCTGATGTGCGGCTGTCGAACTTTTAGCAATGTGATCATCCCCTGCAATCGCAATCACACCGCCGTGAGGTGAAGTGCCAGCCATATTTGCATGTTTGAACACATCGGAACAGCGATCGACTCCCGGTCCTTTACCGTACCAAATTCCAAAAACACCATCGTATTTTTTTTGTTCCGGAAAGAGTTCGACCTGCTGGGTTCCCCAAACGGCTGTAGCAGCGAGTTCCTCGTTGACGCCAGGCTGAAAGACAATATTGTGTTTTTTGAGATGATCAGACGCCTTCCAGAGCGCCTGATCATAGCCTCCCAAGGGGCTTCCACGGTAGCCGCTGATAAAACCAGCGGTCTGTAGTCCGGCTTGCGCATCGCGCAGTTGTTGAACCATAGGAAGCCTGACCAGAGCTTGAACCCCGCTCATAAACGCCCGGCCGCGCTCTTGTGTATATTTATCTTCGAGTGATACCTTGTCGATCACCTTGTGAGTGGACTCGGTCAGAGGTGCATTCATGGGTAATTTTCCTTTGATCAAAAGGGTTTCCCGTCGACTCTTGCAACGTTCCTCCTAATCATCGACGCAGAATACAATGTTGTCAAACAATCCATCCCAAGTGAGACAAGATGAGTGATTTAAGCTATTGGCTGATTCGCTGCGGCAATCAGGTACTGATTTCCATTGATGAGCAGGGAAGGGAGGCGTTCCCCCGTGCTCGGCACGATGACTTCTTGGATTTGGACCAGCCTTTGCACATTGGTCATTGGAACGGAGTCTCATGCTATGCAATTGAGACCCCCGAGATTCCCGCCCATATTTCCGGAGAACTCAGGCCGGTGCGCAGCCTGTTTGCATCTGCCGGCCCTGAAATATTTGCGTTGGCGGGGCGCGGAACCCAGATGATCGATTGGCAGAAAAACCATCGATTTTGCGGGCATTGTGGCACACCCACCATCATGAAAAAAACCGAGTTCGCGCTGGAGTGCCCGGCCTGCCGGTTGGTGGCATACCCCCGCATTTCTCCAGCCGTGATGGTATTGATTGAACGAGGAGATGAGTTAATGTTGGCGCGTAGCCCGCATTTTCGTCCCGGAGTATTCAGTGCACTGGCTGGGTTTGTGGAGGCGGGTGAGACTTTGGAGCAATGCGCGGTGCGCGAGGTACGCGAGGAGGTGGGACTGGAGATCACGAATTTGCGTTATTTCACCAGTCAATCGTGGCCCTTTCCCAATTCACTCATGATTGCGTTTTTTGCTGATTATGCCGGCGGAGAAATCACACCAGATCCAAGCGAAATCGAAGCGGCAGGATGGTTTGCCCGCGATGCCTTGCCACCACTGCCCGACCATGTGAGCATTGCAAGACAGTTGATTGATGCCTCTTGCCGGATACATACAGCTCAGCGTATGTACACCGGTCAGTAGTATCGGGCAATCATCATTGGTAAATTGATATCGAGCCGCTCGTTCTCTAGTATGTGTCAAACATGCGTTGAATCTCGGCACGATCTTTTGTTTGAGTGAGTGCCATCGCCAAGAGGATTCGGGTTTTTTGTGGCGTGAGGTTGTCTGCCTGAATAAAGCCAGCCTCCCGCATTTTGCTTGGTGCAAAGGTTCTTCCCGAGCCAGCACGTGAAGAAATTGCCACGACCAAACCTTGTTTAACTGCAGATTCCATGGCGGTAAACTCTTCAGGAGAAAGGAGTCCTGGTGCGAATGCTGCACCAACGAGTCCTTTTGCCCCGGCTTGAATAAAAGCTTGCACAGCTACACCATCTCCTCCGGCATAGCTATAGGCAATATCCACTCGCGGTAATTGCTCGATTTTCCTCAAGTCGAATTCTGTGTCTGGGGTGCGACGTCGTGTGGGGCTTCGATAAATCACAATTCGATCGCCATCGACATGACCGAGTGCGCCAAAATCGGGGGAACGGAAAGTCTGTAGCCTGCCGTTTGATGTTTTTGTCACCTCACGGGCAGACTGGATTTCATCGTTTAGACAAACCAATACTCCTAGATCTCTCGCTTCGGGGCAGGCCGCTAATCGGACTGCGTTGAAAATATTCATGCCTGCATCGGTCGACAATGCGCTCGCAGGTCGTTGAGCGCCGGTCAGCACAACAGGAATATCTGTTTTAAGCCCAAGATTGAGTGCATAAGCGGTTTCTTCCAAAGAAGATGTCCCATGCAAAATCACCACGCCAGCTAGATCAGAATGCTCAACAGTGAGCTGTGCAATGACTTCTGCAAGTTTTTTCCAGTGAGGAAAACTTACTGCGGTCGAAAGCAGTGTGTCGAAAGCGACAGGAATTACATCAGCCACACTTTTAGCCTGTGGGAATTTTTCCAACATGCCGTGCGCATCTAGTCTTGTTCCAGTCGAACTGTACTCAAACACATCAAGTTCGCCCAAAATACTCAGGGAAGTAATGGTGCCGCCAGTGCTGATCAGAGCGACTTTAGGTTTTTTTGTCATGTGCGATCCGTTGTCTAATGAATGTTTTTAAGCGACTTTTAAAGTTTACATCTTAAAAAATGGCACTAACTTCCTTTAAATACAGCTGAACGCTTTTCTTTCCATGCTGCCGCACCTTCCTTGATGTCCTCTGATTGCTCAGAGTGTAGGACGGCTTGTTTAATTCCAACCTCGTCTAACTGACCGCGGGCAATTAAATTCAGATGCTTTTTAATGCCGAGCAGGGCAAGTGGCGCCATGGAAGCGAGTAGCTTAGTCAATTCCTCGACACGGCCATTCAATTCTTCAGGCTCGACAAGTTCAGTTAAAAAGCCGATCTCTTTCATTTCTGCGGCATCGATTTTTTCAGCAGTTAAAAAAAGTCTTTTGGCTTGATTAAGGCCCAGACGAGTGACATATCGCACCATACCGCCGGGATAAAAGTGCAATCCTAATTTGGCGGCTGGCATGAACATATTGGCAGCAGTACTCCCCAATCTAAAGTCGCAAGCCAGACTCAGATCCGTACCGCCTCCGTAGACACCACCGTTAATGGCGGCGATCGTCACAGGTCGGGCCTGTTCGAGTAGATCAACCGTTTCGCCAAAAAAAATAGAGGAGGGTGCGCTGTCCGCAGCAAGAGAGGAAATGTCATAACCGCTACAAAAATACTTTCCCTCGGCTAATACTCTTAAGA
>JACCDH010748435.1_pt1 | contig 13001 bp, 16 predicted proteins | sample 7442481 | NCBI WGS metagenome assembly JACCDH01 (sample SAMN15323433, study PRJNA562643) | freshwater metagenome | isolation source: river surface water | place: USA:Blue River Watershed | collected 2017-08-15
CGGTAATGAACCCCCCTTGAATACCCGCTGCACTACAGAGTTTTGCGAAGCGTTCATACGAAATTCCCTGCTTTTTTAACAATCCTCACGTCCCCATCATCAGGTCTTGCCGAAAGGCGGCGCGACGACATCGTTGCGAAATAGATATCAATCGATGGAGGATACTTTGGACAGATACAAAACACTCGCTGTGACGCCAAGCCAGCAAGGCATGCGCCATGCCGGGCTTGCAGATGCCGTGGCAGCACTGCCCACGGATGCGCAGCGAGTACTGCGGAACACCTATGGGCTGTTGTCCTTGACGCTGATCTTTTCGGCGGGCGTTGCCGCACTCAGTGTGGTGCTCGCGCTGCCTGGCCCCGGCCTCATCCTGACGCTTGGGGGCTATTTCGGTCTGCTGTTTGCCATCCACAAGCTGAAAAATAGCGGTTGGGCGATTCCTGCGGTGTTTGCGCTGACGGGTTTTATGGGCTACTCGCTCGGACCGCTGTTGTCCCGCACGCTGAGTCTGCCCGGCGGCGCGACGACGATCGCGATGGCGCTGGCTTCAACAGGCGCGATCTTCCTGGCCTTGTCGGCCTGGGTGTTGATCACACGCCGCGACTTTCAGTGGATGGGTGGAATGCTCTTCGCTGGCATGGTGGTCGCGCTGCTCGCCGGACTGGCGGCGATGTTCTTTCAGATTCCCGCACTGGCACTGGCCGTGTCGGGTGCTGTAGCGCTGATCTCTGCGGGCCTGATTTTGTATGAGACGAGCGCGATCGTGAATGGCGGCGAGACAAATTACGTTCTGGCCACCGTCAGCCTGTTCGTGTCGCTCTTTAACTTGTTCACCAGCTTGCTGCACTTGTTTGGGATTGGCTCAAACGACTAAACAGATGATCACGGAGATTTGACTGATGAAGTGTCCAAGCTGTGTCAATGCCTTGCTCGTCATGAGCGAACGCCAAGGAGTGGAAATCGACTATTGCCCACAGTGTCGGGGCGTCTGGCTGGATCGTGGCGAGCTCGACAAGCTGCTCGACCGCGCTGCCACTCAGGCACCCACACAAGCTGCTGCTCCGGCTGTGCAGTACCAAAGCGCACATCATCAGCAGGCCGCGTATCAAGCTCGGCATCACGAACGAGACTACGCGTCGCACAAGAGCCATTACAAGCATAAATCCTGGCTCGCCGAGATCTTTGATTGACGGGTCTTCCCCGCAACGCCCCCCGCAAAGGGACACTCACTTTGTTTTTATCTCTGTTTTTCTTTGCTTTTTTACCGCCGCACCAAGAATCGTCTTTCCTCGTCCATCAAGCCCCTGACGGCGTCCATATCGCTTAGCGTGCGGGGTTGTTTCATGTCGCGCCAGTCATAGCTGCGGTTGGTCGTTCTGTCGAACACGATGTCATCAACCCAGTAAGCCTGCATCATGTAAGAGGCTAGTAGTGTTCCTCGCCGTTCGGGCAAATGGAAAAGGTTCATGCCATGGCTGTACGCCTCGGCGGGTGATTTGCAGCCCAGCGCTTCTTGCATCAGCGTGGGCACCAGGTCTTGGTGCAGTGAGAGCTTCGTTTCGCGGCGTGCAGCGAACTGCCCGGGTGCCATCACCAGCAGCGGTGTCTGTGTCTGCCAACGCGTGAAATTACTGCCATGCCCCCAATAGCCCAGCCCGTTCTCGTTGAACTCTTCGGCATGATCGCCCGTGATCACCACCCAGCTAGTATCCAGCACACCGGATTTGCGCGCTGCTTCCAGTACGCGCCCCAGTAGGGCGTCGGAATAAAACAGGCTGTTGTGATAGTCGTTCTTGTACGGCACATTGTCTGCCTGTTTGTCGAGCGCAAAACCACCTTTCAATGTGGGTAGTGGCTTGAAGCGCGCATACTCCTCCGGATAGGTATAGGGCGAATGCGACGAGGTCAGGAAAAGAAAATCAAACCTTGGCGCGGCGGTGGTGTTCTGTAGCGATGAAAGGTATTTCGCTACGACCTGCTCATCGGATTTTTCCGTATGAATCTGACTTTCTGGCACTCGCCCAAAAAATAGTTTGCCCAACGAGAAACCATCCAGACTGCTTGAGGTGAATACTCTGCTTTGGTAACCCTGCTGATGCAGGGTCTCGGTGAAGAGACTCGGATAACGTGCAGGCGAGGTCTTGAACAGTTCGAAATAATTCGGATGCAGTCCATACATCAGCCCGAACAGCCCGGGTACGGTGACCGCGCCACTGGACAGATGTTTGTCGAAACGCGTCGCGCGCGCGGCGAATGCCGACAGACGGGGCATGATCTCCGGCGTCAGGCTGTCCGCCTGCCAGCTCTCGACGACGATCATCAGGATCGAAGGAGGGGTTGGTGATGGTCTGCACTCGGGGCTCTGCAGCGGGTACTGGACAATACCGCCGGGCTGCTCGGCCACCCTGGTGACCTGACCGTGGCTAGCCGGGAACATCTCGGGCCACCAGTCGCTGATGTGCTGCGCGTGGCGCCCGCTCTCTACCGGGTAGTACAAGGGCATGTACGGACGATAGCCCGTGATCTCTTCACGGGTGAATTGGGCTGCCCAGATATTGATGACTGAGTTGGCGGAGAGTCCAGCGGGCATCAGCAACAGACCCGCGGCAAACCAGGGCAGATGGCGCGACGTACCCGCGCGGCGTGCGGCATACAGCCACAGGAGCAAAGCCAGCATCAGCAAGGCGATGCTACCCGCCAGCACAAGCACGAATGGCGGGATACCCATGCCTTGAAAATCGAACAGGAACATGCGCACCATCAGCCAGTCAAGATGGAAGCGGTACAGGTTGAAGACGGCCAGATCAATGACCAGATACATCAGCCAGATCCACCCGAGCACCGGCAACAGCCAGCGCAGCGGACCGAGCAGATTCAGCGGCGACAACAGCAGACTGGTCATGATCAGCAAGCTGCCGTAGTAGCCTGCGATGCTGAACTGATAGACCCAGGGCAGTGCGCCCGCGGCAGCCGGCGCGTCTCTCAGAAACAGCGCGACTACGCCTGCGGTCAAAAGACACAGGTAGAACGTGAGTTTGATCTGATCGTTGAGGCGCTGTTTCATTGACACGCATGGGCAGGATGCTGCGGGATTATATGCCTGATGTTATGCCGGATGATCTGCACCTATAATGGGGTTCAGCCCGATGACGGGGAGCTTGAAATGAAAAAGACATTCATTCTCATCGCCGCACTGAGCCTCGGCCTCAGCCTCGGCTCGCTGGCGGCAGACCATGAGGAAAAGCCAGCTGCGGCGCCGCCCACCAAGCCAGGTGAGACGCCTGCCATGTCAGAGATACCGACGATGAAGGCTCAGGGCGAGCGCATGGTGACGCTGATGGAACAACTGTCAAAGGAAAGTAATCCAGACATCCGCCGCCGCATCATGGCAGAGGCGATGTGCCCGCAGTAGTCATCTCCCGACGCATGGTCATTTCTTGTAGTCCGCGCAAACAATACGAAACACGCCTTTGCCCGCCGGATTGCGGTTCACGCTCTGCCAGTCACTGGGCGTGTTCACCGTTCCCATCATTTCGCCAGTCAGCCGGGGGCCTGTATAGGCCACATAGCTGGTGAAACGACCCTTCTCATCCATACAATCGTATTCCTTGTGCAGCTTCATCGACAGCATGCCCTCGGGCGATGCGTTGCGATAGGTCTGCATCTCCCACACGCGCCGCAGCCGGCCATGGTTCTCCACCGTCGCCGGGTCCATGTAAAAAAAGGTGCCGCGGATGTTCTCGAACACTTTTACCCATTCGGCCTGGGCCGCTGAGCAGAGACCCATCAGCAAACTGATCGCCAACAAGGTTTTTTTCATTACGTTGTTCTCCAAAAAATCACCTGGGCGCACCGCCCAGTATCCATTCAGCGATGATCACAGCGTTGTCCTCGTCAAGCCCCTCGTAAGCAGGATGTGGCACACCGCCCCAGCGGCCTACGCTGCCCGCCCGAATCCGCTGCGCCAGCTCAAGCGCCACCGGCTTGCCTTTGTAGCGCCGGGCTATGTCCTTGAGCGACGGCCCGATGGTGCTGGCGCTAAGCGCATGGCAACTGCTGCATGAGTTGGCATCAAAGGCGCTTTGCCCCGCCTTCAGGTCTGCAGCACTCGCCGAGGAAAGGGCTAGCACAGAGCCGGCGGCCAGCGCCGCGATGACTGGCAGTGTGATCATGGCTTGGTTCATCAGGGCGCTCCTTGGAAGTCAGTGCAGGTAAGGTAATTAACGCACTGCCTCCAACAGAAAACCTGTAACCAGATCAAAACTTCCGGAATTTTAAGAAAAAGCCGCTACCGAGAGCCACCACGCAAGAGTGAGCAACGGCAGGCCGCCGTCTCGGCAGTCTGCGTGCTACCCACGTCAGATCAGCAGATCAGGTGTTCTCTTCGGATTGATCGGCCGCCGGTGTTTCAACAGATGCGGCGGCTGGCATCTCAGGAGGCGCCGATGGGGGCGCGAATTCCTCGAGACTTGGCATGGCCTTGCCAATCTTGTGGATGCTGCCCTGAAGTGAACCCCCTTTTTTGATCTCCATCTCGGCATACGTGATGGAGCCAGCGATCACGCCAGTGGATTCAACAACCAGGGTCCGGTTCGCCACCGTGGTGTCGGTCAGAGAACCGGCCACTTTGATGTGGTTGGCCGTGGTTTTGCCATCGACAGAGCCGTTGGTCTGAATGGCAATGACATCTGCCGTGAGTTGGCCTTGCAGTTTGCCATCGACGCTGGCTACGCCAGGTACGGTCATGGTGCCCTGCATGAACACGCCATCTCCGACAAACAAGGAACCGGGAGGGTTGGTATCAGCCATAGTGTCTTTATCGTCTTGGGTTGAAAAGAAATCCCTGCTCGATACCGCCAATTACGCTGCGATGTTGCATGATACAAGTTTTGATGTCTTAACACTACTTTACCTGACAAAGTTGTCATTACTGCCAATTTGGAAACAATTTCAATGACCAACGCCCGATTACTGCTTTTCGCCGGCCATGCTGGTACCGGCAAGACCACGCTCGCCAAGCGCGCCATGCCTGTGCTGTCAGCACGCGGCGGCAAAGACTTCTTCTTTCTCGACAAAGACACGGCCTATGGCGCGTTCAGTTCCCACGTGATGGGGCTCCTGACCGGCAATCCAGCCGACCGCGACAGCCCCACCTACCTGCAGAACCTTCGCGACCGCGAGTACGCCGGCCTGCTCGACATCACGCGCGAAAACCTGGCGCTTGGATCGCAAGTCCTGCTCGTGGGGCCGTTCACGCGTGAGCTCATGGCGGGGAAGTTCTTCGATCCGGTGCAGCTTGGCATGCCTGCCGGTACCGTGTGCCGGATCGCGTGGATCGACCTCTCCACGGAAGAAGCCAAGCGCCGCATAGAAAAGCGCAATGATCCGCGCGATGCGTGGAAGCTCGCGCATTGGGACGAGTACCTGAAGCGCCGGGTTGAGCCGCCGGCGCATCCTGCGCTGCGCCGCTTTGACAATCAGCATGTGGATGACGCCGAATTCGATGCGCTGATCTCGCACCTGCTCGCTTGACTCAGGCGCAAAGATCAGTCCAGTGCCTGATAGACGAGCGTCTTGATCATTCGGCGGTAATACTGCCGCGATGCACCCGGCGTCTGCGCCATCATCAGGCCGATCAGCTGCTCTTTGGGATCAATCCAGAAGAAGGTGCCGCCGTAGCCGCCCCATGCATAGTCGCCCTCGGAACCGTGCACGCCGGCGACACCCGCGCCCTGCCGCACCATGAAGCCCAGACCGAAGGTATAACCTTGTACGCCCATCAGCACTTCGCCGGGCTGCACCGGCGTCGCGATCTTCGAGCCCAGGTGGTCGGAAGTCATCAGCGCCACGGTGGAGCGTGAGAGATAGCGGCGACCGTCGAGTGTGCCGCCATTCAGCATCATCTGGCAAAACCGCAGATAGTCGTCCGCCGTGGTCGACATACCCGCACCACCGGAATCATTGCCCATCGTGCGCGTGACATCGAGCACGAGGTAGTACGGCTGGCCGGTCAGCGGATCGATGCGGAGAGGCTCGGCAATGCGCGACGCCTTGGAAGCCGGCACCACAAAGCTGGTGTCTTTCATGCCCAATGGCTTGAGGAGTTTTTCATCCATCAGCTCGCCGAGCGATTTTTTGGCGATCACTTCCAGCACACGGCCCAGCAAATCGGTGGACAAGCTGTACTCCCAGGTTGTGCCCGGCTGCCAAAGCAGTGGCGCTTTCGCCAGTGCCTCGACCTGCTGCTCGGGTGTCAGCATGATCCACTTGCCCTGGACCTCATTCGAGAACAGGCCCGCCTCCAGATACGGTCCCTTGATCGCCGGGAAGCGGCTGAACTCTGCATAGCTGATGCCCGAGGTATGACGCAGAAGATCATGAATCGTGATCGGTTTGGCCGCCGCTACACGCTCGCTGTTGCCATCAGCCGAATTCGACAGCACCTTCATGTTCGCCATCGACGGAAAAAACTTCGACACCGGGTCCGTCAGCTGCAGCTTGCCTTCCTCGACCAGCATCATCGTCAGCACGGACACCAGCGGCTTGGTCATTGAATACGCGCGAAAGATCGCATCGCGCTTCATCGGTTTGCCAGACTCCTTGTCTTGAAAGCCCAGCGCATCCGCCTGCACGATCTTGCCCTTGCGCGCGACCATCACCACAACCCCCGGCATGCGACCGGCATCGACTTCTGCCTGGAACAGTGAACGCACACGACCCAGACGCTCGGCCGACAAACCCTGCGATTGCGGTGACGCAGTCGGTAAGTCGGCTGCGTGAAGCGTCGGCGCTACGGCAATAAGGCAGGCAGAGATGCCGAGCGACAGGCTGGTTGCGAATGCCAGACGACGGAGCAGGCGCTGGGTCATGATGGTCTCCTGTTTGAAATGAGATGAAAAGTGAGTTATGCGCTCATGCCAGTCAGTGAAGTGCCCAGATTGTCCCTGATCATCGAAAATCTCAAAGTCACTGGATCCCGGCCTGCGCCGGGATGACGTTTTAGCTGTTAGCGGCCTTTATATCGTCGTCCCGGCGCAGGCCGGGACCCAGCGTCTTTTATTGAATGCAGGGACTTTTGGGCTTAACTGACTGGCATTGAGTTATGCGCGGCTTCTGAGCCAGGCTTTGCGCAGCTTCGCACCTGCCTCGGGTTTGTCGCGCGGCTCCAGCGCGAACTGTGGCGCAGCATCTGGCTCAAGCCTCAGTTCGACTTGCATCAGCTCATCGCGGCGGAAGGCATGGACCGAGATCGTGTCGCCGACACGATAACGCTGTAGCAGACCATCCAGATTGTCGGAGGTGACGCGCAGACCATCAATGGCGACCAGAACATCCCCTGCCGACAGGCCTGCCTTGTGCGCCGCACCGCCTTCATGCACCGCGCCCAGCTTGCAATGACTGCCGTCGCGCTGAGTCCGCACGGCCATCGAAGGTGCTACCGCATTGCGGCGGTCGGCCAGGTCGATGCCTACCGCAGCAAAAGTCTCGGACAGCGGCAGATCGCGCGTACCGCGCACCGCGAGGTCGAAGATTGGCTTCAGCTTCAGACCGGTGATCTCGTCGAACAAGGCCTCGACATCCTGTTCACTTACGCCGCGCCCGCCCTTGGCGGAATAAAAATCGCGACCGTAGCGCCGCCACAGCGCGCGCATCACATCATCCAGCGATCGCCGCCCTTGAGTATCGCGCCGGATCACCAGATCCAGCAGCAGCGCCACCAGCGAGCCTTTTGCGTAATAGCTGACGATGGCATTCGGCGCGTTTTCATCCTGACGGTAATACTTGGTCCAGGCATCGAAGCTGGACTCGGCCACGCTCTGCTTCAGCCGGCCGCTGCCGCGATGCACGTTATTGATCGTCTTTTCGATCAGCTTGAGATAAGCGCCGCTGTCGATCACGCCGGCGCGCAGCAGCATCAGATCGTCGTAATAACTGGTGAAGCCCTCGAACAGCCAGAGCAGCGTAGTGTAATTTTCCTGACTCAGATCGTAAGGCGCGAACACGGCCGGTTTGATGCGTTTGACATTCCAGGTATGAAAATACTCGTGACTGCACAACCCGAGAAAGCCGCGGTAGGCATCGCTCATCTCGGTCTGACCGATCACAGGCAGATCATTCCGCGCACAGATCAGCGCGGTTGAAGCACGGTGCTCCAACCCGCCGTAGCCATCGCCCACGGCCAGCGTGAGGAACACATAACGATCCATGGGCGCCGCTTTTGACGCAGGCTCGAAAAACGCGATCTGTGACTCACAGATTTTTTTCAGGTCTTCTGCAAGCCGGACCTTATCCAGTGCGGGAACGCGCCCAGTGATCGCCATCTCATGGGGCACGCCCTGTGCGTCAAAGCGGATCAGCTCGAACTCACCCATTTCGACCGGATGATCGATCAGCTCATCGTAGTCACTGGCGATGTACGTACCAAATCGATGGCGGCGCGCCTTGTGCTCGGGCAGCGAGGTGGCAACACGCCATGTGGCATAGGCGTCACCTTCCGGCGGCTGAATATCCACGATGTGTGGCAGCGATTCCTTGCCATGCACTTTCAGGAAGACGCTGGTGCCGTTGAAAAATCCATGCGTCTGGTCGAGGTGCGCGGCACGCACCGACAAATCCCACGCATAGACCTGATACTGAATCTGCAGCTCACCCTTGCACGGTGCGGCTTGCCAGCTGTGCTTGTCGAGTTTTGTCAGCCGCAGCTTGCGGCCGTCGCAGCGGGCGCTCATGTTGACGATATTGCGCGCAAACTCGCGGATCATGTAGCTGCCGGGAATCCATGCAGGCAGCGAGACGAGCTGCCCGTCGGCAGCGGGCTTTGCAATGATCAGCGTGACGTCAAACAGATGCAGCGCCGGATCCACAGGGACGATCCGGTACTGCACCGATTCGCGGCGAGCAGCCATCAGGCGCTCACATTCACAACCAGACGCCCTTTGACAGCACCGGCGAGTATCTTCGGCGCCCAGTCGAGCGACTGCGCGAGCGTGATCTCTTGGGTGATTTTTTCCAGTGTGTGCGGCTTGAGCTCACTGGCCAGATTCGACCAGGCGTCCAGCCGGCGTTCGCGTGGCGCCATCACACTGTCGACACCGATCAGTTTTACACCGCGCAGGATGAACGGCGCGACGGTCGCCGGTAAATCCATGCCCTGCGCCAAACCGCAGGCAGCGACCGTCGCCCCATAACGGCACTGCGCGATCGCATTCACCAGCGTGTGCGAACCGACAGAATCGACGACACCCGCCCAGCGCTCTTTTTGCATCGGCTTGCCCGGAGCGGAAAGCTCTGCACGGTCAATGACCTCGGCCGCGCCCAGCGACTTCAGATAATCCGCCTCGGCCAGCTTGCCGGTGGAGGCGACGACTTTGTAGCCACGCGCCGCCAGAATCGCCACCGCGACACTACCCACACCGCCCGACGCGCCGGTGACCAACACCTCGCCATGCTCCGGCTTGACGCCGCACTCGGCCAGCGCCATCGCGCACAGCATCGCGGTATAACCTGCGGTGCCAATCGCCATGGCGGTGCGCGTGGACATATCGTGCGGCAGCGGTATCAGCCAGTCGCCCTTGAGCTTCGCACGCTCGGCCAGACAGCCCATGTGCACCTCGCCCACACCCCAGCCATTGAGCACCACACGATCGCCCGCCTTCCACGACGGATGGCTGGATGCAATCACCTCGCCCGCGCCATCGATGCCCGGCACCATCGGCCATTTACGCACGACCGGCGATTTGCCGGTAATGGCCAGGCCATCTTTGTAGTTGATCGTCGAGTACTCAACCGCCACAGTGACATCACCATCCGCGGGCAGCTGCGCATCGTCTAGCTGAGTCAGTTCAGCACGAGTACTGCCGTCTTCGTTTTTGTTCAGCAGAATGGCCTTGAACATACAATCTCCTCGTGTTTTTTTGATTATGGGATGCATCTACAACACTAAGATGCCGGCTTCGCTTGATTATTTTATCGAGGCCAGCCGTGATTCCAGCGCCTTTGCATCAATCGCGCCCGGTATCCGAGAGCCATCGGTAAAGAAAATCGTCGGGGTACCGGTGACTTTCAGCTTCTTGCCCAACTCCACGACCTTGTCGACAGAGGCATTCGGGTTGCAGGATTCGGGCGCTGCTGCCGGCGTTTTGCCATTCACCATCCAGTCATCCCACGCTTTGGCTTTGTCGGACGAGCACATGACGTTTTTTACTTTGGTGCGCGAATCGTCACTCAGAATCGGGTACAAAAACGTGTAGACCGTGACGTCCTTGGTATCGGCCAGCGTCTTGCGGAAGCGCTTGCAGTAGCCGCAGTTCGGATCTTCGAACACAGCGATTACACGTTTGCCCGTGCCCTTCACACTCTTGACGGCCAGATCCAGCGGCAAATCAGTAAACCGAATGCGGTTGATCTCATCCAGCCGTGCCTGCGTCAGATCGCGCGAGGTCTCGGTGTCGAGTATGCGACCAATAAATACGTATTTAGCTTCCGCGTCGGTATAAATGATCTCATTACCAACCCGGACTTCGTACAAACCGTTATAGGGTGTCTTGGCGACAGACTCCACCTGCGTGCCTTCACCCAACCTTTGCTGCAGCAGCTTCTTGATCTTGTCTTCCACCCCTTGCGCCATTGCCGGAAGCGCGGGCAGCAGCAGGGCGACGAGAAGAATGCGTTTGAATGAATTCATGAGTGTCATCAGGTTCTTTCTTTGACGGATGAGTGATGCGAACGGCCCAGCGCATGCGACACCAGCCGTTGCTTGATAAAAGGCAGCTTGTTCAACAAACTCATGCCCGCATTACGGAGGATTTTGACGGGCAGGAGCTGAGAAGAGAATAAGTTTTGCAGGCCATCGGTGGTCAGCTGCATCAGCAGCACATCTTCCTTGCGCAAACGGGAGTAACGCGCGAGCAGACGATCATCACCGCAGTCCACGTCGCGGCCTTGCTCTCTCAGCGCCGACAGCAAAGCATCGATATCAGCGAAACCGAGGTTCATTCCCTGTCCGGCGAGCGGATGCACTACATGACCCGCATCACCGATGAGCGCGACCCGATGCGCCACCAGCGCATGGGAACGTATCAGCCTCAGCGGAAATGCGCGCGGGGTGGCAGGCGGCAAGATGCCGAATGCTCCCAGCGTCTGACCGGGAAGCGCTGCGAGACGTTCAGCAAGGCGCTCAGCGGGTTCCGCTAACAATCTGTCGGCCAGCGCATCAGGCGCAGACCATACCAGCGATACCCGATTCCCAGGCAGGGGTAGCAAGGCGACAATACCCTCCGATCCGAGGAACCACTGGCTGGCTACGCCATGATGAGGGTTAGTACAGGAGAAATTAGCTACGACAGCCCGCTGATGGTAAGAACGATAGTCCATCCCGATGTCGGCCTGCGCACGTACCCAAGAATTCGCACCATCCGCACCCAGTACCAGCGATGCATGGATCTTGCTGCCATTGTCGAGCGTGATCTCTGCGCGCTGATCATTGCGCGAAAGCGCTACCGCGCGGCCGCTGACCGGCGTCACGCCGTTTGCAAAGCGCAGCGCACTATCAAGCGCCTGATTGAGGTTGCCATCCTCGATGATCCACGCGAGCGCGCCAACACGCGCGCCATACGCATCAAAGTCCAAATGACCCCGCGCGGCGTCATCGCCATGCACCGACATCGCATCGACAGGCGCAATGCGGGTGGGGTCCATGGCGTCCCAGACCTTCAGCGAGGACAGTAGCCGGTGGGCGACGTGATTCAGCGCATAGACTCTCAGGTCCCACGGCGCGTCACCTCCGCCAGCATAGGCGGCACGCTGGCCCTCGGGCGAGAGCAGTGCGACCCGATAGCCCTCTCGGGCCAGCGCCAACGCGCTGGCCTTGCCGACAGCGCCGCCGCCGATCACGCAGACATCACAGTCATTGCTCATAGTTGAACTTGCTTTAGTCGATCAGGAGATTATAGCCTTGCAGCGCAGCAGCTTTTCAGACGTGGAATGTTTTGATATACTCCCGCCTCTTGGCCTGGTAGCTCAGTTGGTAGAGCAGAGGATTGAAAATCCTTGTGTCGGTGGTTCGATTCCGCCCCGGGCCACCAAGAACATTGTCATAATGCGCCAAGCTTTGAACGCTTGGCGTTTTCGTTTCTGGAGCATGCGGCCACGCGTTCCCGCGCGCCATTGCTCAGCCCCCCTCAAGCGTCGCACGATGGAGTGTTGAACATGGAAGATGCGCCTAGGGTTATCATCATCGCAGGTCCTAATGGGGCAGGGAAAACCACCTTTGCACGCGAATTCCTCCCGCACGAAGCGGATTGCCCTGTTTTCGTCAATGCTGACCTGATTGCCGCGGGAATCGCACCTTTTGCGCCGGAAAATGCTGCCGTGCGTGCAGGGCGCCTAATGCTGGAAGAGCTTTCAAATCATTTTGTCGCACGCACGAGTTTCGCCTTTGAGACCACGCTTTCGGGCCGGGGGTATCTACGATTGATTGAGAAATGGCAAGCGGCAGGATACCGGGTAAAGATCATTTTCCTGCAACTGGCCAGTGCTGACGAAGCTATCGCGCGCGTAGCACAGAGAGTCAAACAAGGCGGGCATAATATTCCGGAGGCGGTGATCCGGCGGCGCTTTGGGGCTGGCAAGGAGAATTTTGAAAAACTCTATGCGCCCCGCGTAGACGCTTGGGCCTTATACGACAACGCTGGCCCGGAGCCAGTGCTAATTGACTGGAGCAACCGATCATGAACAAGCGCCCCATTGAGGAGTCAAATGATCGAGACCTGCGTCTGTCTCGGGCAGCCTTGCAAAGAGCTGCACAACGCGCGCGCGAATTGGCGGCTGCTACAGGAACCGCTGTGGTTATCAGTCGTAATGGCGTCATTGAGCATTTGACACCAAAAGCGACAAAAGATCACACTCCACAAAGCTCAAGCTGATCGGCAAGGCTTGAACGACCGGATCAGGCATCCTCAGCCCGGTTCGATTCCGCCCCGGGCCGCCAAAAAGCAAAGCCC